>Ga0206887_10023_pt1 | contig 39869 bp, 23 predicted proteins | sample Alteio_BWOrgHeat_89_FD_153248 | JGI IMG/M metagenome (GOLD analysis project Ga0206887, IMG submission 153248) | Enriched cells from forest soil in Barre Woods Harvard Forest LTER site, Petersham, Massachusetts, United States - Alteio_BWOrgHeat_Nextera3 ...
CCGCAGCGAACCGCGCCGCGTCCGTAACCTCGACGGGCGGAATCTTTTCGGGCAGCGGCCATTGGATATCGCCGGCGCTTACGCCAGGGGGCAATTGCCAGGCGATGGTGGTGGGCAGGCCGGCCGCCCCGGAGTTTTTCCAATAGGTATGCCAGCCGGGTTCCATTTTCAGGTCCACACCGGCCCAGACGGTATCGCCGGGTTTGGCGGTGTCGTCGGACAGGACGAGGGTGGCCTGGGTGTGCGCGGCGTGCGCCGCGAGGGCGGCGAAGCAAAACACGATGGCCAACAGGATGAGAGCGTGTCTGAAAAATATTCCGAGCGGTCTTGCGGCGGGGCAGGCTGGCTGGCGTCGTTGCTCCTCGGTCACAGATTTCTGTCGAATATGCTCCCTCGTCGCGCCTTGCCATCCAGTCCGCCGCGCTCGCAATCCCATCGCCAGCCTATTTTTCAGATACGCTCTCTGTCCAAAACGTCGCATAGAGATTAGATGCCAGAGATTAGGGAATGTTTGAAGACATTTCACACCCCCCGGGGGGCGTTCTGTAGGGTTCTGCAGGTTACAGTAGGGTTCAATTGGTTTCCAAAATGAGGAGGGAAAAGGGGCAGAATTCAGAATCCAGAAGTCAGGAGCCAGAATAAAAGTCAGCGCGGATTTGGATCCGCGAGGGTTTAGCTCGCCCTCATCCCGGCCTTCTCCCCCAAGAGAAGGAGAATAGCAGGACAGATGGTTCGCAATGCTGAATGATTTAATGCTCATGGACACCCTCCCCCAGGGGTCTTCCGTAGCCTTCCGCAGGCTTCCGAAACGCTACGAGGATGGAAGATGGAGGATAGATTTTTTACCTTGCATAGCCTTGCGAGAGTTTGATTTTTGTTTGGCCACCACGAGGAAGAGGCCCGGAAAAGTGGTGCTAAAGCACTGCCGCTTGTGAGCGAAAACATGGATTTTGAAGCGCAAAGGGGACGCGTCCCAAGCGGAAAAAATTGGGTTCGTTTTTTTAGACCCATTTTTGGATTTTTTGCGTTTCCGATTGATGGACCGGATTTTGTGCATTTTTCAATTTGGGTTCGTTTTGCATTTTTTAGGGGCAAAGCCTCACGCAAAGGGGAACTTGGAGCGCCCTTTCAGGGCGCGATATTATCGTGGTGGGCGTACCGGGGTGCTTACCCCCGGCTAATCTCTTACAGCCCTCTGGGCTGCCAGATGCTTCGACCAGCGGACGAGCGCATTGAAAAGCGGCGTGATGGCCGCCGCACAAGACGCCCGCCTTCGTTCCACTACGGCGTGGCAAGCAAGCGGCATGGCTCGAATATGGCTTTTCGACCATCATTCGAGCATTTTACCATAAGCGTCGATGAAAAAGGAAGGTAGTGACTACCGCTATTTTTTATTAACGATTTACGATATACGATTGAAGCGGCTGATGTAGAAAACGCTGAAAAACAAGGATTTACGAGGACAAAGACAAGTGGAGTGACGCAAAGATTTCAAATCTCAGATTTGAGATTTCAAAAAAGAATTTAATTTCGAACGAGGGGCTTTTGTGTTTCAATTTTGCGGATTTTCAAATGAAAGTAACGCTGAATTGGCTCAAACAATACGTGGATTTCAATTGGTCGCCGGACGAGGCGGTCGAGCGGCTGACGATGATCGGGCTGGAAGTGGAAGGCGTCCACAAGGTAGGCGGCGAGTTTGAGGGTATCGTGGTGGCGCAAATCCTCACGCGCGACCCGGTGCCGAACTCGGACAAGCTGTCGGTTTGCAAGGTGAACGACGGCACGATAGAGCGAACGATTATCTGCGGGGCACAAAACCACAAGCCGGGCGACAAGGTGCCGCTCGTCCTGCCCAACTTCGCGCTGCCGATGAAGCCGGGCGACAAAGAGCCGTTTGTCATCAAGGAGCGGAAAGTTTTTGGCATCACGAGCCAGGGAATGATGTGCTCACCGCAGGAGTTGGGCTTGCCAGACAAGGTGGACGGCCTGCTCATCCTGCCCGCCGACGCGAAGATCGGCCAGCCGTTTGCGGAATACATGGGCCGCAGCGGCAGCGACGTGGTGTTCGATTTGGAAGTGACGCCGAACCGGCCGGACCTGAACAGCGTCATCGGCATTGCGCGGGAAGTAGCTGCGGTAGCCGGGACGACGTTAAAAGTTCCGGAGATTAAAATCAAAGAGTCCGACGCCGAGGTTGCCGATTTGGTTTCGGTGAAGATCGAGGATGCGGCGCTATGCCCGCGATATACGGCGCGGGTGATTAAGGGCGTCAAGATCGGGCCAAGCCCGGATTGGTTGCGGCAGGCGCTGGAAAAGACGGGCATCCGGAGCATCAACAACGTAGTGGACGTGACGAATTTTGTGATGCTGGAAACGGGCCAGCCGCTGCACGCATTTGATTATCACCTGATTGCCAAGAGCACGGATGGCAAACCGACGATTGTGGTCCGGCGTGCGCGCGACAAAGAGAAATTCAAGACGCTGGATAATGTTGAGCGCACGCTGACGGGCGAGATGCTTTTGATTGCCGACGAGCAAAAGGGCATCGCACTGGCGGGGGTCATGGGTGGCGCAAACACGGAGATTGCCGAGAGCACGGCGGACGTACTGATTGAGAGCGCGTATTTCTCGCCGACGAATATCCGGCGCACGAGCAAGGCGCTGGGGCTGCGGAGTGAATCGAGCTATCGCTTCGAGCGCGGCGCGGACGTGGGGATTTGCGATTGGGCGAGCCAGCGTTGCGCGCAATTGATTTCGGAAACAGCAGGCGGTGAATTGGCAGGCGGCGTAGTGGATATTTACCCGGTTCCGCACGAGCCGAAGGAAATCGCGCTGCATTTCCAGAAGACGACGGCGTTGCTGGGCATCCCGATTTCGCACGCGCTCCAGATTTCGTATCTCACGAATTTGGGACTGGTCGTTACCGGCCAAAGCCCGGGCGAATGCACGTTTGGGATACCGACATTTCGGGTGGATTTGAAGCGTGACGTGGATTTGATTGAAGAAATCGGGCGGCTGTATGGCGTGGACAAAATTCCCGCCACACCGCCGCGGCAATCCATCGGCACGAATGCGTATGACACCGTTTATGATGCCGCGAGCGAAGCGCGGCGAATTTTGACGGGGCTTGGGCTCGATGAAGCGCAGGGGCAAACGCTCGTGGCGCACGAAGAATGCGGCGTGAAACCGGAGGGCCAGATGGGCCTTGCTAACCCACTGAGTTCAGACATGGATGTGCTGCGTCCCACCCTGCTGCCGGGGTTGATTCATTCGCTGCGGCACAATATCAGCCGGAAAAATTATGACGTGGCGCTGTTTGAAATCGGGCGGACGTTTGTCCCGCACGCCGGCGCGGACAAGGAAGAGAGCCGCGTGGCGATGGCGATTACCGGACGGCGCATGCCGAATTATTGGAGTGGCAGCGAACGCGGGGAGAAGTTCGATATCTTCGATTTGAAGGGAATCGTCGAGGAATTTTTGGATCAATTCGGCCTGCGCGGCGTGCAGTTTGCGAAACGGCCGGAAAGCATGGCGCTGTTTCTGGAATCGGCGACGATTTCGCTGGGCGGACGGGTGCCGCTGGGCGAACTGGGGCAACTGCCCCCTGCCCTGGCGAAGAAATACGATTTGCGGGACGCGGTTTACCTGGCGGAATTGGATTTGGGCCAGTTGCTGGCGAAGCGGAACGTGACGAAATCGTTCAAGCCCCTGCCCCAATTCCCGGCGATTCGCCGGGACGCGGCGATCCTGGTGCCGGAGGCGACGACACACGACGCGGTTTTACAAGTCGTGAAGCAGGCCAAGCCAGCGAACCTGGAGAGCGTGGAGTTGTTTGACGTGTTTCGCGGCAAGAACGTTCCGGACGGGCAAAAGAGCCTGGCGTATGCGTTTATCTATCGCTCGCTGGAAAAGACGCTGACGGATGCGGAAGTGAATGCATCGCACGGGAAAATTATCGAGGCGTTTAAGGCTCAGTTGCAGGCGACGGTGAGGGAATGATTTTAGCCACAGATGAAACACAGATTGAACACAGATACATCCGCAGATAAAAAGGCCCCATGAGAAGGAACCTTGTAAGAGGATCTTCGATCTTAATTTGGATTTGTTTCTGGCTTCTAGCAGGATGTGCCAGCCAGCATTCCCCTGCCCCACCGGGAGCAATTAGAATTACATCGAACCCGCAATACGACGAAAAAATTGCCAAACGGATCTTAAAGAATTGGTTAGAGTTATCGAATAATTCAGACGTCAATTTTAATAGCGGGAAGGTCATTGTATCTTTCGTTTTACATTCTGACGGGACCGTGACCGATACTGATATAGCGATGAACAATGTTGGTTATCTTCCCGGCCTGACTTGCGTGGAGGCGGTTCTAAAAAGTACTCCATTTCCCAAATGGTCGTCCGAGATGGTGAAAAAGCTCGGAGATCACTGCGACGTTGAGTTTACGTTCAACTACCACGGTCAGTGAATGCATTGCACGGGAAGATTATAAGTTTAGCCACAGATGAAACAGAGATTGAACACAGATGCATTCACAGATTTCGTAGATTCGGCTCGCGAACAGCGTGCCTTGCGGCATCGCCCCACCAAAAAAAGCGGCGTCATAGCTGCCGCACTCCAAGACACAAGCGCGACAGGCTGCTCACTTCATTTATGCATCCGGACGAGGAAAGAGTTGCCGGACATGCCGGCGGCTTGCGCGTCGTCGAGGGTAAAAATATCCTGCGGAATTGGAGTGGGTTGGATGTTATCAGACGTCTCCAGGCTGCCATCAGAATAGACGCCGTAAACGGTCGTGTAGCCGACGCAGGACAGAGTCACTCTGCCGGTCATTTTGGGATGGGCGAGGTTGATGGTGATGATGCCGCTATTATCTGAGGCCTGCAAATTGGTCGGCCCGGTCTGAAAATGCCCGACCAGCAAGTCGTCAAGGTCTTCCCTCCACATAGCCGAGACTCCGGGCAGAGGATCGCCGGTCCGGGCATCAACGACTTTCAGCCGGATGGCGCCGGCGCGCCCGGTATAGATGCTGGCGCAGCCGATGGCAAGGAGCAATGCAGCCGCAACGAATGTTAATTTCCAAAAGCTGGCTAAATGTGATTTCAAAGTTAAATATTCCAATTCGCTTTCAAATCATTTTGAAAGTTCGTTGGAATTAGTTACAAGCGGCGGCATAGGGCAGTCAAGCGTATCGGCGACAGCGCGGAGAAGTTCGGCTTCACTTTCGTACACGACGCCGTCAGCGCCGACGACGTGGACACAGGCATCAATGATATTTTTCTTAATTTGCGGAGCCGCGAGCGCCAGGCGATTGAGCGCGGCATCAATTTGTTTCACCCCGCATTGTTCGAGCGGGAGCAATTGCAAATCGCTGTCGGCGGGCGCGCGCAAGTACGGCGCGCCGGCGTCGAAGGCCTTTTGAATTTCGCCCAAGTCCTGGCTGCCGACGTTGGCGAGGGCAGAAAGAATGACGGAGCAATCCGGCGCCAGGGGTTTGATGGCGTAATATTGAATGACGGATTTGGCGGAGTCCAGATGATGGAAGACGATTTTTTGGAGGACAAACTCGAATAGTTCCACTTTGCCGTCGCTGTTGATGAGCCAGTCGGTAGTTTTGGAAAAGGTTTCGTACTGGCCGTCGGTGAGCTGCTTGAGCGCGCCAAGCGCGAGATTGATCATGGGCAAGTGCGCGTGGGCGGCGGCTTTGGAAACGTCGGGGAAGAGCGATTCGGTTTTTTGGCGGACGGCGGCGCCGGCGCGTTGTTCCAGTCCGGAAAGCTGCCGGGCGCGCTGAGCATCGTCGCAACTCAGGAGCATGGCGTAAATCAGCGCGGTGGCGTCGAGCGGCTCGCGGGCGGCGGTGCGGACGTTGTCCGGCAGGGAATCCCGCAATTGTTCGGCGTACTTCAGATGGAGCGGCGTGGGATTGCCGAGGTTCGGCAGGACCGTATGCGTCTTGATGACGGGTGGTTCGGCGCCACCCGCAAGAATAGCGCCACCGAGAACGGTCCCGAAAAGATTTGGCAATGGCGCGTGCTTGCGAGCGGGAGTTTTTTCGGGTTCATCGTAATCGTCGTAATTGACGACCGGAAAATTGCCGTCGAAGGTTGGTTCGAAGACGCGGATACGGTCGGCCAGCGGCGGATGGGTTTCGAGGAGGCCGATCCACTCGCTAACGCCGTTGCCAAAATACATGTGGGAGAGTTCCTCGGCGTGGGCGTGGCTGAGGCGCGAGCCCATTTCTCCCAGGCCTCCGATTTTTTTCAACGCGCCGGTAATGCCGCCGGGATTGCGGGTAAATTGGACAGAGGAAGCGTCGGCCAGAAATTCGCGCTGGCGGCTGACGGCGGCCTGGATCAACCGGCCAAAGAAAACCCCGACGAAGCCGATAATAATCAAAACAATGCCGACGACGGGCATGGGATTGTTGCGGCCACGGGTTTGCAGGAGAATGCGGCCGATGACGGTGAGACAAAGAATTCCGAAAACGATGCCGATGAGCCGCAAGTTCAGGCGCATGTCACCGTTTAGAATATGGCTGAATTCGTGGCCGATGACGCCCTGGAGTTCGTCGCGGGAAAGGAGTTTCATGCAGCCACTTGTGACGGTGATGGTGGCATCGCCGGGTTTATGGCCGGCGGCGAAGGCGTTGATGCCATTTTCCCCGTCCATGACATAGACCTGCGGCATGGGAACACCGGAGGCGATGGACATTTCTTCGACGACGTTGAGCAGCTTGCGTTCGTCGGGGTCGGTGGTGCTGGTATTGAGGAGGCGTCCGCCCATCATTTCGGAAACGGCGCTGCCGCCGGCAGAAAGCGCCGAGGTTTTATAAAGGCTGCCAATGCCGACAATGGCGAGCGTGACAATGGTGACACCAAAGAAAACCCGGGAATCCCAGAACGAGAGCTGTGGTTGCGCTTCGCTGTAATAGCGGTGGTGATGTTCCTGAAGCGCGACGGAAAAAATGAGCATGAGGCACAAATAAATAGCCGCAATCATCGCGGCCACGGCCATCACGAAATAAATGACGAGCCACTTGGTCTTGCGATGCGCTTTGGCCTGTTGCTCGAAGAAATCCATGTTCTGCGTTAAAGCGCGGAAGTTGAAGCGTTGAAGCGGAAACGACAACGCTTTAACGCTTCAACTATTCATGAGAAGGAAACCTTGGGCGCTTCTTTTTGCTCGGGTTTGTCGATCGCGAATAATTCGGCGGGGCCGAAGTTAAACATCCCGGCGATGATGTTGGACGGAAAGACTTCGCGGTCGGTGTTATAGGTCATGACGGAATCGTTGTAGGCCTGGCGCGCGAAGGAGATTTTGTTTTCCGTGGAGGTCAATTCCTCGGTGAGCTGCATCATGTTTTGGTTGGCCTTCAAATCGGGATAGGCTTCGGAGACCATCATGAGACGGCTCAAGGTGCCGGCCAGGCCGGTTTCCGCGGCGGAGAGATTTTTCATGGCGCTGGCATCACCGGGATTGGCGGCGGCGGCCTGCGAGGCGGCGATGGCGATATTGCGGGCCTTGGTGACGTTTTCGAGCGTGTCGCGCTCGTGCGCCATGTAACCCTTGACGGTTTCGACGAGGTTGGGAATGAGGTCGTAGCGGCGCTTGAGCTGGACGTCAATTTGCGCGTAGGCGTTTTTGTAACGGTTGCGCATGGTGACGAGCTTGTTGAAGCCGCCGATGGCGAATGAAGCCACGGCCAGGCAGACAACCAGCAACCCGACTAAAATGATCACGGCGATGATTCCGAACATATTATTTGCCTTTCTTTAAGTTGCCTGATTCTCGAACAAATCCTGTGGACGGACAATGATAATTTCGGTCGAAATTTGGAATCGGTTTTGGGCGAAGGCCGCTATTTGCTTGACTTGGCTTTAATCTTTTGACTAATTATCACTATAAGGCGGCAGAGAGTCTTTCGGGGGTGCCTCCTGCCGGTAATAAGCAATGGGGAGATTTATGAAACAGCTATCTTTAATCGTTTTTTTAACTTTTGGCGTTCTTTACCCTTCGTGTCTGCTCGCCCAGGGCAGCCTGACGCCGCCCGGGGCGCCGGGTACAACGATGCTGGCGCTCTCGCAAGTGGAGCCGCGGACGCCGGTGGATGCGATCCATACCCCGGGAGATAGCCAGGCGGAATTCGTCATCAGTAACTCGGGGTCATATTATCTAACCACGAACATTACTGGCGTCAGCGGCAAGGATGGAATTGATATAGAAACCAACAATGTGACATTGGATTTGAATGGCTTCACACTGCAAGGCGTTTCGGGCACTGAAGAGGGAATCCAGATATTCAGCGTTTGCACGAACGTGGTCGTGCATAACGGCATGATTAACGATTGGAGTGGAGACGGCATTTTCAGCACCGCAAATAACGTGATTTTTGAGCAACTGATTGTTTCCGGAAACGATTTTGGTTTGGCCGCTCAGGGCGCCAGCGTGATTCGATATTGCACGGTGAGCGGGAACACAGGCGTCGGTATTGCAGACGAAGCCAACGATTGCTTGATTCTAGGCAATGCGTGTTCCGGCAATAACTCAGGCAATAACACGCAAAACGGCGGTATTATCGTTTTGGGCGCTAATGACCGCATTATAGACAATCACGTGACCGGAAGCGGCCTTGCGGGATACGGAATCGAGATTGAAGCTGTCCTGGGCGGCACGAACAATATGATTGTCGGAAATACCGTCGAAGGCAACGGGACAAGGGATTATTTCTTCAGCACCGCACAAGTCGTCGGACCGCTTATCACCAATGCCATTTCCGGAATCATCACAAATTCAAATCCGTGGGCGAACTTTCAGTTTTAAAAGACAACCCGGACCTATGAAAGTTTCAATTTTTATCGCGGCGGTTTTAGTCTTCGGCCTCCAGCCCCTGGCCGCTCATGCCCAGGGCAGCTTAACGCCGTCCGGGCCTCCGGGGGCGACAATGTTAACGCTCTCGCAAGTGGAGCCGCGCACACCGGTAGATGCTGTCCATACTCCCGGCAATAGTACGACTCAATTTTTAATTACCAGCCCCGGTTCCTATTACTTGACCACAAATGTTGTCGGCACAAATAGCGAACAAGGGATTGAGATTTCCGCCAATAATGTCACCCTCGATCTCAATGGCTTTTCCGTCGTTGGACCCGCCAATGCCTACAATGGGATTTTAATTTCCTCCGGGTTTAGTAATTCAGTGGTTCGTAATGGCATTATTAGCGGCTGGAACACCTTTGATGCCGGCATTTTTTCCCAAGCAAACAACGTCGTTTTTGATAACCTAACCGTTTCCAGCACCTGCCACGGGATAGAAAGTTTCGGCATTGGCGGCGTGGTAAGAAATTGCTCAGCCTGCAACAATTACAATTACGGCATTTATATCGTCGGCACGAATTATTGGATCACCGGCAACAACTGCGTCGGGAATAATACGGTGAACGAGCCGAATGGCGCGGCCATATATATTAGTTCCGCCAACAGCCGCATCGAGGGTAACTATGTGTCCGGCAGCGGCCCGGCAGGTTACGGGATTTTTATCAATAACATCGCGGGGAATACCAATAATGTCGCGATCCGAAATGCTGTCCAAGGCAACAGCGCGAATGATTATTTTTTCAACACTTCGCAAATTGTCGGCCCGCTAATTACCAACACAGTCTCCGGGATTATTACAAACTCAAATCCGTGGGCGAATTTCGCGTTTTAACTTTCAACTACTGCACCTATGAAAACTCAAACATCAGTTCTCATGGCATTGGTTTCAATCTTCATCCTTCAGCCGTTGGCCGCGCTTCACGCCAGCACGTCGATTGATGCCATTAATCGCTATGCCTATGGCGGCAACATTGGCTGGATTGATTGGGTGGCCAACACAAACAATGGAGCGATCCTGGGAGATTATGTCTGCTCGGGCTATCTCTATTCCGCCAACATCGGCTGGATTAACCTGGGCAGTGGCAGCCCGGCCAATAACATCCAATATCAGAACAATTCCGCCACGGACTTTGGCGTGAACAATGACGGCGCGGGTAATCTCACCGGTTACGCCTGGGGCGCGAACATTGGCTGGATTACCTTCGAGCAAACTTACGGCAAGCCGAAAATCAACCTGTTGACGGGCGCTTTAAGCGGCTATGCCTGGAGCGCCAATTGCGGCTGGATTTCGTTGAGCAACGCGGTCGCCCATGTGCAAACGGATTATCTGTATCCCGGCCAACTCGCGCTGAATGGGCTGCCCATCCCCTGGTTGCTGACGTATTTCGGGACGACGAACGTCAATGCCAATAGCGATCCCACGGGCAAAGGCATGACGGTCGGGCAGGATTATGTCGCGGGCACGAATCCTAATAGCGTCAATAGCGTCCTGCGCATCACGGCCGAGAGTTTCAACTCCCAGGGAACCGTCAATAGCCTGACATGGTTGAGCGAACCTACGCGGTTGTATTATATCCTGGGGAATACGAATTTGCTGACGCCGACCTGGCAGGACAGCAACCTGGGATTAATTTTGCCTTCGTCCGGTTCCACCACCATCGCCGGTTTCACAGACACGAAGGCCGGCGCGAAATTTTATCACGTTCAGGCGGTCCTGCCGCTTTCGCCGTAAAACTATTCATCACCAAAAACGATTCACAATTTTATGAAATCCGTCCTAACAGTATCTATTACTACTTTCATCTTTCTCCATTCTTTTAAGTTATGCGCCCAGGGCAGCTTGACGCCGTCCGGGCCGCCCGGGCCAACGATGCTGACGCTTTCACAAGTTCAACCGCGGACGCCAGTAGATGCCAACCATACACCCGGTAACGGCAGCGCGGAATTTGTGATCGCCAGCCCGGGCTCGTATTGTCTCACCACAAACGTTGTTGGCGTCAGCGGCAAAGACGGGATTGATATTGACGCGAACAACGTGACATTGGATTTGAACGGCTTCTCGGTTGCCGGCATCCCGGGAGCGTTAAATGGAATTAGTACCACCTATGCGAATGTTGTCATCCGCAACGGTATCGTCAGTCAATGGACCAACGGCATTGATTCTACGGGAATGAATGTCACCATTCAGGGACTGACGGTTAGCAGCAACGCGCTTTACGGAATCGAAGTAACCGGCAACAATTCAGTGGTTACCGGCAACAACGTTGCCGGAAATAATTCGTCAAATACTACGGGTTATGCGGGTATTTTGGCGTCAGGTTCTGACAACCTCATTCAAAACAACCACGTGGTCGCCACCAGTGGTGGAACCTCGGCGGCAGGTATATTTGCATTAGGCTCCGGCACGGTCGTTATTCAAAATATCGTCCAGGGTAATGGTGGAAACGATATTGAATGGGGTTCTTCAGCAATCGTGGGTCAGTATATCGATACCACTTCTGGTGAAATCGTCACGAACTCAAATCCGTGGGGGAATTTTGAATTTTAGGGCTTTCGGCAGTTCACGGCTCGACATACACGGGCATTCCGACAGAAACGATTTGGCTTAAATAGGCGGCGTCCCAGTTGGCGAGGCGGAAGCAGCCGTGGGATTCCGTGCGGCCGACTTGTTCCGGGCTTGGTGTGCCATGCATGCCGTAACCGGGTCTATCCAAACCAATCCACGCCACACCAACAGGATTTTTGGGTCCCGGCGGCAGGACGAGCTTATGGCCGATATCCTGCAGCTCGATTGATTCGGGAAACAGGTCGGGGTCCACGGTGTAATTGGGATTCTGGATGATGACGACGACGTGCAATTCTCCGACAGGACGTTTGTCCACCTTGGCCGCTATGCTGCAAGGAAAATGCAGGATGAGGTTCGTTTCGTCGTCAAACGCTTCCAGATATCGGTCGGACAGGTGGATGTCTACGTAGGCTGCCTTGGCGTCGGGGTCGGGATAATTGGCGTCAGGAATGGTCAGGACCGTGCCGGCGGAAATGTTGCTCCAGTTTACTTTGGGATTGAGTTTTTCAATTAACAGCGGATTGGAATGGGATTTTTCGGCGACCAATTGGAGTTCTGTTTCATAAGCCAGGGAAGATTCTTCTGATTTGGCAAGCCAGGTTTTCCCGAGCGGCTGGAGGCTGTCGAGATCGTTGGTCGCGACCGTGTAGGTGGTGACGACGGGCGCGTTAAGAGTGAGGCGCGAGCGGGTATCGGCATCGAGTTGCCCGGTGACGGGGAGATTTTCGGTTTCCTGGAAAACTGAGATGGCAGCGCGGGTTTGCGAACCCAGCGCGGCATCAATGGAGCCGGGAGAAATGGCGCGGCGAACCAGGGCAACCTGTGCTTCAAAGACATCGTGCGGCGGGCGCGGGAAATCAGAAGGTGCCTGCCCCCAAACGGTAAACGGCGCGGGCAGCGTTTTTGCAACAGCGGACTTCGGCGGCGCAGGTGGAAGGGTTTTTTTGGCATGCCCGTGATGCCAGGCGTAATAAATCACGCAGCCTGCGAGGATGAGGAGAGCCAGCCAGCCGAAGCCGCCCCTTTTTTTGCGGGGGTTCGATTTGTACTTCGGCTTTGGGCGGCGAGGCACGAGCAATTCTAGGTTTCAGCGCGAAGGTTGCAAGCGGAAGAATTTACTAAAATTTCGCGGTAGGCCTGGGCGATTCGCCCCGCGAACGGGGATTTTTTAATTTTTTTCCCATCGAGTGATACGGCTTCGACGATTCCGAAAGAACTCAGCGAAAGAAAAATGCCATCCATACAAACAAGCTCTTTGGGATGGATGTTCTTTTCGCGAACGGGAATTTTCATTCGCGCTGCGATTTCAAAGACAACCTGGCGAGTAACACCGGGCAATATTCCCGACACGAGTGAAGACGTGAAAATGACACACCCTTTAATCCAAAATAAATTACTGCTCGCGCCTTCAATAACAAAGCCATTTGTATTCGAAAGCAGGGCTTCATTTGCGCCGGCGGCGCCGGCTTCCGCACGAGCGAGCACCTGGGGCAACTTGTTACAGGTCTTGAAAGCCGCCAGGGGATCATTTGCGGGCAGGTGGAACGATGAGGTGATTAATTTCCATTGCATCGGATTTTTGGAACCTGGGGCGGGACGCAAAGACATGACGACCGTCGGAGTTTTTGCGTCCCCGGGTGAATATCCGGGTGTACCAACGCCGCGGGAGAGCACCAGGCGCAGCACGGAGTCCGGCATTTTGTTTTTGGCGATGAGCCTGAGGGCACCGGAAAGCAATTTATCCGGTGGAAACGGCAGTTTAATTTTCAGAAATCCGGCGCCTTGCCGGAGCCGTTGCATATGTTGATCCCAGCGGAAGAGCTTACCGTTGAAGACGCGAATCGCTTCAAACAGGCCGTCGCCGTAGAGAAAGGAACGGTCGAAGACGGACACGACCGCTTTTTCTTCGGGAACAAATTTGCCGTTGAGAAAAACGAGCACGCATCTTTTTACAGGAAAAGTTCGAAAAATCGGAGAAAAATTTTGCCTCTTGCGGTATTGCGTCGACTCCGACAATTTCTTTGGATGAGGTTGAGGCTCCGCATTTTACTTTTTTTCCTGCTGACGATACCACTATTCGTCTGCACTTCATGTTCGCAGTGGCAGTTGTATCAGATGACAGGCCGCGAAGACGAGCAGGCTGGCAATTATAGCGGGGCGGTGACCAATTACGCACTGGCGATCGAAACAGGTGATTCATCGGTAAAATTTAAACTTAATGAGCTCAACCTTAATATTGCCGATGATGATTTTCAGTTGGGAGATTATGCCGGGGCAGTTGCCGCTTATAACGCGTATGTAACGAATTATCCGGGATTTGAAAAAGGCCTGTTCAAATCAAGGGCGGGCAAAATCTATTATGACCGGGGTTATGCAAAATTTTTATCCGGTGATTTTACCAACGCCATAGCGGATTTTAATAAGGCAATGGAGCTACATTACAAAGATGCCTCCACCTATTATTTACGCGCATGCGCAAAATGGAAACTTAGTGATTTCAATGGGGCGACGGCTGATTTTGAAGCCGGACTCACAAACCATCATGTTAACGCAGATGCTTATCTCAGGCGCGCTAAATTTAAAGATATGGTGAAAGATTATGCCGGGGTACAAAGTGATGCGATAAAAGCCATTGAGTTGGATCCAAAGAACGCAAACGGATATTATTACCGGGGCTACGCAGAATGGAGAATGAAGAAGCCGCAGGAGGCTATTACCGATCTTACAAAAGCTGTCGAACTTTCGCCCCAATTTACCCTCCCGTATGTCTATCGCGGCCGGGCCAGATATGATTCGGGAGAGTACATAGATGCCGAAACAGATTTCTCGAAAGCCATCGAATTAAACGCCGATTACATCGAGGCATATGATAATCGCGCCACCACAGAACTAAGGTTATTTGATTATGACAAAGCAATTGCTGATTATGATAAGATCATACAATTATCACCGACCAACGGAATCGTTTATTCTCGTCGCGCTACCGCTTTAATTGCATTGGGCGATTTTTCCGGAGCTGTTTCAAATATGAACAAGGCGATCAGATTGTCTCCCCATTCCGAATCTGTCCGGCTGGATTGCGGCTGGAACTGGCGTGAAATGGGAAACCTCACAAATGCGATGGCCAGTTTCGCTGAAGCGATTCATATCGATCCAACAATTTCTGATGCTTATACCGGGCTTGGTTGTTCGCAGTCTGATTCTTTTCAACTTCAGCCGGCATTAATTAACTTTGAAAAGGCCAGCCAGCTTGACCCATCCCGGGTTTATGGATGGTACTACGTTTACCTGGTTAAAGCCCAATTGGGCGAAGAAGAGGAAGCAAAGACGGAATTGGAAAATCTGATGAAATCTCATGTTCCTTCGGAAACTGACAAATGGTCAATTCAGATTGGGTATTACCTCCTGGGCACTATTTCGGAAGACAAGTTTCTGCAAACAGTTACAAATTCCAGGTCAGATTCCATCCTGCAAAGGGAGCAACTATGCGAAGCCAATTATTACGCGGGAATGAAAAACCTGTTCGCCGGCAATAACAGCCGGGCCACTGTTCTTTTTCAAAAGTGCCTCGATACGGGAGAAAAAGATTTTATCGAATATTCAAGTGCCAGAGCGGAATTAAAGCGTTAAACCATTTCCATCCAACTTTCGACTGCTTATTAAACGATCTCAGTCACCATTTCCGGAGGACATGGCCAGCGGAGGGTTTTGCAGGCTCTTGAGGATTTCCTGACGCTGCGGGTCGTCGAGCCAGGAAATCTTACCGACATAATTTTGGGCGGCGGCGGGATTGCTCTGGTTCCACTGCCCCAGGATTTGCAATAGCGCGTTGTACCGGAGCGCGGGATCGTTGATGCATTCAACCCATTGCATGGCGACTTCCGAGCTGCGGTTGGCCTCGTCCGTTTTTGAAATCAATTGCGCGATGGCCTGGTCCAGATTCACTCCTGACGGCGAGGTATTCAGCCAGCCGGAAAAGGCTTCGGGATCCTGCAGGGACCAGTTATCCACGACCTGATTGAGCGCATAGGTTTTATCATCGCCATCGGGCAATGATTTGGCGTAATCGGCGAGTGTAGCGGGACTGTTCGCCGCCCAGGTGCCGGTGATGGTTTGGAACAGTGAGGTGCGTTCCGAATCATCCTCGACGGAAGCAAGCGCAGTAACCGCATCACGTGGCTGAGTCTGCGCCCATCGGGTGAAGACCGCTTTCAGCCAGCCGGGTTTGAGGTCGGACGGTGCCTCGCTGGCAAACTGGAACGCCAGTTGGAACTGCCCGGAATCGCAAAGCGAAAGTAAAAAATTTCCCGCGCCCCCGTTTTTATCTGACGGATCACTCGCGAGCAGCTGCCGGCCCGGAGCCAAAGCCATGTCAGTTGAATCCGGCAGGCGTTCAAGCGGCGGATAATTATTATTGGCAGAAGTTTCAGCAGGAACACCGCTTTGGACATCAACATTTTTCGCAAGGAGAGGCTGTGTCAAATTCTCCTGAAAATGGTATTCAGCCAGCCGCGCTGCCACGCATATAATGCAGACGGCCGCGAAGATCTTTAATTTTACGCTCATTCAAATTTGCCGCGCGAATGCGGGGAGCGCCCGCATCCGCAACGGCTTTCGATTATTTTAATTATCCAATTCCACACAGTCATACGAGAACGATGCGCTCAGCCACGCGCTGCTGTCGCTCGAACCGCTGGCAGCAGTGATGACAATGCTGTTTTGTCCAGTGACAAAATCGCTGGAAGGGATGCTCCATGTGAACATGTCGTTATTGCCGCGGTACGTGCCGGTAGTAAGGCTGCGGTCACCCGGCTGTGTCGGAATGCCCGGGACGCTCAGCGCATGGCCGTTGATGCTGACGCTGGGCCGCGCATTATTATAATTGTCGGTGATGCCGATTTTGAAGTTATGGGCGGACGCCGCCTGTGTGGAGGTCAGGCTAAAATTAATAGTGGTCGGGCTGTTGTCTCCACGGAACAGGCAGGACGGGAAACTGCTGGCGGAACTGCCCACGCTAAACGTCACCGGTCCCCACTTGCTGTTGCGGACGTCCGAGGGATGCATGTTCATGATATTCCCGCCATTCAGGAATTCCAGCGGCGTGCCGTCCCAATCGCCGATGCGCCAGATGGTCGAGACGGTGCTGGGATCCCCGGTAATCGTTTGTGTGTGGAACGTCGTCGCGCCGCCGGCCGTGACCGAGGCGGAGTTTGTATAGACGGCCAGCTCGTTTTTATAGACGGTCATGGTGTAGGTGCCGGGTTTCATGCCCTGGCACGAGCCACTGCCACTGGAACTTAATGTCGTCCAATACTGCGCGGTGCTATTGTTGAAGCCCATGTAGTAAGTGTAGGCGGTGTTCATTCCCGAGAGGCCATTCAAGACCACCTGCCCGCGTCCGGAAGACTGCACATAACCGGTCAGGCCCAGGTTGGCAATAAAGCTCATGCTGGGCACTGATGGCGTGCCACCGGTGGTAAAGCAGAATGCGTAAGGCCCATATAATACGTTGACCCGGAAATTCTCCGTCTGGCCGCCAATCTGAAGACCAAGATGGTGACCGGAGTTCATGTAGTTGTAGATTTCCTGATCAGAGCCGGAGCCGTCACCCTGATTTTCGATGTCACGGACAAAGGGTCCACCCATGGAACTTTCACGATTGCCGAATGCCGTGAAGACCCCTACCCCGCTGCCGGTGGCGCCTTTCACGGTCAAGTCTTTCGCACGTTCGCTGCCGTAATACTTGGACGTCGTCTGGCCGTTGCTGTGGCCAAAGACATCGGTGCTTTCAATCGCGCCGGTGTTGCCATTGTTATTGGAATCCGCCGGGCCGTTGGGCAGGACATTAAATTGTCCACGGAAGATGTACCGCAGCTCGCCAACGCTCGGCTCTGACGTCACGTAATCGGCCATAAATATATCGTCCACGCCGCTTTGCACGATGTAATAATGCGTCAGCGCCGAAGACGAAATGGCCGTAGAAACGCATTTAATAATGAGGACATTCCCGCCATTCGTTGTGCAGGTGACCGACGAGGCGCCCAGGCCCGAAGCGATACAGGAGGCTTTGCTTTGGTCGTTTAATTCCGTGCCTTTGTATTTACAGGAAGGCATGTCTCCGGAGGAATTCACGGTGAACACGAGGTTCGCGCCGTTGTTGACAATGAAACCGCCACCGCTAGGTGTGGCGCCGAACGCCGCTCGCGCTGAATGCGGCATGAAGACACAGATAACTGAACCGAGGCACAGGGCTGCAACTCTGACAAACCGAGGGGGACTCATTAAACATGCGATGTTTTTCATTCGTTTAACTTTTGTTTGGATGCAACTGGAGACAATCCATAAGACGCTTTGGATCGTCACAAGTCGGTGGTTCAGCCACAACTTGCTCCCGCCCGGGCAATTCGGCTATCGCCAATACTATTGATAAGAACGCGGAGTGTGATTATTCGGGTGATGGCGGAAAAATCAGAAAACATGGCTTTGAGATGTTTCTTAAAATGTAAACCGTTCCTGCTAACACGCGCGAGACAGGCAGCTGAGGTGTTTCAACGCGAACATTATTGCAAGAAACCTGAACTGGATCAGTCCCCACCAGAAGCCTGCACATTAATAATATTTGAAACTTTTGACATCAACACAAAATAGACGTTTGAATTATTAAGCTATTTGTCATTGTCCAGGTTGTTAAATCTTAAAAAAGAGCCATCGGGTACACTCACAATCTATTAAAATAACGAATTTGAAAAGACATACCCGATTGTCTCGAAATATTACAAGTGTGTGACTTTAAGACATTTGTGAATAAGTATTTGTGTATTTTTCTAGACAGACGAAAATATTTTATGGTATTGTTTATTAGGTTAACGAATGGGGGTGCATTACTTATGACAAAGGAGGATACAACCAATAACACAGTGCGCGTTGCCGTAGTAGATGATGATGAAAACATCCATTTGTGTTTAAGGGATATCCTTCAACCCACCAGGAAATTTAGTTTTGCAGGAAGTTTTTCAAGCGCTGCCCAGGCCCTGGATAAATTGCCCCATTTGCACCCCGACCTGGCGCTAATGGATGTACGATTGCCTGATTTGAATGGCATTGAATGCACTAAACGCTTGAAACGGTCGATGCCCTACTTAAAAGTCATTATTGTAACCGGAACACATGAAACGGATTGGGTAAGCGCCTCCCATGAGGCTGGAGCTGCTGCTTATCTTGTAAAGCCCTTTATAGAAGAACAACTTTTAGCCACTTTAGGTTTTGTAAGCGCCACTCCAATTCATACCAAGTCGGATATTCCAAAGGATAGGAATGGGGCTATTCGAGCGCTGGAAATGGGGGCGCTCGTGCAACTCAATCCAAGGGAGAGAGAAGTTTTAAAGAACCTGGCAGATGGACTTCTCTATAAAGAGATTTCGGACAGGCTTGGAATCAGTTACGCGGCAGTCCACAAATGCCAGCATAGCATTTATAAAAAGCTTCAGGTAAGCAACCGTTCCGAAGCCGTAAGGGCATGGTTTGAGAGCGGAGGCTGTTGATTTTTGGCCATATAGAGCTGTCGGCTGAAGAAACTTTATTCCAACGCAAGGAGGAGGGTACGGTTTCGTCCCCTGTTCAAGAATTTAAAAACAGGTACAATCCAACTTAATTTTAATTCCGCTTTCACTTATGAATGAAAATTTATGAGGATTAGAACAAGGAGCAGCAACTCCACAGATTGCAATTCATCTTTTTCAATAGTCGACTAAAACCCGCCATTTACGCTTATGAAACTCCTCTACAACTCTTTTATTTTTGCCGCGCTCGTGTATGCGGGCGGCTATACCCAGGCACAGAGTATTAAAGGCGATAGCTCTGTTCCGCCACCAACACAGCCCACAATTATCTCTCGTGAAGCCAATTCGCGAGTTTGGGAAAGAACCGAATATGAGCAAGGCCCAAACGGACAGATTATCCCGAAAAAACACCATTATACAGAACTGGCCACAGGACTTTGCTACGAACAAAACGGCCGATGGATGGATTCGCAGGAGCAGATAAGCATTTTACCCGATGGTTCAGCCGCCGCGACTAAAGGGCAGCACCAGGCGTATTTTCCATCAGATATCTACAACGGTGTCATGACGTTGATTACGCCCGATGGTCTGCAATTGAAAAGCCAGCCTGTCGGCTTAAGCTATGACGACGGGAGCAATACGGTGCTTATCGCCATACTCACCAATTCTATTGGGCAGTTAATCAGTCCTAACCAGGTCATTTATACGAATGCCTTTACAGGCATCGATGCGGATTTGCTTTACACGTATCGAATGGGAGGATTTGAACAGGATGTGATTTTTCGGCAACAACCACCGGTACCGGAACAGTTTGGGCTGGATTCTGCCGACACGCGATTACAAATGTTGACAGAATTTGTTAATGCACCAACTCCTGTTAAAACCATCGGCGCAATTAATCGCAAAGACAGATTGCAAGATACCACTCTGCAGTTTGGGAAGATGAAGATGAGGCCGGGAAGGGCCTTTTTGACGGGAAAATTTGGCCAAAAAAATGATCTTCAGCACGTTCCCGTCTATAAAAGCTGGGTTGATGTCAATGGGAGAGCTTTGCTGGTCGAGGAATTGCCGTATCAACGGATTAATTCGCAACTGTCGAGCTTGCCCATGCCATCGGCTGTTACCATGGTTTCGGCTAAATCTCCATTACATAAACTTTCCTCCAAACGTTTACTGCCTCCCGTCAGGCTAGCCAATACGCAAACGCATACCGGCCAATTGGCGAAAGCCAATCCCATCGAGAAGCCGGGTTTCGTGCTGGACTACGCAATCATTCTTTCGAACGAGACCAATTTTACGTTTCAGGGGGATACCACATACTACGTTACCAATGAATTTGCTTTGTTCGGCACAACAACAATCGAAGGGAGCTCCATTATTAAATTTAGCAGCTCGGGCCAGCTTGACCTTGACAGCGTTGTTTGCGATACAGCGCCCTACCGCCCAGCCATAATTACTTCTCAAAATGACGACAGCATTGGCGAGCCAATTTGGGGTATCAGCACCGGCTCGCCAAATTATTCGGATGTTCCTAATCTATTTTATATTGGCCCTACCAGTCTAACTTTCCATGATATACGCTTCAGTTATGCCGAAGTAGGGTTTTCAGCTTCCGATGAACCGAACCTGGTCACTGCCCGGGATTGCCAATTTTTAAACGTAGAAACTCCCTTCTGGATTAACAATGTAGCATTATACGATGTTTTGATCGGTTATTCCACGAACGACTCGGTGAAGGGAGGGACGGCCGAAATCATCGTGGATGGGGGATTAGTGGCGGAGAACGTGACATCTGATTCCGGGAGCTGCTTCCTTCTTACCCAGTATCCAGGAGGGGCAATATGCCTGACAAATTGCCTTATCACCGGCGAGGTGATTACAAATGTTGGCCAGCAGGTGTATGGTCCTATATTGACTAATGCGGTAGTCTATCTTCCGACAGCGACAGCAAATATTTATCATGTTGTCGGTGGCGGAAATTATTATTTGACCAATGGCAGCCCCTACCGGGCATGCGGCACGGCCAATATTGATCCCCTGCTGTACGCCGAACTGGCAATAAAGACCACTTACCCGCCGATTGTTTATAAAGGCACGAACCTTTCCTTACTTGGAACATTGGGTCCCGCTGTGCTGCGAGACACGAACACTTTTCCTGACATTGGTTACCATTATGACCCAATTGACTATGCGTTTGGTGGTTGTGTTTTGACCAACAGCCTGACGTTCGCGAGCGGGACTGCGGTAGTATGGTTCGAGGCCAATGGATCTGTCAATATATCCGGCCAACCTTACGGAATATCGCTCAACAACGGCGCCAACCTGTCATTTAACGGCATCGTAACGGAACCCTGTGTCTTTGCCAGATCCACGCAGGTACAGGAAGGTGGGAATGGCAGTTGGGGAAACACCGGCTGGAACCTCGGCATGGTATTTATGGGAAGTTCCCAGGAAGCAACGGTGTCGGCCAATTTTACTGATTGGACTTCAACCTATTTTGTAAACATTTTGCAAGACCGGGGATCAAAGGGGCAGGGTTTTTTCAAAAACTGCGAGTTTTACAATAACGCCATTACGACCTGGAATGTCCAATACCTCTATTACACGAACTGTTTACTTTTCCGACCGACTCTTAGCTTATGGAATTCTCCCAATCTTAATCTTGAAAACTGCACAGTTTTCAACGGCGCGATGGTCATGGACCGCAGCTCGGCAGTCAACTGGCTGATTGAAAATTGTTCGTTTGACGGAACGGGATTTAATGGCAGCGATATTTATAGTGGGACGTCTCACACAACGATTGATCACAATGCCTATAATACGAATAACTTAAGCTGGCAAACCTACCCGCTTTCAGGGCCTTACAATGGGAAACTCGAAGTCAGTGGTTCAAGCGATGTGATGGTAACAAATTATAATTGGGAAAGCAGTTGGTTCGGCAGCTTTTATTTGCCAACCAACTCGCCGGTGCTTCAAATGGGCAGCACGAATGCGAACCTTCTGGGCCTGTATCACTTCACGACGCAGACCAATCAAATCCCAAACGGCACGAATATCGTGGATATCGGCTATCACTATGTTGCAACGGATCAATACGGAAATCCGTTGGATAGCAATGGCGATGGTATTCCCGACTATCTCGAAGACGCCAATGGCAATGGTTTGGTGGATAATGGTGAAAGCCCCTGGTACTACACGCTTGCCAGCGGTCTGACAGCAGCTAATGGCCTGTTGCTTTATACGCCATTAAAATAACAACAAATTTAACAAAACCGAGGCATACCCATGAATGCAATAAAGAGACTATTTTCGATTCTCACCGGCGCCGTTGTGTCATATGCGGCCGCCGGCCAGGATATGAATCAACTTGACCTCTCCACGCGATGGGCTGGATCTGCGCCGTCGAATACAACGGTGTCATCCGTTTCGCAATGGTTGCAAAATCCGACAGAGGTAAACCTGGCCATTGGTGTTACTAATCTTTATGCAGATACCAATGCTTACCTTGAAATCGATATCGGAACACGCAAGTTGACTTTTTATGGAGCCGGCCTTGACAGTTTGGGAAATTATATACCCACAAATTACGCGCCCGCAGGAGTGGACGCTTCATTACGACGGGTCTATTCGATGAATATGGTATGCCCGAATTCAGGACCGAACGGCAGTCCATTAATGCAGTTAGCCGATATTTCAAATCCCAACGGATTTGGCGCGACATTAAGCTCATCCGGGTCGCCTTCAGCCGTATCGTCGTATCTCTGGTCGCTCTTTAGTTCCGCGGCTCAAACTGCTATTACAACTGACAACCCCAGCACAGATCCGAGCTATTTAATTAGCCAAACCAACATAGTCCAACAACTAAATGCCATTATCACCGCCGGATCTATTTATAATTCCACCAGGTTCTCCGGAGTTACCCTTGGAAGCGATACGACAACTCTTTTGGCGCAAAACCCAACCGGGCAGCAATTGGTTCTTTTGAATCGGATGCTCCTCCGCGACGCTTATGGCCTCCCCATGCCAAACAGCCCTGATTTTTCAGGGACCGCTCAAATTGTTTATATTGTAACACCACCACCCCAATTTGTTATCAATCCCTATAAACCGGCCTCAAGTTATTCAGTGCAAATTAACGGGCCAAACGTAACTTCCATCGGCACTAATGTGGCGATAAGCTTGCAAAACCCCGGCAGCGGCAATCTTTCGACAAACTATTCCTCAATTGAAATCGTTCAAAGCAAATTCGCGCACTATGGAGTTGGGGACGGTTGTGACGATCCGACTATTCCGCCGGGCACGGCAAAATGGCTGCGCATGGGGCCTGGCTGTACCGCCGATACAAACCAAATCTCGCTGCAATGGAGGGCAAGCCTGGGACGGACCTTTGACGGACTGGCCGCGGGCGATTTGGCCATCTATCAAACTGAACTTTCGAGCGATTCCTATACTCCGTATGCGATTTTTTATAATGGATCCATGACGAACCTCTACACCCAAATCACACTGGGTTCACCGGGAAATCCTTTCGTTTGGACGAACATTTATACAAGTGTCATTTTGGTGACGACAAATGTTTTTTCCGTAGAAACCAATGCGGCGGGTGAAGTTTACACGAATACCGACGCCCTCCTCAGGCAGGTAAAAAGTTATCAGGATTTTGTGGATATCATTGCGCTGGACACGAATAATACCGTTCTCAAGTTTTATCTTGCGAGCCAGGTGGGAACAAATGAGGACCAAAACGGCCTTTATACAAATATAACCGGTTCCCCCTTCGTCACCTGGACCATTCAAAATCCCAATCCGGGATCGGCTACTTCGTTAAACATCATCGAATCCCGGTCCGGGGTGAATACGACACAATCGCTAGTAGAGGCAACCAGTCCCGGCGGCGTGACATGGACACTTACGCAGGGAAGTGGCACAGCAACCCGGGTGGAAACCCGGCAGGTCACATTTGCCGGCTTGCCGACCACCAACAGGATAGAACTCGACACGGTATCATATTCCGGATCATCCCGGCCGGCATATCAGTGCAAGGAAACGTATAATTTCTATCCGTGGGGAAGCGAACTGGTAGAAACAAGAGTCCCAAATAGTCCAGGAGATTACGTTACGTCATATGCATATTATAGCGCGACCGATGGCAGCGATCCCGACGATCCCAGTGGTTACGGGTATGGCCAATTGAAATCCATCGTTTATCCGGATGGTTATTGGGAACTACGATTATATTGGGCGGGTTTGTTTGGCACTATTTGGCCGGTGCCTCTACAAATCTGTCACCCCTATATTGACGCAAGCACTGGTGGCATCACTACTCTTGGTTCTGGTCCCCCTGATGAGACAAAGTGCTCGGTAACTACCTGGAGCAACGGGACGGGCAGTTGGGGCGCCGGTGACCCGGGTCAATGGCCTGAACTGAAAGACACAGGCGATCTTTATACTTATTATGATGAAGTGCTGGTTGACGGAGATGAATCCGGCACAGGAGTCCTTGACGATGGGGCCATACCCCTGGGAGCGGAAGGCGATCTTCGTGGTTCATGGAATGGCAAAGCCGACGGTGGCGGATCAGATCCACCGCCTAATATGGAGTACGACTACGCAGACGACGCGCCAATTGGCCTTGCCGGGCATAAGTTCTGGATTGATAACATCAGCACCAAACGCGTGAACCAATTTTTATATTACGATAATGGCACTTTTGACCCGACAGGGAATGCGTTTACATTGAACACAACTAATCAATTTTATACATCTACCGGGATCACGAATGGATATGCGGACTTTCGACAAACTACTCTCGAAGCAGAAGGGCTGAGCGAATATCCAGACCCGGGCACGATGTGGGGTGCGAATGATGGGTTGGATGCATATGATGGGGAGGATGCTCCAATGCTTGAAGGTCATGTATGGAATATTGACAATGTTTTACAAGTCGGTGCCACAAAGAAACACGCGCGAATTTATCAAAAGGGAAATTTGGCCCAAACAGAGGAGTATATTTATACGGGAAGTTCCGATGGAGAAACGGGCCTTATTCTAACAGATGGCGCAGGGTCTCAGTGGGCGATGCTCAATAAAGTCCGGTATTACTGCGACAGCCTTGGACGGCCAACCAATATTGTTCGGATTGACCCCATTAGCAGCCAGACCAGGACGCTTTATACAGCCGATTATCGCGGTGGCAGCGGGCAGGACGGGGAATTGCTGCTTTCTGAAACCGACGAGAATGGCAAGAAGACTTCCTATAGTTATGATTCCTTGCAGAGAATTGTCTCAATCACGGTGACCGGTTACGGCTCGCAACCAAACCAAACTACGAGTTTGGTGTACGACGCAAATGGCAATATGTTGAGTCAGACAACGACAGCGGGGTCACTGTCTCAAAGCCAATCCGCTGCCTATGACCTTGTGGGCCGAGTCACGAACCAGGTGGATTCGAGTGGAATTACAACATTGATATCCTACAGCGCCGACAACCAGACCCAAACGAATATTTTCCCCGGCGGCATTACGATCGTGCACCAGCAGTATGTTGACGAGCAGCCTGAAAGTGTAACGGGAAATGGCTGTATCCAGCAATTTTACACCCATACAACAGATATGTTTGAAAATCCAGGTTCTCCCACGGCTGGCTTTCTCGATAGAGGCCAGGAATTTGGGATTGCCGGACGTGCTCAATTTACTTATCTCGGACATGCAAACTCACCTCGATGGATGGCAACTGCGCCCGATTTTTATGGACATGCCAACGCATGGGCCGAAAAACCAGTAGGAGCCTTTACAACGAATGTCATTTGGTCAGTGACCAATTATGCGATAGATGATGCCCAAAGTGCTTTTGAAGTGGACACTTCAATTGGATACCCTAAAACCACATTTGAATATAGTTTCTATGACCAGCCTTCTTTTACTAGTTTTCAGGTCTCCGGCCTGCAAACCAGGGAAAACTGGTCAGAACAACGATATACTCAAATTAGCGGGTCATGGTATAAGGCGACGACCAATTGGGTGTACCTGACCGATGGCAGCGAAGTGCCTACGGTTTCCAGCATTGAACTAGATCAGGTCAACGGCTTTACCGGCAGCGAATCGGCTTCCATGATTGATTATGACGCCGATACGAATGAAACCATTTCGACATCAACAATCGATCGCAGCCAGGACAAAGTCACTGTCACAACGAGCGAGCCAAATACGTCCAGCTTAACCGCAACGGAGATTTCACAGAACAATCTGTTGATATCATGCAGCTCCCTTTCCGTTTCCTCGCCAACGCTTTACTACTACGATGCTTTGGGACGAACGAATCAAATCCAGGATTCGCTTGGGTTTTCGTCATACATAACGTATGACCCCAATACCGGCAGGACGACCAGCATGACAGATCCTGCGGGAAATACAACGCTCCTTACATATTATAACACGAATGAAGCGAACGCCGGGAAATTGAAATATCAAACGGATCCCAATGGGAAGAATACCTACTTTGCTTATACGACGGAAGGGCAGCTTTATCGCACCTGGGGAGATGTTCCTTACCCAGCGGAATACCGTTACAACGAATATGGAGATTTAACCAATTTAATCACCTTCCGCGGCGGCAGCGGTTGGAATTCCTCTACCTGGCCATCATCTCCGGGAACAGGCGACAATACCTATTGGGTTTATGATGAAGCCAGTGGGGCGTTACTCAAAAAGATTGATGCTCAGAGAAACGCCGTTTCCTATACATACGACAGCAATACCGGGCAACCTATTACTCGCTCCTGGGCGAGGACCATTGGCGGAGTTAACGTCACTGTCACTAACTATTATGACGGTTTCGACGATATAACAGAGGAGGTTTACAACGACGGCACGACCAACGTTCTCTACAACAATTTTAATCGTGTCGGCCAGCCACGCGAGATTGTTGATGCTTCAGGGACAAATGAATTAACATACGATTATGCGAGTCGGCTGATTTCATCAGTTTGTACAAACGGCTTGCTGGCTGGCATCACCGTTTCAAACCATTTTAATCCCTATTACGGGCCGGATTCAGTTTCGGTGCTGGGGTTGTCCTCATCTCTCCAGGACAACTACAGTTACGATTCTTACGGTCGTCTGGGTTCAGTTTCCAGCGGAACGTACTCAGCTACATATAGCTATGTACCTAACTCCGATTTGCTTCAAAGCACCATATTCCAGAATAGTTCAACGACGGTCCTAACAACGACACGTACCTGGCAATATGGGTACCGGCTGGGCAGCATTGCCAATGTCGCAAATGGCGCGACTGTGGCGTCTGATACCTACGCATACGATTCCGTTAATCGCAGAACGCAAACGCAACTGGAAGACGGTTCCGTATGGAATTACGGTTATAATGATCGAAATGAAGTCACCGGCGCGAATCGCCATTGGAATGATGAAACGGCGGTCAGTGGCCAGCAGTATGGTTATGCCTATGACAATGTAGGCAACCGGCAAAGCGCGACTTTCGGGGGGGACATCAATGGCCTTAATTTGCAAACCATCAGTTATTCAGCGAACAACCTGAACCAATATACCAGCATTACGACCCCCGGGGAAAAGGATATCGAAGGCGTTGCCTACACTATTAATAATGTCACTGTAAATAATGGCCTGGCCGACCGAAAATGGCAGTATTTCCACAGACAAATTGGTATTGCGAATACAAACCAGCCAGTGTGGCAGAGTGTCACCAATATTTCAGGCGCATTTACCAATCGGGGCGGCCTGGTATTCCCGGCAAACAATCAAACATTGGTTTATGATGCGGATGGAAATTTAAGCTTCGACGGTATCTGGAATTATCAATGGGACGGCGAAAACCGCCTGATTTCAATGGCGATGACAAATGTGAGCGGAATCGCTAATTCAAATCGTTTGGAATTACAATTTGGTTATGACAGTGGGGGCAGGAGAATAAGCAAGGTTGTTAGTGCATGGAACGGTGCAACATTTGTTTCTCAATCTACAAATTATTTCCTATATGACGGTGGAAATCTCATAGCAGTCATCAATCCGGGCTTATCACTTGGCCAATCATTCGTTTGGGGAAATGATTTGAGCGGAACGATGACGGACGTCGGAGACATTGGTGGCCTGGCTATGGCAACGTTTGGTAATACTACGTGCTTCCCAGCTTACGATGCGGGTGGAAATATCACAGCTTTAGTCAACGCGAATGACGAATCCATTGCAGCGAAATATGAATATTCACCGTTTGCCGAATTGATAAGAGCCACAGGGCTTTTTGCGAAGCAAAATCCATTTCGCTTTTCTACAATGTTTTGGGACGACGAAAGTGGCCTGATCTTTTACCCGAACCGGTACTATAGCCCGGCATTAGGAAAATGGATTTCGCGCGACCAAGGTGAAGACCCTACATCTCCCAATCTCTATCTTTATGTTCTAAACAATGTAAACGATGGAATTGATCCGGACGGGCAAAGTTGGAAAGGGTTGCTTAGAGGCGCTAGAATTTTTGTGGTTTGGGCTCAAATCGTAAAAGCCGCCGCAGGGCATCCGTCAAATAGCCAGGTGTTCAACGAAGTTACGCGGCTGAAACAGAACGTTAAGGAGGCGGAAAGAGCCGGCCACCTTCTTAAGGTCACGAAGGGAATATCTGGTCCGGGCGGGGATGATCCAGAGTCAGAGTTTTATCTTCATAAGGGAGCGTTTCTGGTTCTTGCGTTTGGGGTTACAATTGCGCAAGCAGAGGCAGAAGCGGAATTAGGGTCCATATTTCATGCGACCGGTGTCGACTCCTCTTCGCCTATTGTGCAAATGTATGGAGACCTTGACAATAATGAGCAGGGCTATGCAGATTTGGACGCTATTGACGCAGCCCTTGATGCCACTGGAGGCACCGATGAGAGTACGCTTTTGGCACTTGGAGTGTTCTACCAGGCTCAAAATGCATGGGAGGGTGATTCCGACAATAACAGTCCTGCGCCACCCGTCGAAAGTTACGAGGAGATTAGCATCAAACAATAAAACTTAGTCATCCTAGTTTGAAAAAATACAATTTCACGATACATGGTAATTTCTTGCAGTTTTCGCAAAAGGTTGCTAGACTCCTAAAGGCGTGAATCATATGTCATGGACCATCTTTAAAATGGGTGCAGATTCTGACACAATGCTATGATTGGCGTTTTTCAGGCCTCCTGCAAATATGAAGGTTTACAAACGCACCTTTTTCTCGCAAATACTTGCATTGCTGCACCAGTTGCGTTTTTTTAACTATCTGACGCTAGGTTGGGACTTGGCATTGATACGGTATTGTCGAAGAAATCGTACTAAGCAGGAAATTTGCGGTATCCCCTTTTATATCGTGAAGTTAAATCAGGATCTTACGCTCGGTCTTCAATTCGTACAGAATGCTTTAAAATTGTTGAGCGAGAGATCATCACATTCAATTGAAGCGATAAGGAAGCAGTTCATGGACATTATTATTTTGTCACCCGGACCGGGGCTGGTACCTTACCCGACAGAGAAATGCCTTGAAATTAATCCTTTAATATATTTGCCAGAGGATATGTCGGATATTGAAGAAATGAAAAGAAACATGCTGGCATTTTTGGGAGAGTTGGTCTCTGCGGCGCTAGAAATGCGCGCGTCCAAAGGACGTTTTGGCTACCTTGGGATCAAGCATCTGGAGTACCTCAAAATTAAAACGAGCATCAGAGCTTTTAGAAGGTGTCTTTCGCTGGACAATCATTTAGAAGTACTAACGGTTATGGCCATTTATTATAAGTTTTTGGATGACAACAAGCTACGTCCGAGTCGGCGATACCATCCATACTTCATAGAGCGGGAAATGAAAAAATGGAGCTTCGATAAGAAACTTAATCTGCATTCCAAGATTGAAACGTTGGTAATTGAAGAATAAATGCATTTAATTTGACACTCCAACTATAGCGCCGATAGGCCAGAGGATTTTTTAATGTCGGGTCATGGCAATCCCGCAGTCTGTGCATCGGAGAAAATGCAGTCTTACTAAGAGCTAGGCCATCTCCGCCAATTTCCCGGCGGCGGCTTCCCATTCGGGATTCAATTCGGCGAGGCGTTCCTGCGCGTGCATGAGTTCACGGTTCACTTCCACGGCGCGGCCGGGCTTCTCATAGGTGGCCGGGTTTTCCAACTCGGCGGTCAGCGCCGCGAGACTCGCTTCGAGTTCCTGGATTTCTTTTTCAAGTCGATCAACAATTTGTTGCTGGGCTTTGCGCTGGCCGGAGCGCGCCTGGCGTTGCTCCGCTTCGAGGCGCTTTTGTTCTTTGCGATCCACCGAAGGACGGTTCGCCGCCGGCGCGGTCCTTTGTGAACTGTTTTCACCGCTGCCGGAAGTCAACGCAGCCCGGGCGGACTGCGCTTTGGTTTTGTCCAAATAATATTGATAGCCGCCGGGATAAGGCGTCAGGCGTCCGGCATTGACGTGGACAACGTGGTTCGCCAGGGCGCGAATGAAATAAACGTCGTGGCTGATAAAGATGAGCGTGCCCTGAAATTGGTCCAGCGCATACGCCAGCGCGTCTATGCTCGCCATGTCCAAGTGTGTCGTCGGTTCGTCCATCAGCAACAGATTCGGCGGGTCGAGAAGCAGTTTCACGAGCGCGAGGCGGCTTTTCTCGCCCCCGCTCAGGACGCTGACCTTTTTGAAAACGTCGTCGCCCTGAAACAGAAAACAGCCGAGCAGTGTGCGGATGAACTGCTCAGTCACGCGTTGCGGCGTGTCGGCGGCTTCTTCAAAAACGGTGCGTGAAGGATTCAACATCTCGACACGGTTCTGGGAATAGTAACCGGCCTTGACGTTGTGGCCGAGCGTGCGCGTGCCGCTTTGCGGGATGACGACCTCGGCGAGGATTTTCAGGAGCGTGGACTTCCCTGCCCCATTCGGCCCGACCAGCACCGTGCGCTGGCCGCGCTCGGCCATGAAATCCATCCCGCGATAAACAACTTTGTCCCCATACGCCTGATGGATGTTTTCGAGCGTAATGACTTTCTGTCCGCTGCGCAGCGGTTGCGGAAAGGAAAAGCTGACCTTGCGCTCGTCGCTGGATGGAGCTTCGATGCGTTCCATGCGCTCAACCTGCTTGAGCTTGCTTTGCGCTTGCGCGGCTTTGGAGGCTTTGGCGCGAAAGCGGTTCACAAATTCCATGAGCTGGCCGATTTCGCGCTGCTGATTTTTATATGCGGCCAGCATCTGCTCTTCGTAAGCGGCGCGTTGCTCGAGGTATTCGTCGTAAGTGCCGCGATAGCGCAGGAGCTTGCTCTGGCGAATTTCCACAATGCTGCCGACGAGGCGATTGAGAAATTCGCGGTCGTGCGAAATGACGAGAATCGCTCCCGGATATGCCTGCAAATAATCCTGGAACCACAGCAGCGCTTCGAGGTCAAGATGGTTGGTCGGCTCGTCGAGCATCAGCAAATCCGGCTCCTGCACGAGCAACCGCGCCAGGTGCGCGCGCATGACCCAGCCGCCACTCAACTCGCGCGCGGGGCGGTCGAAATCGCTCTCGCGAAAACTCAAGCCGGCGAGGATTTGTTTGGCCCTGGCTTCGAGGCGATAGCCGCCGAGTTCGTTGAAACGGTCATGGACATCATCGTGAATTTCTTCCGAGTGCAACGCCTCCACGGGATGGTCCGCTTCCCACGCCTTGATGATGCGGCGCAATTTTACGAAATCGGGTGTAACGGCCGTCGCGAGTTCAATCACCGTTTCATCGCCCGTCGGCGCGGTTTCCTGCGGAAGATAGCCGATGCTGATGCCCCGCTCGCGAGAGATCTTTCCGTCGTCTGGTTCCGATGTGCCGAGAATGATGGAAAAGAGCGTGGATTTCCCCGCGCCGTTCGGCCCAACCAGGCCGATGCGGTCCGCGCGATTTACCTGAAGCGAAACGTCGGCGAACAATGTCCTGCCGCCGTATGCCTTAACAATGCCCGAAAGCGATAACATGAAACGTTGAAGTTACCTTGCGGGAAGGGAAACTCAAGGTTCGATGAAAGGTTTTGTGGCTTAATGCGCGGCAAGGAGTCCGCCGCTGGCGCAAAAAACGAATTTGAGCCAGCGTGCAGGTTAGAAAAAGGAAACTTACAAGGCCGGTTGCTCCAGGCCGCTGCCTTTGGTATCCGGCATCGCAATGCGCACCGCATTGGTCACAAAGCTCACTTCCGCTGACTTAAGAAATTTACAATTCGCGATCGTGACGTCTGTGATAGGACTTGCGGGAGACCAACCCTGGATGAAAATGGGCCGCGACGTTAGCTCCCCAAACGTGCAGTTTTGAATGTCAACATTCCGAATCACCGGGACGGCGTCCCCGTCCATCGCGCCGCTGCTGCCATATCTTAGGGTCAGGCTGATCCCAATCTGGGCCAGCTTGATGGAACAGTCGCGCACGTAAACGTCCTGAATATATCCGCCGCGCGCCGGGTTGGTCTTCAAGCGTATGGCCATCTCCAAATCAGGGCTGTTAAATTTGCAATTCTCGGCAAAGACATTTTGTATACCGCCCGAAGTTTCGCTGCCGATGGCCACGCCGCCGTGGCCGGCTTTAAATTCGCAATTTTGGACGATGATATTCTGGCACGGGATGTTGACCTTTTGTCCGTCGCGATCGCGCCCGGATTTGATGGCAATGCAATCGTCGCCGTCGCTGAAACTGTTGTCTTTAATCAATACATTCGAGCACGAATCGGGATCGCAGCCGTCCGTGTTCGGCCCCGTGGTATCCACGGTCACATTGCGAACGATGACGTTCGTACAATAAACCGGGTTCAGGACCCACATCGGCGAGTCTTCAATGCGAATTCCTTCAATCAGGACGTTGCGGCAGCGAAAGGGAACGACAAAGTTTGGGCGCAGATGATGGCCGTCGCCAAAAACCCGCTGCTCCCGCGGAACGCCCCTGGTCGCCATGGCGACGAGTTGTCTGGGATCATCATTTGACTTCCAAATGTGCCAGGTCTTTCCCTGACCATCCAGAGTGCCTTCTCCTGTGATGGCAAGATTCGTTTGTTCAAAGGCATAAATCAGCGGCGAGTAATTCATGACCTCAGTGCCTTCATAGCGGGCGAAAACCACCGGCAAATAACTTTCCGTGTTTGTGCTGAAACGAACAATCGCGTTCTTCTCCAGGTGGAGATTGACATTGCTTTTCAAATGAATGGCGCCCGTCAGGAAAGTTCCCGCGGGAACAACGACTCGTCCGCCGCCGGCGGCGTTGCATGCCTCAATGGCGTTTCGGAACGCTTCGGTGCAATCCGTTTTGCCATCGCCCACCGCGCCATATTTAGTCACTGGAAAATCATGGCGCGGAAATTTGGGAACGGTAAAACCTGCCAGAATTTCCGGCAGTTTTGCCCATGCCTTCGAGGCGTCTGCCGTCTCATCGGCCCTGGCCGTTGAGAAAAAAACTGACGTCAGTAAAACGCTAAAAAGCAATATTTTCGAGAAACGGGATGCGGCATTTGCAGCCGTTGGCACGTCATAAGAAACACTGATTGATGAGGATTTGTCCGCCATAAGTTGGTAATTTTCCATAAGTTAGTTGAAAACGGGTTTATTTATTCCTGCAATTTCAGAAATGTCACCCTTTAGTTCCTGCAAAGAGGTATGAAAAAAGTGCAGATGTTGTACGACGCTGCGCAAATGAATGTAACTAATTTTAGTGACATCAACCCGCCAGCTAATGAAAAAAACTATAAACTTAGCCCTCTTTTTGCGTGGTTTGATTTTTTATGCTATATTCCTGGCGAAGGCAGAGATAGGCGATGAAATGATTCGCGGTGCACTTTTTTCAACTGTCTTTGCAAACAGAACCGGTTGTAAAAAGCCGATAGACTGATAGATTAGGCCAATACGACAAATACCCCACAGATGAAATATTCATCAAAACATGCCAAGGGCTTTACGCTCATCGAACTTCTTGTTGTTATCGCTATCATCGCCATTTTGGCGGCGGTCTTATTGCCGGTACTCGCCTCTGCACGGGAACGCGCCGCGCGCGCTAATTGTGTCAATAACCTTAGGCAGGATGCGGTTGCCGTCAGTCTTTATGCATCGGACAATTCAGACTTCATGCCGCCTTTGAAATACCGCGATGCGAATTTTGCCGATTATGTTTATCAGATGATGATATTAAATGCGCCAAACACCCCCCCGCCTCCGTTTGCTTCCAACGGCGGCCCATATAATTTAGGGATCCTCTGGTACGATAACCTCATCGGCGCCGGCCAAACCGCTTATTGTCCAAGCGATACCTCTCCCACTGACAACCATTCTTTTCAATATTACAATAATAGCAAGTCATGGCCGGCCGGGAATAACAATCCGAGCGATGGTAATCCCACGTGGGTTCGTGCCGGATACAGCTATTGTCCATCGTCAAAAACTACCACGTTGACAACCGTGGATGGCTTTGGCCGGCAGCAGGTGCCGGCCTGGGCGGATTATACGACTTCGCCGGAGCCTTTTAAAACTTGGGTCTGCGTTCCTCCATTTAAACAAACTTCTGTCGACCTCTCCAAGAGCACTATCGTGGATTTGGTCACCGGAAATATCTCTGGATTAATTCACAAAAGCCGGAACTATCCAGCTGGTTTAAACGCCGCTTTTGGTGACGGGCACGTTAGATGGCAGGGAATCAAGGCTGAACCCGGCATTTTTACTTCGTCATCTGCTGCCACCCTGTGGAACAGCATGGCTCCCACCGGCGGCGGTACTCCCGGCGGCAGCGCCGGAGCCGACTTTCGCTATCTCATGTCACTATTCGTACCTTAAAATAGCTTGTTAAAATTTAACTAACGACTTTTTATTCAAAGAACGCTACCTCCACCTCCAATCCAAACCTCAAACAGATGCAATAACCATGAAACTAGAAATCATCATCCCAATTTCAATGGCCCTGTTTCTGACAACTGCCATCGGGCGGTCGCAGACCACGTTTTTCTCGGATAATTTCAGTAACGGCAGCACGACCAATAAGCTGAGTGTTCCCGGCGGCACGCCAACCGCGTCCTCTACCAGCTATGATGTTGCTTCGACCAAAAACACAATAAGCGCCTGTTCAATCAATCCCAACGATCTCCGGTTGTCGCTGGCCGCAGCGACAAGTTCTGGTTTTTGGGATGCCCAGGCTCTGTTCGCCACCAATGCAATTTCATTGAACGCCGTTAACGATTATGTCGACGTCGCCATCACATTTACCAATACCATGGGAACTGTCCTAGGGCCCAGTGCCTCAACAACTTCCGCGATTTGGCTTGGGTTGTTTAATTCTGGTTCGTCTTATCTGGTGCAAACGAATTGGCCCGTTCCCGGTGGTGCCCTCGCCAACAGCGGGCTGACAGCCAATTCAGGCTCCCCCTTTGCCACAGGCAACTGCGCGTTGTGGCAGGGATACGTCGGACAAATGCTGACGGGCACTGGTTCAAAGCTCATTACTCGCCCATTGCAAAATGGCGCGTCAACAACTTCGGCAAATCAGGAATTGCTGGGTAGCGGTGTGGGAAGCGGCGCTTTTAGCAACCCAACCGGAACTTCACTTTCTAATAGCGGTGGCACAACCGGCCCGGCTTCGACCGCAATTTTAACCAACGTGGCTTACACCATTGATTTGAGGATCACCTTGAGCGGGTCAGCCGTTCTTACTGTTAGTAACGCCCTCTATCAAGGTACCAGCACCGCAGGAACCATGGTGTGGTCCGAAATCTCCACCAACGCTTCAGGCTCAACCTTTTTGACTACGGCCTTCGACGGTCTTGGTTTTGGGCTTCGGGCATCCGGCTCCACCCCGTCAACGGTGGCTCCGGAAATGGACGTCTCCCAGATTTTGATCACAGGCCAAAGCAGCCCGCCTACGCTGCCCACAATCCTAAGTCAGCCTGTGCCGGTCGTAGTGGCAACGAATGGCTATGGTCAATTTGCTGTTACCGCAACCGGCGATAATCTGAAGTACCAATGGTATCGTAATGGCGCAGCCATCACCAATGGCGGCGACCTTGCAGGCGCTACAACGCCTACCTTGGCGATCTCACCTGCGCAGCAGTCCGACGTTTTCTCTGGCGCTAATGGATATTATTGCATCATAACGGGCGCGGGCAACCTTAGCACGAATACCGTTACCAATTCACTCGCCCTGGTTCCGGCTACCAACCTGGTCTGGGCGGGTAACGCAGGAAACGGAAACTGGGACGTTCAAACGACTGTCAATTGGACGGATACCAATGGCAACGCGGCCGTATTTACGGGAGGAGATCCGGTTGTTTTCAGCGACGCAGCGAACCCGATACTCAAAAATGTTGCGGTGATCGGCAATGTATCGCCAGCTTCCATGTATGTGTCAACCGCTACTGAGTTTTCCTTTGGCGGCAGTGGCAGCATCGTAGGTCCAGCAACTGTTACTCTGGATGGAGACGCGAACGCCCCCAGCAGTGAAGTTGTCATAAATAGCGCCAACAATCTATACACCGGCGGTACGATCTTGACGAACGGCATTTATGTGCAACTGGCAAACTATGGCGGCATCGGCAGCGGCCCGTTGACCCTGAATAATCCGAGCGGAGACCTTGAAGTTGTCCCAACCGGCAGCGACAACACGGGTATTCAGGGCCAGGTAAACGTAAACGATAATGGTACTATCCTGATTGATGGTGAAGGCTCCTTCGGCCTCGTTTTCCTTAACAACATTGCCGGCGTCTCCGGCAAGACGCTGACGCTCAGCCCGCTTAACACGCCTACAAACTCAGTTCGAGTGCGCGTTTATGGCCAAAGTATGGCATATAATGCGAATCTAAACCTCTCGGACCCGAACATTCTCCTAGCTTCGTACGAAACAAGCGGCAGCGAGATTTATAATGGCGTGATTTCCGGTCCCGGCGCATTCATGCAAAAGGGCGTTGTTAGCTACCTGAATGGTCCCAACACCTACAGCGGCGGCACCACCCCAGCACAAGGTGCTATTGGCCTGGGCATAAGCTCTGTCGGCACTTGGCCTTCAATCACCTCCGGCCCCCTCGGCACCGGTGCTCTTTTGCTGGCACCGGATTCCACCAGTTCCACGACCGGAACCGGGATCATCTTCGCCTCTTCCAATTCCATAACTCTTGGAAACGCGATCCAATACGTCAGCGGAACCAATAACCTCAGCGTGGAAGCAGGCGGGTCAACGAATTTGACCCTGGCCGGGCCGTTTACCCTGTACGGCAATGACCACTCAGTCATGACGAGCTTCCCCACCCGAACTTTGATCGTCACGAACACCGGCTTGACCATCGTCACGGGCCAAATCCAGGACGGAGGTTCGAATTATAACTTCAACCTGACCGGCAGTGGCTTCACATTATTCAACGCTACCGAAGCCTACGGCGGCATCACCACAAACAATGGTGGCACATTACTGGTAAATGGCCAGGTAGGCCCCGGTGCCGTTGTCGTTCTAACAAACGCCGCCACTACCGGCGGCACGAACGCCCTCGCCGTTCTTGGCGGCTCGGGAACCATTACCGGACCAGTCTCCATCCAGAGCGGCGGTACGCTGACGTCTGGCTCCCAGACGACCGCCGGCACACAGAATATTGGCACGCTCACTGTTAACAACACGGTGACCTTCCTGGGCGGCAGCAAGGCCCTGGTGCTGGTCAATAAGACGGCGAATACACATAGCCTGGTGAACGTTTCAGGGACTATTACCTATAATGGTACTCTGGTGGCCACCAACATTTCCGGCTCACCGGTAGTAGGCGATCACTTCACCGTGTTCAGCGCAGGGACAGTCAGCGGGAACTTCACAAACATCGTCGGCACACCCGGCCCCGGTCTGGCCTGGAGCTTTAGTCCGGCGAGCGGCGTGTTGAGTGTCGTTACTGGAGTTACAGGGTTCACCATCCCGCCAGGAATCACCAACTTCGCGCTGGTCAACGGCACCAATATAGTCATCAGCGGAACAAACGGCCAGGCAGGAGCTCTCTATTATCTGTTGACCTCCACCAATCTACTCCTGCCCAAGAGCCAGTGGACGCCGGTAGGCACAAATACAGCCGCAGGCGCGAACTTCTCGTTCACCGTGACCAACGCCGCAACTCACGGCACTCAGTTCTACCTGTTCAGCAGCCAGCCATAGGACAGGATAATTAAATTCAGGGCGGCGGCCATGTGCTGCCGCCCTCTTTCTTTTTACAGGCTTCCCGGATGAAAGAGCGCTACGCCCGGAAACGCCGTGAACAACCTGGAGCCATCTTTTTATTCCGGCGTGACTATTCAGTACTAAATGCCTGCGCGGGGTAATCACGTCGAATGTGACAACGTCGTAAACGTTCTTTGACACGCGCGGAAGGGATTTGAAAGCTCCAAAACCCAAGCACTTATCACCAGAGGAAGCTCCGGGGCTCCAACTTCCAATTGGGAGGTGTTTGGTTATTGCATGTTTCTTCGAGTCTTGATGTTGAAATTTGGAGGTTCCTCTATCGGCTACGATTGCGCACGTTAATGTAGCCACTTAAGTCTTTTATTGCCAATATTGTAGCCACTTTAAGACCGAATGTAGCCGGTTGTGTAGCCACTTTAGTTGTTGATTATCAACGTTGTAGCCAGTGTAGCCACTTCTACGCGAATATTACATTGCGGACTTGCCCTAAACCCCATGAGGACAGGATGAGAAGGTACGATTTCCGTGTGCCACTATTCGCTTTGGAAACCTTCGGCTAGATTCCCCGGGTACCGCTCAACCTTCAGGGTGTCCGGCAGATAAATCCGTGTCATTCCAACCCCTTTACCTGCGCGTTCTCCAAAATGGCCGGGTTGCCTTTCGTCACTGTGACGTCCGAGTTCTCAAATTGGATGCCCTTCGCGTTCGTGATTTTCATCCCGCTCACTGCCGAAATCTTCACATTCTCAAATGTAACGTTTGAAATGCAGCTCTCCGGGAGACCAATAATCGTCCCCGCTTCCTGCTGGCACGTTGCCGTCATATTTCTCACGTGAATGTCCCGGAAAACTGGCGTTCCATCAGCCATCGGCTGCGCCGCGTCATCCTGCGGGACCGGCTTTTGCACCGGGTCATGCGCTGAATTATAAGAATAATAACAAGTAAAAGTGACGGCCGGATCCACATTGGTCATCGTAATATCCTCGTATATGATGTTTTCCACCAGGCCTCCCTTGCCACGCTGCGATTTGATTCGAAGGCCGTTTTCCGTGTTTTCAAACGTGCAGTTCTTCACCGTGACGTTGTGCACGCCCCCGAGCGTCTCGCTGCCAATGGACATCCCGTGGCCGTGCAGAAACGTGCAATCCGTCACCGTGATGTCTTCGATCGCAAAATCACGCCCCGGCACTTTGTGCCCTGCTTTGATGGCGATATTATCGTCGCCCGTGTCAATCCGGCATTTCGTGATCAGAACATTTTTGCAGTTGGCCGGGTCAATCCCATCTGTGTTGGCCGAATGCGCCGGATTGAGAATCGTCACATTCGTAACGACCACGTTCTCGCACTCGTCCGGCCCAAAATTAAACTCCGGCGAGTTTTGCAGCGTAATGTTCTCCATGCGCACATTCTGGCAGCGCTGCAGCACAATCAGATTCGGCCGTGGCAGCGTATAGCCCGGCACCCGTTCACGCGCCAGTTCGGCCTCGCCCCACCAGGCCGACCCGCCGCCGTCTATCGTCCCGCCACCGGTAAACGTCACAGCCGTCAAATTCCTGCCGGAGATAAACGGAATGAAACTACCTTTCGGGGCTTTGTACCAAACGCCAGGCGTTTTCGTAAAATCCAGTTGATTCGTGGTCGCCTGCAGCGTCGCATTCGCATCCAGTTCCAGGGTTGTTTTGGATCGAATTTGGATGGGT
>Ga0206887_10025_pt1 | contig 39224 bp, 39 predicted proteins | sample Alteio_BWOrgHeat_89_FD_153248 | JGI IMG/M metagenome (GOLD analysis project Ga0206887, IMG submission 153248) | Enriched cells from forest soil in Barre Woods Harvard Forest LTER site, Petersham, Massachusetts, United States - Alteio_BWOrgHeat_Nextera3 ...
CACAAAAACATCCAGACGGTTCTGTCCAGGCATTGTCATCCGCGGCGATTGGGCAATTCGCCATCATGATTGCCTTTATCGGCTACACCTGTTACGGGGCAACGTCGGTAAACTCAAACTGGCATGCGTCCGATTTGCTATTTTTAATACCCGCAGGCCTGGCTTGCGTTTTCCTGGCAGCCGTGCCGTGGCGAACCACCCAAAAACGGGACCCGGAGGACACGGGCAAATCGATTGATGCCGGCCGGTGTTGTTTCGCCATCGGCACGATTCTTATGTTTGTTACGTTGCTCATTTATCTCATCGTTTCCATCGCCAGATGAAGCAGAACTATGGGAACGCAGCCGTTACTTTGGCCTTGCCAAGCTAATCGTTAAGGAGCACGTTCTATATTGATAAAAAGAAAAGGAGCCAATATGACTATAAGCAAAGCAAACGAACGTTTGGTGGCTGATCTCAAACTGCTCATGCGCGATAGCGAAGAACTCTTGAAGGCAACCGCCGGCGAGGCCGGTGAAAAGATCAAGGAAGTCCGCAACCGCATGGCCAAGGCCATGGAATCGGCCAAAGCCACCTGCGAGGATCTGCAGGAATCTACCATCAAAGGAGCGAAAGCCGTTGATGAAACCGTTCGCGAACATCCCTACGAATCCATCGGCATCGCCTTCGGCGTGGGTCTGTTGATTGGCGTGCTGGTGAGCCGGCGATAAGCTATGGAAGAAAATGAAAAACCAGGTTTGCTGGAAGCTCCGCGGCGATTGGGCGCAACGTTTTTAACCATCCTGCACAACCGGCTCGAGCTGCTGGTGGTGGAATTACAGCAGGAACGAATACGCATACTTGAAGCCGTGCTCTTCGTGGCGGTCATCGCTACGCTGGGTTTCTTCACCCTGGCCTCAGTGGCCACTGCGGTCATCATTCTTACATGGAATAAATTTGGGGTGGATGGGCTGTTTGTTGTGGGCGGCCTCGCCCTGGCCGGCACGCTGCTCGTTTGCTGGCGGTTGTGGGTACGCTTAAAAAACTGGGCGTTTTTGCCCGGCACCCTGAATGAATTAAAAAAGGACCTGGAATGTTTGGACAACAAATAACCGAATTGGAATTGCGTAAAAAAGCGTTGCTGCTCGAGAGCAGCCAAAACCGGCTCCGGCTGCACGCGGAATTCCAGCACCTGCGCAGTTCGATGAGCTTTGTGGAGTCTCTAACCGGCGCCGTCGGCAAGCTGGGGCCGTGGGCATTGACCCTGGGGGCGGTGGCCGGATTGGCGGGCGCCGCGGGCCTGCGAAGTTCTTTGCGCAGCACGGGCATTTTAGGAAAGGCGCTGGCGCTTGCTCCGGTCGCAATTCGATTGTGGCGCGCATTCAAAACGCGATCCGCGGAACCGGAATAATTCTGCGCTGCCGATAAAAATGGAGAATGACGCTCCGGGGAGCTACCATTCAACCAATGAAATCCTTGATCCCATGTTTGCTAATGGCCACCGTTATCATGGTAGCGGGCGGTTGTTCTTCGCCTGACGTTAACTCCTCCACCGCGCAGCACGGCATGGGGTATGTGGATTTTTATGCCGATGACGCCGACAACCTGTACTGGGATGTTACCGACCTGAAAACAAACAAGAAGGTTTACTTCGAATTTGACCCTCTCGAGGAGCCGATTCTGCGGCTGGCGTTCAAGCCGGGTACGTATCAATTGCGGGTAACCTTTTCGAACCACATCATTGACACGCCGGGCACGGCGGAAGTGGACGTGAGCGAAGGCATGATCACGCCGGTCACCGTGACGTTGTTGCCGGCCGGCACGGCGCTTTTCAAAACGAAAACCACCGGGTGGGGATCCACTTACTATGGTGTTTATGGCCGGCGCACGATGATCACCGACCATCCATCTCCCAGTTACGAAGTGGCCTTGGAACTGCGATCGCCCCTGCCCTGGCAGCCCAAGGCACAAATGCCCTACTTCCATCCCCCGGCTGAGTAAAATTCCTGGCTCATAATTGCAATGAACCCTCAAGCCCCACGGAAAAACCCCGGAACGAATTGCACCAGAAATAACCGCCGGTAATACCGACGGATTTGACCTTCCAGATCCGGCCCAGGATGTCGAATGTAATGCGGCCGTCGACCTGGTAATAATGGTCGGTTCCCATTGCGTTTTGAAGTCCCTGGTACAAATCAGTGCGGGCGAAGTCGCCGCCAAAATGCATCGGGAAGTTGACGGGGTTCCAGCGGGTCAGGTAATCGAGATCCATTTTGTTGGCCCAGGCATCCGATTGGCTCCGAAAGCTCAACGCATCCGTCGAGCGGGTGATGGGCCGGGTGTTGAAATAGGCGAACGTGGAGGAAAATTGCGGGGTCCAGCGCCCGAACGTTTTCAAGTACCGCAGTTCAAACGCCGGAGCCAGGGAAAAGGTATTCACGTACCAGTTGACAAACTGCCCATTGGCCACGACGGCCTCGCCCGCGGGCGTGTTCGCGTGGAAATCATTTTCCGTGTAAGCATACAACATGCTAAAAGTCGGCAGGATGCTGAAGCCGCTATCACCAAAGTAAATTCTCGGCCCCAGGCCCAGCGAAAGCGCCACGGTGTAGTAATCCGATTCATTCCCGTCCAGCACGCTGCTGTTGAAGTCATCGGCAAACTGGCCATAACCGATGCCGCCTTCGAAAACAGGCGCCCACCTCAAAAAGGTTCCGATATTAAAATTGGTGTCTCCCGGCGGACGCTCGAAGAGCGGCGCCCATATTTCATTACTCGCGGCCAACGGGCGCGGTTCCCGCAACTCGGTTTCCCAGGGGATTTTGTAGATGCTGCCGGACGTATTGTTCAGCGTCCAGCCAAGTCCGGCACGTGAGGCGACGTTCTGGGTGCCGAGGATGGCGGTAGCCTCCACGCGCTGGCCAATGGCAGTGTCCAGTTGGTCCAGCGCCCCCGGTGGCAGCGCCTGGGCATGCACCCGGAGCGCTGCCAAACAAAACAGCAACGCCAACCCGATGACGAGTGGCGCCCCAAAAACTGCTTTAACGGCTGTGCCTCTGGAAGGTTCCAACATCCCATCTATGCCAGTCCGATTTGAAGTCGCAAATAGAAAAATCGTCCATGCCAGTGTTCCCCGGGAGAACGACGCGAACCATCCCGCTCATTTGTTCGCTTTTTTGGCCTGCCGGGGAGGCAATGGCTGGATCATTTCCAGCGTATGCTGCCCGACAAAGGTCGGCGCGAGCCTCTGTTCCAATCCGAACCGGCCGTCCTGCGGGCTTTGTGAGGTGTTGAGCACCTGGGGAAGCGGATTAAGCCACATTTCACCCCAGCGATGTTGCGAGGCGGGCCGCCGCACGGCTGTGGAATCCACCAGGCTCGATACGGTTATCAAAATTTGCGCGGCCGCGCCGTTGCCCAATGGCTTTTTCCAAGCTTCCCTCCCCCACGCCTGGAGAACGTCGTTGGTGTCGAACGTCATCAACCATGCCTCATGCCTAAGCCCGGAACTGGCATAAACAAATTTGAGCCATCTCAGGACCGGCAAATTAACGGCGAATCCAAGTTGACTTTCGACAACCTCGTTGTGCTCGTATAAAAAAACAAAACCGCCGGCCGAGGCCGAAACCTGCGAAGGAACTCCAACCGTTGTCACGACCTCTCCCAGGGTGCTTTTGCCCGTCACGATTCCGGGCGCGGACGGAAGGGCCGGTCCGATATCGCTGGTCAAGTGGGAACAACCCGCCACCAGAAAAACGCAGACCATACAAAACACCGACAGCTCCGCTCGGGCAACCCACGTTGGATCTTTACTGGAGGGGCACTTTTTCATTGCTGGTGGCAAAATCGGTCAGGCGGCCTTGCGCATCAAAAAAGAAAATGGCCCGATCATAAGTGATTCGTTCCACGGTCTGGTTATAAATGATCAGTATTGCACCGCGCGACCGTTTGGCTTCCAGCAAATAATAAAACACGGTCCGGTCACTTGCATTGATGACCTGCGAGGGCGGCCCCAGAGCGGACAACACATCGTGTTCCGTCGTCTTACTGCGCTCAAAAACCGGCGGCGGATCCGCACGCCAGAGATTTTCCACGCCCTGCGTTGACGATTTGCTGATGCAACCGGCGGTAAAAATAAGGAGGGATGTCCAAAGGCCAAAAGCAACGGTTTGAATAAATAGTTTCATCGTATCCGACAGGCCGTTGAAGAAGTATCTTTGAAAGGCGGTGCTTTCTGTTCCAGGGAAATGGATGGATGGGAAGCCAGAGGTATCGGCGGGATTTCCTTCGGTTTATTCGGTTTCTTTTCCTTCGCCATGAGCCATCCATAGAGCGCCAGGCCGAGCACGGACCACGTGATTTGCGCCAGCCGGATCGCCAGGCCATAAGCGATCCCGGCCGCCGCAGTGCGACCAATGGCTTTGAAAACGACAATTCGTGTGCCTTCCAAAGAGCCCATATTCATTGGCACGGCGAAGGTCAGCAGGTCAAACCACATCCCGAGAAATGCGACCGTGGCGGCCATAGACAGCGAGGTTCCCTGCTTCAACAAATAGAGGAAGAACCACGCCTGGAGGATGGTCATGCAAAAGCCGGCCAGGTGCCAGCTCACCGCCAGCCAAAGGTTGCGGGGCTGTTGGAGGTAAAACGTGCGAAGCGCCTCATCCACTCCGGTGATTTGCGCCGCGAGATTTTGCAAAGCGGAATTTGCGGGCCAGCGCGCGGCCAGCCAGCGGACCAGGGCGCCGAGCTTTCCGTACTTTTGCAGCAGGAAAAAAGTAAAGATCCCGCCTGACACCAATCCCATGCTCAGCAACATGGAAAGCCAGAGCGGACCGGACAAATGGACGTGTGTCACGATAACGACGCACCCAATCAGCGCGAATAATACCTGGGAAAAGGCAAAGCAAAATTTTTCAATCAATACGCCGCTAACCGCCTTTGGCCCGCGATGATACGCCAACAGCAAATTGACTTTGGTGGCTTCCCCGCCCAGGGCGGCGGTGGGAGTGAGATAATTGATGGCGTATCCCGACATCCGGATTTGGAAGAGCCGCCACCAGGAAAGCGACCGATAAGGCTCCGCCAGGCAATAGCGCCAGCCCACGGTATGGATCATTTCGGCAATTCCTTCGCCAAGGATAAAGGGAAACAAACCCCATCCCAACAAGCCCAGCTCCCGCCAAAGTTCATCCAGGCCAATTTTATAAATCAATCCTGAGAGAAACAGAACGCCCGCAAACAACAGGATAACGTTGAGCTTTTTCATTTAATGGACGGCTGGCTGATGGCTGGCGATGCCAAACCGGCGGCAGTAATTTTCAAAACGGCTGGCCAACGTAGGCGTGTCCAATCCCATATCCGCGAGGCCCGGAACGGGATGACGGCCCCGGTAACGCGACCGGTGCAAGGCCAGTTGGTTCATGCGCCTGGCCGCTTCCGCCGTCAGGGTCATATCAAAGTGCCCGTAAATGCGATTAATGACTGCAAGCGGATCTGCGATCAGCTCGCGGTAATTCACATCCATAAACCGCCCGGCCAATTCCGGGTGCGCATCGCGGAACCGGAGGCAGCGGTCGATCGCGGCGGACAGTACCCGCGCCTCGTGCGCGGCGAGTTGCGCCGGGTCTTCCGGGCGCGCATAAAGCCCATGCAACACCCGCGTCAAATGGATGGTGGACTTGAGCACGGCAAGAGGGTCGCGATGGGTCTGGATGACCACCGCGTCCGGAAAAACAGAGAACAAGGCGTCCAGACTGTAAACGTGGTCCGGGGCCTTCAATATCCAGTGCCGCCCAGGTTGATGTTGCTGCAAATGTTGCAGAAACCGTTTTTGCCATTGGTAGATCGGGACCATGTTTGAGGAACGCAGGAAGGCCGCATAGCCGGGAACGCGGCAACTCGAAATGAATTCCTCCGATATGAGCGTGTAACTATGGATCGTCACGCACTCGTGCGGCGTCCGAGCGCGCATGGGATAAACGGCGTCCGCCTCCGGCGCCAACCGGCGAAACCACCACAAACAACTGGCGGCCTTCCAAACCCGCCGGTCGTGCCAGCCCCTGTCCGGTTCGTCGGCGGTCACGGGAAACATGACTTCCCAGATCCGGGGCGCCCGCAACGCCGGGTCGGCGGCCAGCAACTCGTGAAGAAATGTCGAACCGCTGCGCGGCATTCCCGTGATAAAAATCGGCCGGGCGACCGGCGACGCGTTCACGGATTCCGGCTGCTTTTTCCACGCGTCAATCAACTGCAAACGGGTCTTCAACAAATCCAGCAAATGCGTTCCCATAAGGAACCGACCTAACGGATGCAGGTTCGCTTCACGGTTCAAACTGTCCACCAGCACGGATAACCCGCTCTCAACGGATGCGCCGCCAAAATCATCCAACCCGGTTACCTGGCGCGCTTTGGCACACAATTCTTCAATATCCAATGGCCATAATCGCCGACCCATACGGTCGCTGAAAGCGATCCTGCCAACGTCACTTAATGGACCCTGCACTTCGGAATTTTCAATGCGACGCTCATCTTTCATAATTTCCTTTTGTCCGGCGGGCCAGCCTGGGTGCGGGCGGGCGGTGAACTCTGTCAACCAAATCTTCCTGTTGCTTCCTGGCATCTGACTTGAGAATGGGCACTTCCGTCGCCTGCTTTAATTCCGAGGATTGCTCCTCCGCCAGCCAATAAAAAGCCGTTTCAAATTCGTGGAAAGCCTGGACCTGCAGTCCCCGCAGTTTGCTGAAGAACGTAAAATTCCGGATGCCTCCGTAAACATCGTGTTTGTATAGAATGGCCAGGCGCTGTTGCCGCGTGAAACCCGCCTCGCGAAATGCTCCCACCAGCGCAGCTAGTTGTGAAGGCGTGAAGCGCGGCTGATCCGGCACGGGCATGTTCCGGATATCCACCATGGCGCGGTCAATCCCGCGTTTCCGGCACGCGTACGCCAAATCCTGGAGCACGCGCTTGCTGGCCTCAAAATCAATATGTTCATCCGGATCAAGGCGAATGAATTCGCTGGCGCGGATAAGGTGTAATTCGATTGGCATAGGATTCCATTACAGTTTTATGACAAGAAAGCGGTTACTTCATTGATACAGAGGCAGCCAGCGTTTGATGATGGCCGTCGCAATTCCATTTCCCTCCAATTTGGCCAGCGAGTTGTTCACCGAAGCCAGCAACCCGGCGTCGGATTTGCGCACGGCCCAGGCCAAATTTTCGTGAGAAAGCGAAATCGGGACCACCGTCAGACCCTCGGTTTCATTCTCCCCGGCCAGCCACCACGCCGTGGGAGAATCACAAATGAGCATGTCTATTTTCTTTTTTACCAACGCCCTGGCGGCGTCCTGCGGAGAATCAAACGCCCGGCGTTTGGCGCGCGGAAATTCCTGCTGCACCAGATAATCACCCGTCGTTGACTTCAGTACACCCACCTTTCCCTGCGGTTCAATCGGAAATCCAAAAACAAATTTGCCGGCATCCTCCCGCCGCACCAGCACCGTTTGGCCGATTGCCAAATATGGCTGGGCAAAGGCCACACGCAATTCCCGGGCAAGCGTAATGGACATTGACGACATAATGATGTCCGTGCGCCCATCCGCCAGCGCGGGAATCTCGTCTTCCCATTCGATCTCCACAAATTGCACGGGACGGCCCAATTCCTTGCCCAATGCTTTGGCAAAATCAACTTCCACGCCTGTCAGCGCGTCACCCTCCTTGTAAACCATCGGCGGGAAATTGGGGGTCACTCCAACCTTCAGCGGCGCCGGCCCGGTCGGCGGGTCGCCCCATACGGAAGCCAGCGATAGAACAAGCACCCAGACAAAAGCAAAGCGGTGATTCAGGTTCATATTAATTTTTATAGTTTATCTTTTGGGGGTTTATTTTCATTTCTGATGTATCCGGATTAAAATGATCGGCCCGGGGGCGCGTGAAAGGCACAGGAATGGATTATGTGTAATTGTTTTGGCATCAGGCACCTCCAGTTCTATCAAATGCGTTCATACCTCTAATAAAGGGATACACCAATAAGCAAAACTTGCAATCACGTAATTTGTTGTGGCATGCCCCGCACGGGCCATCCTGATTCTTCTGATTAACAATACTTCAGTTTCTTACAAATACAAATGACTGCACGCTACGGGGCTGTATCGGAGGAACCAGCCCCGTAGCAATTCTGTCCATCGCCGGCGCGGCCAAAGCCACTACACAAGCACCTGCAGACGAAACCAGCCTTTATTGCGCTGCCGGTGGCGTGGCCTGCATTACCTGGTTGGTCGGTACGGAAGAACCCATGGCCGAGCCCAAATTCCGAAAATCATCGGCAAGCGTACCCAGCGATTGTTTTAATTTGTCGCCTTTGGCCGTAGCTGTGGTCGCTGCCCCTTTAACAGATGAAATACCGCCGGCGGTAAGGTCCGAATTTAACACCGTTTGAATGTCCTTCAAACTGGCCATAAATGGATCAAAATCCACTCGGACTTCCGCATAGCTCTTTTTGACGTCGTTGATCTCGTTCTGGACCGCATCCTTGCGCTGCTGGGCGGCGTTCTTGATGTCCGGATTCATAATCGTCGAGATTTTTGCGTCCCAGTTCGTGAGATAAACCGTGGCTTTATTTCGGGCGTCAGCCACGCCATCCTGCAAATTCTGATACATGGTCTGGAGGCCGCTGACGTTATCGTTGTACGCTTTTAATTTGGGCTCCAGATCGCCCGATGGGTTGTTCACCAAATCATTCAGTGAGCCCAGTGTCTGGTCAATATTGGTAATGCCGAGGGAAACTTTATCCGCGGCAGCCATGAGACCGGCGCCGGTCTCCGCGCCCTGCTGGTAATTTTGTTTGCTGGCGCAACCGGAGAAAGCGGCCAGCGCGGCGGTGACGGTTAACGTTGCAATGAGGTTTGTTATGTTGGTTTTTTTCATAGGTTTTTATTTTGCTTAAGAGCATTGGTTGTTTTCAGAAATCCCATAGACAGCCTTGTACAAAATCCGAAATTGGAAACGCTTCATCCCTGGTTGAACGTACCTTGAGAAACTCTTCTAACCAATTATGTGTCGCCAAAAAAAAACCGGCGATACCTATAAACCCTCCCTTGACCTGATTCCCCCCAGGCTCGTTGTCTACTCTGTCCGTGTTTTGTTTTACACCTTTGAACGAATTCATAAGGCAAAACGATGACCAACCTTAGCCGAGTGCAACTATATCACGGTAGCGCGGGTTGAAAACACTAAAATCTCACTTTCAGACACTTAACCCTTCTTTGGATAATATTATATAGTCAAACTCAGCTGATGACGCAGGGCGCAAGGATGGCGTCGGTCATGCCATGGATGATTTTTTTGTCTGCGGGAACAATCGTCGCCAAAATCCCGCCGATTTGCGCGCGAGCTGCGTCGCCTTCACCAATGACAAAATAATATGGACACAACCGCACGCGACCCTTCATTGGAACAGGTTCATTTTTATCAAAGTCAAACCAAGTGGCTTCCACGAGCCTGGGCTTTTCGTACCGCTGTAAAACAAACGGCAACTTTCCAAAACCCGAAATCGCTTCATCCACTGCCGCCGCCCAATCGGCCTGCGGCAAATCACTACCCATAAACACGCCGCGCGCGCCCCAGGCTTTCTCGGAAAAGCCCGAAACCTTCAAGATCAACTCGCGGTCGCGCTGCGAGAGCGATTTCAACTGCTGCCAATCGGTCAAATCCAGCCCGGGAATCGCCGCGTGCGGCGGCAACGGCGTGGGGTCAACCAGCCACGTATAGGGAATTATTTTTTTCAGGCGCGCAAAAAAACTTTCGCCCAATTCTTGCCGCCAGAAATCACGCAGATTCCAGTTCCACAGAAGCGCGAAGAGCATCTTTTCTTCAAAGATGGGTTTGGGCGGCGGTGTGAGCGTGATTTTTTTCTCCGATGCCAGGTCAAAAATTTTCTTCGAACTGTGAACATTCGGCAAATCGAACAGCTCGAAGAAGCGATAGACCGCGTCGCCTTCTTTAAAATCCAAAAATCCCGAATTCTGAATTCTGAATTCTGAATTCTTCATTTGCTTTGCCAGCCATTCCATTTCCGGTCGGTACGTCGCAGCCTCCTCGGAAACAACCAAGTGTACCGTTTTTGCGCCTCCGAAAATTCCTTCAAACCCGCGTATCATCCCATCCGGGCCGCCGATGACTTGCGCGCCCAACCCGCTATATATCTGGTTCAGCCACGCCGTCAGTCCAATGCCGCCGGGCACGGAATCCAATTCCGTGATGCTGAAGCCATTTTCCGTGGGCAAAATGTCCGGGCGAATGACGCGTGGCACATCGTTCTTAAAAGCGGGCGAGCGTTGCAATGCAATCAACTCCGCCGGCTTGCACGCATCCAGCCAGCGCGCAATCCATTCCGGCTGCTTGCCTTCGACGCTTCGGCGATAAAGCAAATTGACGGCGCGATAGAACTGGAGCAGGACACGGCCGAGTGATTCGATTTCTCTCGCGAGAGGCATGTCGAGCGGGAACGGTGCTTCGGCCGTGCGCCAATGCAAGCCAGCGAAGAGGCCGCCGGGCGGGAGTGCGTTGCGAACAGCCGTTGCTGTCTCTTGTGGCGACATGAAATCTCAGGTGCGAATCTGCCCGTCGCCAATGCCGATCCATTTGTAGCTCGTCAACTCGGCCAGGCCCATCGGGCCGCGCGCGCCGATTTTGTCCGTACTGATGCCGATTTCCGCGCCCATGCCGAATTCACCGCCGTCGGTGAACCGTGTGCTGGCATTCCAATAAACCGTCGCCGAGTCGACGTCATTCAAAAACTCGCGCGCATGGGCTTCGTTGCGCGTCACGATGCTGTCCGAATGCGCCGAGCCGTAATAATTGATGTGGTCAACCGCCTGCTTCACGTTATCCACGACGCGCACATTTAAAATGTAATCGTTGTATTCGGTAAACCAGTCCTGCTCGGCGGCGAGCTTCAATCGCAGCTTGTTATTCAGGCCGGATAATTGGGTCAAGGCTGCCTGGTCGCAGCGCAGTTCCACTTTCTTTTCCGCGAGCTTTTGAGCGATGCGGGGAAGAAATTCGCCCGCGACCTTTTTGTCCACGAGCAACGTCTCCATCGCGTTGCAAACCGCGGGACGCTGGACTTTCGCATTCATGGCGATGTTCTCGGCCATTTGCAAATCCGCTTCTGCATCGACGAAAACATGACAGACACCCTTGTAATGCTTGATGACGGGGACTTTTGAGCATTCCGCCACGGCCCGAATCAGGCCCTCGCCGCCGCGAGGCATACACAAATCAATATATTGCGTGAGACCCAGCAAAATGGGAATCGCTTCACGGTCGACGACCGGGACGACCTGGATGGCGTGCTCGGGAAAATGTTTGGACGTCTTTTTCCCGGCCTCGATCATCGTTTGCGCGATGATTTGGTTCGAGTGCATTGCTTCCTTGCCGCCGCGCAGGATGGTCGCGTTGCCGGACTTGAAACAAAGGCTTGCCGCATCCGCCGTCACATTCGGGCGGGATTCATAGATGATGACCACCACGCCGATGGGCGTGGAGACTTTTTGCAACTTCAGGCCGTTAGGCCGGATGCGTTCGTCCAGCGTTTTACCCACCGGATCCGGCAGCGCGGCGACCTCCCGCAATCCTTTGGCCATGGCGGAAATCCGCTTATCATCCAGCTTGAGCCGGTCCAACATCGCGGATGAGAGACCGTTTTTCGTGGCCATTTCCGCGTCCAGACCGTTCGCTTCCTTAATGGCGGCAGCGTTCTTTTCGAGCGCCTCGGCCATGGCCAGCAAGCACGCGTTCTTCTCGTCCGTAGAAAGTTTGGCGAGTTCGCGCGACGCTGCCTTGGCCTGTTTGGCCAGGTGCGTCATCTGTTCGGTCAAAGTCACAGAGCCAGAATACCTTAAAAATCTCCCAAATAAAGGGGAAGTTTATCCGGCATGATTTCAACCACGGACCCGTCCTCCGTAGCAGAGCCACTGCGGAGGACGAGTCCGTGGTTGAAACATTTTTCCTTTTTAATTTTTAATTTTTAATTCAATTTACATGCCCTGTGCCTGAAAAATCCACATCCGTGCGCGCCGTGTTCCTCGACCGTGATGGCGTGATCAACCGTGCGCTGGAGCGGGACGAGAAACCCTACCCGCCGCGCTGCCTCGCGGAGTTTGAAATCTATCCCGAAGTCTCCGCCGCCTGCGCCAAATTAAAGGCCGCCGGGTTCGTCCTCGTCGTCGCCACCAACCAGCCGGATGTCGGTCGCGGCACGCTCGACCAGGCCATCGTCGAAAAAATCCACGCACACATGACGGCTGCGCTGCCCATTGACCGTGTGGAGGTTTGTTATGATGCCGGCCAGGGCCGGTCTGATAGCGATTGCCGCAAGCCCAAACCCGGCATGTTGCTCCGCGCCGCGCGTGAGTTGAACATCAATTTAGCCCGGAGCTGGATGGTGGGCGATCGCTGGCGGGACGTCGATTGCGGCCATGCCGCCGGCTGCAAAACTATTTTCGTTGACCGTGGTTATGCCGAAGAATTGCGGCAAAAGCCGAATTTCACGGTTAAAAACCTGGCTGAAGCGGTGGAGATTATTTTGTTCAGCCCGGTGAAATAAATTGAACGCGCTGATAATCGTGTTAATCTAAAGACCAAATGAAAACGTTGAAAGATCTCAGGGTAAAACTCTTTGCCGATGGCGCGGACGAAAAGGGCATGCTGGAATTGAACGCCAACCCGCTCATCAAGGGCATGACCACCAACCCCTCGCTCATGCGCAAAGCGGGCATCAAGGATTACGAAAAATTTGCGGGCGAAATTTTAAAAACCATCACGGAAAAGCCGATTTCTTTCGAGGTTTTTTCCAACGAATTTCCCGAGATGAAACGGCAGGCGCTCAAGATCAGCGGCTGGGCGAACAATGTGTACGCCAAAATTCCCATCACCAACACGCGCGGCGAATCATCACTGCCGCTGGTGAAGGAATTGGCCGGCCAGGGCGTCAAACTGAACATCACCGCCATCCTGACGCTGGAGCAGGTCGAAGGAGTGTCCAAAGCGCTGAATCCGCGGGTGCCTTCCGTCGTTTCCGTTTTCGCCGGGCGCATCGCCGATACCGGCGTGGATCCCGTACCGGAAATGATCGAATGCAAAAAACTTTTGCGTGGCCTGCCACAGGCGGAGCTGCTCTGGGCCAGCGTCCGCGAAGTGCTCAACATTTTCCAGGCGGACGAAGTGGGCTGCGAGATCGTCACTGTGCCGCACGACATCCTGCACAAAGCCGCCAAAACGGTCGGCATGAGTTTGAAGGACGTCTCGCTCGATACGGTAAAGACCTTCGACGTGGACGCGAAAGCGGCGGGATTCACCCTGTAATCAAACCGCTTTCACGAGCGTCTCAAAGACGTCCTCGACTTTCACTGAGGCCATGCAACGCAGCAATTCCTCGCGTGTGCCTTTGATATCGCCGCCGTCATAGCGGTAATATTCCAGGTTGCGTCCCGCGACCGCCGGGTTTTTTACGAGCGTAAAAGGATTTCCGTACGGCTCGATGGGCTTGTTCCATGTGGGCGTTTCAATCACCACCTGGTTTTTGACGACCATTGCCGCCGCCACATGCATGAGCGACGTATCCACGCTTAAAAACGAATCGCACCTGGCAATCAACGCCGCCGCCTGCAACAGATTTTCAGTTTTGGGAAAAAGCACCTTCTCTACGCCCAGCGCCGTCTGGACTTGCGTGTAATCGCGCTGTTCCTCCGGCCCGCCAAAAAAGAGCACAGCCAGTTCGGGTTTCGTTTCGCGTAACCGGCGCACCAGTTCGATGTAGTTCTCCAACGGCCAGCGGCGCAGCGCGAGGTTCTTGGTGGCACCAGAGCCGGTGTGAATGCCCAACAGCCGCCGTCCGGAAAGATTTTGCTGAACGATAAAACTTTCGGCCCACGCTTTATCCGCATCCACCAGGAAAATTTCGTAACGGTGCGACGGCAGCAATACCTTTGCGCCGGCAAACGGAAGCAGCGCCAGATTATTCTCGACGGCGTGGCGCGAATAATCCTGCGGGATGGATTTATTGACGAGCCAGCGATCGAGCGCGCCGGAGCATTCGTATTCATGGCTGATGCGCGTGTGCGCGCCAATGACCCGGGCCGCCAGCCGATAGAGCCGGTTACTTTGCGGGTGGGTGTTGAAGGAGACATCATAGCCGTTGCGGCGCAATGACATTAAAAAACGCAGCGCGCTGGCTTTGGATTCCCCGGCGAGGTCACGTTGATAAACGGAATTGAGATGGGGATTGTTCTCCAGAAATTTCGCCCCGGCCCAGCGGACGAGCGCGTCAATCGTCGCATCGGGAAAATTCGCGCGCAGTTCGTGAATCAGCGGCGTCGCAAACAGCGTGTCACCGATGCCCGCCAGCGAGATGACGAGGATTTTCAAAGCCGTGAAATTTTTTCAAGGATTGCCGTGGTGGATTTGCCGGGCAAAAACGGAACGAGCTTGATTTTGCCGCCCGATGCTTCCACGGCGCGGCGCTCGTCCTGGTTCAGCGTTTCCAACGTGTAATCGCCGCCTTTGACGTAAATGTCCGGTTGCGCGCGATCGAGGAACCGCGTGGCCGTCTTATCGGCAAAAATGCAAACGGCCGAGACGCTTTCCAGCGCGGCCAACACGACGGCGCGGTCGTCCTGTGAATTGACCGGACGATTGGGGCCTTTTAATTGGCGCGTGGCGTCGTCACTGTTAATGCCCACGAGCAGGCCATCACCGAAACTCCGCGCAGTTTCCAGGTAGGTAACATGGCCGGGATGCAAAATATCGAAGCAGCCGTTGGTGACGACGAGCTGTTTTCCGGCAGCGCGGAATTTTTTCCGCCATTCCGGCAGGGCATCCCACGGGATGATTTTATCGCGAAAGCTCACGCCGCCATTTTGCCCGCGCCGGGGCAATTGGCAACTCTTTCAAAACACCACGGGCACGCCTTCCTGCATTGCCTGCAGGCGGCTGGTGATGCGATGTTGGGCGCACAACTCGCGCAGCCAGCGCAACGGCTCGTCCATGTCTTCGAAGGAAAGGCGGAACGTGCCGAAGTGCATTGGGATAAGGCGTTTGGAATTCAAATCGTGAAACGCCTTGACCGCTTCGTCCGGGCCCATATGAACGGCACGAAAGGTTTCCGGATGGTACGCGCCAATGGGCAGCAGCGCGATTTCGGGTGCGAGGCGTTTGCCGATTTCCTTGAAGCCGTCGAAGTACGCGCTGTCGCCCGCATGATAAATTTTCCGGCCCTGGTATTCCAGGACAAACCCCCCGTAGCCGCGGTGCCGGTCCGCCAGCGTGCGCGCGCCCCAATGCTGGCTGGGCGTGAACGTCACATTCCAACTTGATTTGGCATTCGAAAAGTTTTCCCACCATTCCAGCTCCACCACGCGCGCGAAGCCGAGGTTGTGGGCGAGGTCGCCAACGCCGCGCGGCATGATGCCGATTTTGGGATGCGGCAGTTTGCGCAGGGTCGGCTTGTGGAAATGGTCGAAGTGCGCGTGCGTGAGCAGGACCAAATCTATCGGCGGCAAATCGCGGATGCGCAGGCCGCTGCGCTTGATGCGCTTCAAAAGAAACAGCCAATTGGCGAAGTTCGGGTCAATCAGGACATTCAGATCCGTGAACTGGATTAAAAACGACGCGTGGCCAATCCAGGTAATCGCCACCTGGCCGTGCTTGAGCTTGGGAAAAACGGGTGTTTGATGTTCGCCCGTCCGCGGCGTGAGCCACGCCTTTAAAACGAGTTCGCAGAAAAACGTGGCCGGCTTGAAGTGATTCGCCGGCGTCAGCTCCTTGAACGAGCGCGGCAGTTTCCGTCGCACGGGCCGTTGCGATTTTAACATGCGATTATTCTAACACGCGTTGCGCCACGGACAAATTTCAAAATAAAGTTCCGTTTGAGACTTGCGCGGTTGGCAGATGGTCCTACACTGCCCAAAATCAGGTATTCTCAGTTAGACGACTAAAAATATGGATTCCGATACTGCCATTATCGTCCTTATTGTTCTGGTTGTTTTGGTAGTCCCGCTTGCCCTTGCGATTTGGCTGATCGTGCTGGCCTTCAGCGCGAAAAGCCGAATCCAACAGCTTTCCCGGCGGCTTGAAGAAGTGGAATTGGAAGTGTATCGGTTAAAGCGTGCAGGCGAGGCCCAACCGCCAGCGGCTCCTGCTCCGCAACCGGAAACCATTGTACCGAAAGCCGCTCCGCCGGGACCGCCGCCACAAACAATAACTCCACCGCAACCACCGCTTGTGCCTCCGCTGCAACCGGTCCCGGAAACGATTACTGCCATACAACCGCCACCGATTCCGAGCCAACCTCCGGTTGCCGCCACTTGGGAACAATCATCGCAACAGGCCGTGCCGCCGGAACCGCCGCCGGTCTTTACGCCTTCGGCTCCGCCCAAACCGAAAATCAATTGGGAACAATTCATGGGCGTGAAAGGTTTTGCGTGGGTCGGGGGATTCGCCCTGTTCATGGGCGTGGCATTTTTCATCAAATATTCCTTCGACAACAATCTTATTCCGCCGGAATTGCGCGTCGCACTTGGGTTTCTCGCCGGGATTGGGCTGCTGGTGGGCGGAGTTGTAATGTCGCGCCGGAATTTCGCGACGCTTTCGCAGACGCTGTGCGCGACGGGTGTGGTGATTCTTTATGCCGTCACGTTTACCTGCCGCGCTGTGTACCATTTTCCATTTTTCGGACCGTTGCCTACGTTCCTGTTCATGGTTCTTATTACGGCGACGGCCTTTTTGCTGGCCGTGCGGCTGAACGCGATGGTCGTCGCTATCCTGGGCATGCTCGGCGGTTTTCTGACGCCGGTTTTGCTCTCGACGGGCGAGGACAATCCCCTCGGCCTTTTCGGTTACATCGCCGTACTCGATATTGGTTTGATCGTCGTGGCGTTGAATCGCCGCTGGCATTTTCTGTTTGCCCTTGCCGCGCTGGGCACGGCGATCATGCAAATCGGATGGGCGGCAAAGTTTTTCGAGACTGGAAAATATTTTGAAGGAAATAAAATTCTCATCGCCCTGGCCGTCCTGTTGGGGTTCAACGCGCTTTGGCTGGCGGCCAATTGGCTGGCAAAATGGCGCGGGCAAATCAACCAATGGCTTTCGGGGTCGGCATTCGGGCTGGTTCTGGTTGCCGATGCCTTTACCCTGTGGTTTTTGGATTTCCCGCCGCTGGCGCAACGTCCGTGGCTTCTGTTCAGTTTTGTTTTCCTCATCGATATCATCGCCATCGCCGTTACGCTGGCGGATGAAATCCTTTTGTTGGCGCAATCCATTTCCGGCGCCGCCGTTTTTTGTTTGCTGGCGTTTTGGACGGCAATGTCATTATCCAACGAACTCCTCAACGCCGCGCTGGCGTTCTACCTTATCTTTGCCGTCCTGCATACGGCGTTGCCAGTGCTTTTGCAACGCTGGCGCGGCATTGCAACGCCGGCATGGATCAATCACTTCTTTCCCATCGTTGCCCTCGCACTGGTACTGGTGCCGATTTTCAAGCTCACTCAAGTCTCGTTCATTATCTGGCCCTTCATTTTGCTCGTGGATTTGCTGGCCATCGCTCTGGCGGTGCTCACATCAACATTGCTGCCGGTACTGGCCGTATTGTTGCTGACGCTGGCGGCGACCGGCGCGCTTATTTTCAAAATCCCCACGGACCTGACCGGTCTGCCGATGTCATTTTTCGTGCTCGCCGCGTTTGTTGTGTTCTTCGTGGTTGCCGGCATCTGGCTCGTAAAAAAATTCCGGCCCGATGCCTTGAAGAGCGGCTTCCAGTTTGGCAACAACCCTGCCGCACCGGAAGATCTCGCAGCCATCCTGCCGGCGTGTTCCGTAATATTGCCCTTCCTGCTGCTCATCATGGCTACGATGCGATTGCCGTTGTTCAATCCGTCGCCGGTCTTTGGCCTGGCGCTCCTGCTGGTCGTGCTCTTGCTGGGCATCACCAAATTGTTCTCACTCGATTGGATGCCGGCCATCGGTCTCATTTCCGTGACGGCGCTGGAATACACGTGGCATTTCAATCGTCTTGATCCCGCAAATCCCGCCGAGCCGCTGAACCTGATTTTAATATGGTACCTGATTTTCTTTGCGGCGTTCGCGCTGTTCCCGTTCATTTTTCTCCGCCAGTTTGAAAGTAAAATTATTCCGTGGGCCACCGCTGCCATGGCCGGGCCGCTCCAATTCTTTTTCATTTACCGGCTCGTCAAACTCGCCTGGCCCAATCAATTCATGGGCCTGCTGCCTGCCGCCTTCGCCATACCGGGGCTGTTAAGCTTGGTGGTCGTGTTGAAACGCATCTCCGGCGAAAATAAATCGCGCATGGCGCAGGTGGCCTGGTTCGGCGGCGTGGCGCTGTTTTTTGTCACGCTGATCTTCCCGGTCCAGTTTGATCGGCAATGGATCACCATCGGCTGGGCGCTTGAAGGCGCGGCACTGCTGTGGCTGTTCCATCGTGTGCCGCATCCGGGCTTGCGCTTGGTTGGCGTTGGCCTGCTGGCCGCGGCATTTGTCCGCCTGGCTCTCAACCCAGCCGTGTACGCCTATCACCCACGCGCCGCAGTGCCGATCTTCAACTGGTATCTGTATGCTTATGGCATCGTGACTGTTTCGTTGTTCGCCGGCTCAAAACTCCTCGCGCCGCCGCGAAACATGGTTTTGAAGTTGAATCTTCCGCCGTTCCTCTCCGGCTTCGGTGTCGTCCTGGCCTTTCTTCTCCTGAACATTGAAATCGCTGATTATTTCAGCGCGCCGGGCTCCACCCTGACGTTCGAGTTCTCCGGGAATTTTGCGCGCGATATGACGTATTCCATCGCCTGGGCATTGTTCGCGCTGGGATTTTTGGTTTATGGAATTTTAAAAAATATTGCCGTCGCGCGTTATGCCGCCATGGGACTGCTTTGCGTGACGCTCATCAAACTATTTTTCCACGACCTGGCGCAACTCGCCCAGCTTTACCGTATCGGCGCATTCATTGGCGTGGCGGTCATCGCGATGCTCGCCTCATTCGCGTACCAAAAATTTTACTCTGCTGCCGCGAAGAAAACCGAAGTCAAAAATGAAACGACGCCCCAATAATCTTCTTTGTGCCTGGCTGTTAACCATTGCCGTTTCCGCCGGCGCCTCAAACCTGCCGTCGGATTACGAGCATGAACAGCAATTCACGGTTTCGAAGCCCGGCCTGATGAAAATCAGCCTGCCGGCCGAAACGCTCAACGCCGCGCGCCCAGGCCTGGAAGATTTACGACTGTATGACGATGTCGGGAACGAAATCCCGTATATCATTGAGCGTCCCACGCCGTCGCCAAAAGTTGTCCGAGCGGCAAAATCATTCTCCGTCTCGCTCAACCTTGCGAATACCGTCATCACGCTCGAAAGCGGCATTGCACAACCCTTTGACGCCGTAACGCTGGAAACCCCAGCGCCGAACTTTATCAAATCCGTGCGAGTGGAAGACTCCACTGATGGTATCAAGTGGGCACAACTCGCCCAGGGCCGTCCGATTTTCCGTCAGCGCTCCGGCGCGGCCAATTTGAAAATTTCATTTCCGACAACAGTTTCAAGATGGCTGCGGTTCACGGTGGACGATTCGCGCTCGGCTCCTATACCAATCACCGGTGCGCAAGTCCATGCCGCTTCGGGCGGGTCGGCACCCGTTGAGACGGTCCCAGTGACCATTTCCGAACGTGATGAAAGCCCCGGCCAAACGCGGCTCGCGATAAATCTTGGGGCAGTGAACCTGGATGTGGCCAGGCTGGAAATTCAAACCACCGAACCGCTTTTCATGCGGCAAATCTCCATCGTCGTCCCGCAAGTTTCCGACAACACGATTCATGAGCAGGTTATCGGACAGGGCTCCATTTACCGTGTCGCCGTCGAGGGCCAAAAGCCTTCGGAAAATCTTTATGTGCCTCTCGAAAATTCAGTGCCATCCCGTGAATTGATTTTGCTTCTCAAAAACGGCGACAGCCCGCCGCTGCCGGTTTCATCCGTCCAGGTTTTACGCCGTCCGGTGTATCTCGTTTTTCTGGGGCGCGACCCGGGGATTTTTTACCTCCTCACAGGCAACGCCCATTGCGACTTCCCGCATTACGATTTGGCCGCGTTGAACATGGACTTAAAATCCGTCGCCGTTTCCCCGGCTGACATTTCCGGGGTAGCCGATAATCCTAACTTTCACACTCCGGACGTTTTGCCCGGACTGGAAATTTCCGGCACGCCACTGGACACGTCCGCATGGAAATTCCGCAAGGCGGTAAAAATTTCTGATGCGGGCGCGCAGCAAATCGAACTGGACCCCGACGTCCTGGCGCACGCCAATCCCGATTTTGCGGATCTGCGACTCATGCACGGCAGCAACCAGATCCCATATATCGTTGAGCGTACCTCTATCAGCCGCGCGATTGTGCCATCCGTCACCACGACCAGCGACGCGAAAGAGCCAAGGACGAGCCGATGGTTCCTGCGACTTCCGCAGCCCAATTTGCCGGTCATGCGACTTGCCTGCGTGGCCACGACGCCTCTTTTTCAACGCGATCTTCACCTGTATGAAATGGTTGCCGATGACCGCGGCCAGAAATTTGAGAACAACCTGGGCGAAGCCAATTGGACACAAACGCCTGACAGCAAAAGCAGGGAATTTGATCTGGCCTTGGACCAATCTCCGCAAACCACCAGCCTGATTCTCGACACAGACAACGGTGACAATTCGCCTCTACAACTGGAACAGTTTAAATTCTTTTATCCTGCCACGCGGATTTTGTTCAAGGCCGCGCCCGGCGAGGAGCTTTCCCTTTACTATGGGAACGCGAACGCCGCGCCGCCGCGTTATGACTTGAGCCTTGTCGCCGGCCAATTGCTATCGGCGGACAAAAAGGCCGCGTCACTCACGGATGAAGAACCGCTCCAGAAACCTTCGTGGCATGAAACGGAAATCACGGGCAATGCGAGTTATTTCTTCTGGGGTGTCCTCGCGCTGGTCGTAGTTGTCCTATTGATTGTCATTTCGCGACTCCTGCCCAAAGCCACGCAACCGCCGCCGCCATCGTAACTTTTATTTCATTTTTACAATCCGTAAAATCCGCATAATTTGCTGCCATGCAAATGGACGCGCAACTCGACAAATTTCTTGGCAAAAAACCAAAGCTCGGCAGAGGCGTGTACATCGCCAAAACGGCGACGGTCATCGGCGATGTCACGCTCAGCGCGCATTCGAGCATATGGTATGGCGCGGTGTTGCGTGGCGACATCAATCGCATCGCCGTCGGCCATCACTCCAACATCCAGGACAACGCCGTACTGCACTTGGCCGACGATTTCCCGTGCATCGTGGGCAATTGGGTCACCGTCGGCCACAGCGCGATTGTCCACGCCTGCAAGGTGGGCGATGAAGTGCTTGTCGGGATGGGCGCAGTGATTTTGGATGGCGCAGTCATCGGCAAACAATCGCTTATCGGCGCCGGCGCGCTTATCACTCAGGGGGTGAAAATTCCGCCCGGCTCATTGGTACTGGGTTCTCCGGCGAAAGTTGTGCGCAAGCTGACAACAAAGGAACGCGCCGGATTGAAATGGTGGGCGGAAAAATACGTTGCGAATACGGCGTATTGTTTGAAGCACAACATCGGCGTGGGCGGTCCGGGTTAAAGTCCTTGAACCAGTTTTACGATGGGCCAGGTATGCTTCGGGGACCGTTCCAGGCCAGGAAATCCGCCCCATTTCAGTGCGATTTCCAGATAATTTAAGAATGTCGTTTTGTGCCATTCGTCGTTCAGCGGCGGGTCATCCGCAACTGCCGGGACGGAAATGTTATACCACATTCCTCCGCTCACATCGGCCTTGTGATAGAAGTCCGGCGCGATGGGTACGACAAAGGGAAAGTTGCTTCGCAATCGCTCTTCCTTGTCCGCAAGAAAATCTTCCAGCTCGGCAATCGCGGCTGACGGGGGATAAACCACGATGGGGTCCGGATAGCCTTCCGGTTCGCAAACCGGATCCAGTTCCCATTCGGGATGGCTACCGCAAAAATTAACACTGCCCACCCGCAGCCAGAACAGCTTGAGCGACACGGGAATGATACCGGCTTCGTTCTCTATTTCCTCGATGATTTCTTCAGTGTCATCTTCAGGACCCGGAAACACTTCCTCATCGTTATCAAATTGAAAACCTTCTTCGCCCAGGCGCTCTTTCAAAACTTCGAGGTGCCGGCCGATAGAATCAATTTGTTCTTCAGTGGACATTGACGCCAGTCTATTAGGGGAAATTTATTTCTAAAATACCCGCCACACGGTGCCTCTTCGCTCGTATTCCATTTGCACCTCGAGTTCCTGCGCGATTTTTGGACCATAAAAACGCTCGACGATCCAAAGTCCCAGGTCAAGGCCGGACGTCACACCGGCCGCGGTAATGATATTGCCGTCGTCAATCACGCGCGCGTTAATCACGTTCGCGCCGGAATCCGCCAAATCTTTAATCGCGCCGTGATTGGTCGTGGCAGGCCGTCCTTTCAAGATTCCCGCCATGGCGAGAAGCATGGCCCCGGTGCAAACGGAGACACAAATCGTCCCCGCTTCATGGAATGATTTTATCATTTTTGGAATGATGCCGCGCTCGGCTTCGGCATGCGCGCCTGTGGCAGAGCGGTCGATCCAGCCTCCGCCGGGCACAATGAGCACGTCGGGGCGGCGCTGCAAATCCAATTGGCCGGACGGACGAATCCGCAAGCCATGCGCCGCCGTGATTTCTTTGGCGGCATCCGCCGTGACCAATTCCACGATGGCATCCACCTTCATCTGCGCGGCATTCTGCAAAACCTCATACGGCGCGATGGCGTCCAGCTCATCGAACCCATCAAAAATCAAAATTTGAAAGCGCACAGCCACTTTTTTTACCGCATCCTGCGGCACGATTAAATCTTTTTAAACGATTTGGCCATATGTACCACAGGCAAACTCACGCCGTCAGACATGGGCGAATCATATCGCCTGACCACCACATATCCATACGAAGCGTACAGCGGTTCTCCGGCAAGTGTGGCCACCAGTTCGGCTTTTTGGAAACCCGCTTTTATCGCTGCTATTTCGCTTGCCTTCAGGATGCTTGCGCCGATTCCGCGCCGCGCCCATTCCGGGTGAACGAAAAAGGCGCGGATACGCGCGGCATCCTGCGTTGGATTGAGAAGTTCATCCAAGCCCATTTGTTCTCCGTCACAGCCGGATAATTTCTTGCGCTTGCTCCACCCACCGCAGCCGACGATTTTGCCGGCGTCCTCCACCACGAAATAAGTGCCGTCCTGAATGAGCTGGCGGTCCACGTGAAATACCGGACCGATAGCCATGTCCATCTGCGCCGGAGAATAATAGGGAACCTGCAACGTCCGCACGGACAGGGGAATCAATTCTTCCAGTGCGGGGATATCCTCTTCAATTGCCTGTCGCGGTGTCCAAATCATGGTGGAGCATCATATTTTAATTCCATTGGGAGCCGTAAATGATGGATCCACAACATTTCCCGTGTTGCGGGTCTGGGCCGGTTCAAAAACGATGACCTCCGTTTCGGCGTCCGCCATCGTACGATGCTCCACACCGTGCGGGACAACACAGCATTCGCCGGCCCGCAAGGTCACGCGACGGTCGCGGAATTCGATGGTCATTTCGCCGCGCCACACTAAAAATAATTCGTCCTCCTGATCATGTTGATGCCACGGAAAAACACCGGCGAATTTTACCAGTTTGAGCTCCTGGCCGTTTAATTCCGCAACGACCCTGGGCCGCCAATGCTCGTGGATAAGCGCAAACTTTTCGGTTAAGGAAACCTTGTCCATGCCGAACCAAGAATGTTTTTAAGGCAAGGATTTGTCCAGACAATGAATCACCGCCCAAACATCCCTGGCAAACCGCCGCCGCCCGTGCGCGACATCATTTTCATGAACTTGGGCATTTTTTTCATCGCCTGCTGCATCTGAAAAAATTTGTTCAGCATCGTGTTTAGTTCCGCCACGCTCACGCCGCTGCCCGCGGCAATGCGCCGCCGCCGGCTGGCGTTGAGAATCTGCGGTGTAAGCCGCTCTTTCGGCGTCATCGCGCAAACCATGCCTTCCATGCGCTTAAATTCCTTTTCCTGTTTCCCGATGTCCACCTGCTTGAGCGCTTCCGAGCCACCGGGCATCATCTTCATGATGCTTTCGAGCGAGCCGAGTTTTTTCATCGCGCGCAATTGCTCCAGGAAATCTCCGAGCGTGAACTCGCCCTTGCGCATCTTTTCCTCGAGCTTTTTGGCGTCCGCCTCGCTCACGGCTTCCGCGGCTTTTTCGACGAGGCTGACGACATCGCCCATGCCCAAAATCCGCGACGCCATCCGCTCGGGATGAAACGCCTCGAAGTCTTCGAGCTTTTCGCCAACGCCGGTGAATTTGATCGGCTTGCCGGTGACCGATTTCATGCTCAACGCCGCGCCACCGCGCGCGTCGCCATCCAGTTTGGTGAGAATCGAGCCGGTGATTTGCAGCGCCTGGTCGAAATGCGTGGCCACGTTGACGGCTTCCTGACCGGTGGCCGCGTCGAGCACCAGCAGGATTTCCTGCGGCTTCACGAGGTCGCGCAAACGCACGAGTTCCTGTACCAGCGGCTCGTCAATTTGCAGGCGGCCGGCGGTGTCAAAAATCAAAACGTTCCGGTTTTGCGCTTTCGCAAAATCCAGTGCCTCGCGCGCGATTTTCAAAACATCAGTCTCGCCGCGTTTCAGGAAAATAGGGACTTCGATTTGCTTGGCGAGCGTTTCCAGTTGGTCCATGGCCGCGGGACGATAAACGTCCGCCGCGACCAGCAACGGCTGGCGTCCCTGTTTTTGCAACAACCGCGCAAGCTTGCCACTGGATGTCGTTTTGCCCGAGCCATGCAAACCGACCATCAGGATGGAACTCGGGCTACCGCCCAGGTTCAGCGAGGCATTTTGCGAGCCGAGCAGGTCCACGAGTTCATCGTGGATGATTTTGATGATTTGCTGGCCGGGCTGGACACTTTGGACGACTTCCGCACCGATGGACTTGGTTTTGACGCGCTCGATGAAATCGCGCGCCACCTTGAAGTTCACGTCCGCTTCCAGCAGCGCCATGCGCACTTCGCGCAGGGAATCAGAAACGTTGCTCTCGGAAATTTTCCCGAGGCCGCGCAAATTGCGGAAGGCATTCTGGAGCTTGCTGCTTAACGAATCGAACATGGTCTGCTTTCCGCCGTTACACGGGCTGGCGTTTCAATTATTCCACCACGCGCTTGCCTTCCTTGCGCTTATGATACTGCTCGCCAATCCATTTGTACGTTTCCGCCAAACCTTTATTCAAGGTCGTGTTTGGTTCCCACTTCAGGACTTTTTGGATAAAGGTATTATCGCTGTTGCGCCCGGCCACGCCCTTGGGGGCGTTCAGGTCGTAATGGCGCTTGAGCTTCACGCCGGCGATCTTTTCAATCTTGGACAGCAGTTCGTTAATGGAAACCAGCTCGCTCGAGCCGAGATTGATGGGCGTGGCGATTAAATCGTCGCAGTGCGTAATCATGTCGATGCCCTTCACGCAGTCGTCAATATACATGAAACTGCGGGTCTGGTGGCCGTCGCCCCAAATCGAGATGTCCTTCTTGCCGGTATCAATCGCCTGGATGACCTTGCGGCAAAGCGCCGCGGGAGCTTTTTCGCGTCCGCCGTCCCACGTGCCGTGCGGGCCATAGACATTATGAAAGCGCGCGATGAACGTTTTCATGCCGCGCTCATGCCAGTATTCCTCGCAAAACATTTCGGAAACCAATTTTTCCCAGCCGTAACCGCGCTCGGCCATCGCGGGATAAGCGTCGGATTCCTTCAACGCGCGCACGTTCGGGTCTTTTTGCAGGAGCGTGTTGTAGGCGCAGGCCGATGAGGAATAAAAATAACGGCGCGCACCGGCCTGGTAAGCCGCCTCAACCATGTGTGTGTTGATCAGGATGCTGCGGAGGCATTCCACGCGAAAACGCTCGATGAATCCCATCCCGCCCATGTCCGCGGCGAGATTATAGACTTCCACCGCCCCTTCGCAAACGCGATGGCAATTGTCCGCGTCGCTCACATCCAGGCAGAGGCTTTCGACACCGGGCACCTTCAAATACCACTCATAAAGTGGTTTCTTGTCCACGGTGCGAATGCGGGTAAATCCCTTTTTCTTAAAATACAGGGCAAGATTGCCGCCAATAAATCCGCCACCGCCGGTAATAACGATCAAATCGTCCTTCTGAGTCTCCGGGGTTTTTTCAACCAGTCGTTTTTTAGTTTCCATAAAGAGGGCAAATATAGGTTTTCCCGGTGGAAATTCCGAGAAAAAAACTGTTGAAGTAAAAAATACCCTACCCCCGGGGGTCTTCCGCAGGCTTCTGTAGCCTTCCAAAGGCTTCCGAAACGAATGACCGCGCCCGAATCCCCCTCATCCCATCGTTGACTCGCTCGGGCCACCTCGCTCGGCCTTACGGCCTTCGTTCCACTACGCGGAACAAATTCCTTCCACCGCTTCCTAAGCGGCTCAAGTCTCCCCCAATGGGAGAGAAGGTGTCCGCAGAACGGTTGAGGGGATGGCCGCAACAGGTATATTCGCGGGAAAGTGGCTACACTGGCTACATCGTTGATAATCAACAACTAAAGTGGCTACACAACTGGCTACAAATTTTTAAAAGTGGCTACATCATTTATAGTCAATGACTTAAGTGGCTACATTATCGTTACCGGCCTTTGCTAGAGCTTCCGCCTTCACCGAGGTTACGGCGGACAAGTCGGCACAGCAAAGCCTCCATAGTCGAAAGGAAAAAATGATTCTTATTTTAGCCTTCAGCAGGCTGGATAAGGCGTCAGAAGGCGTGGGACGGTCGCCCAATGAAAAATGGGAAAAGCGGCGTCACGGCCGCCGCAGTCCAAGACGCAAGCGGAATAGCTCGAATATGACTTTTCGATCGTCATTCGGCCATTTTACCATAAGTGCCGGTGAAAAAGGAAGGTAGTCACTACCGCTATTTTTTGAACTGCGGAAACGGCGGATTTCCGCATTTTTACCACGTTTCACGCGGCCGCATTGGAAGTGCTTGACTCCAAGTTTTTCACTCACCTTCGCCAAGGCTACGGTGGGCAAGCGCAAAAGAGACGCGAATGAATTCAATCTAGCGCAAAAATGTCAGGACTGACCCCCTGCTTTTACCTCCTTTACGAACATCATCATTAGTGGTTTTTTCTGATAACATCCGGGTGCGAGCGCCAAAAGTTATCGGCTGCCAACTGGCGGGCTTGCGCGCCGGTCTTATCCCCCGATTCTTCAGCAATTTGAACTCCATCCCTGAAAGTTTTGTCGAGGAAAACGGAAAAGCTTTGTACGGAGGGATTTTCTTCCAAAAGGGAAGACCACATGGCGATGGACCGGTCAATGCAAGAAAGTGCTTCCGGCCATTGTTTGAGTTGCCAGAGCACATCGCCCTGGTCTCTCCAACCGTGTGCCGAGTCGAACCTCGCGTAAACGAGGCTCGGTCGCAACATGCAGGCTTCTGAATCTATGGGAGCCGATGGTTCCAGGACAGAGGGGTCTTTCTGCTCCATACTTGCCAGGGCATCTGTCCGGATCTGCGTGGCCTGCTTGATCCAGCCCAGGCTTGCGTTCTCATCCGAACCAATGTTGAAGGCCATGAAATCAAGCTCGTTGGCGAGGTCCCGCCGGACTTCGGCTGAACGCGGATATTCCTTTACGAGTTGTTCCATCAACTCGAGCCGTCTTTGCGACTTGGCCGCCATTTCCTTGTCACCGGGCATATTCCAGGCGATGTCCAATCCCAGGGCCCAAACGAGACCGAGCCGCGCAAAAGGGTCCGCCGGATCTTCCTTTGCCAGGCGCTCGAAAATGACTATCGCCTCAGGCTGGTTGGTTTCAACGCCGTTGGTGTCGTGCCATAGCCTCGCGTAAACGAGTGACCAACCCAAATCGGATTGGAAAGAGCTGTTATCGGGTTGCTCTTTCACCAACTGCCGCTGAATGGCCAGGGCTGAATCGTATGCTGGTAAAACAATGTTTGTATAATTTTCCCCGACTTCCTTGGCAGCAAATCCGTACTCGAGGTATAGCCTGCCCATTTCCGCGCGCACTGCCGGGTCGGCGGCAGGCTGGCTGAGAAAGGGCTGAAAGCGATCGAGGGCGGCCTTCATCAATTTGACGCGAAAGGGCTGCAAGCCCGGTTTGTCATAAAGGTCATCATCGGCAATGGCGAGCATGTCGCCCACCGCGGCGCGGGCCTGGTCAAAATTCTCACGGGCGTTGCGCTGGGCGGCTTCGGCCAGCCGGCGTTGCTTTTCGGACCGGACAAAACCGGTGGTGGTTCCAATGACTCCCAGCACCAGCGCCGAAACGACAATCGCGGTGGAAATCACCGCCAATTTATTTCGCCGGGCCATTTTCTGGAAACGATAGAGCTGGCCCGGCGGCCGGGCCGCGACCGGCTCGTTGTTGAGATGGCGTTTGAGATCGGCTGCCAATCCGTTGGCGGTCTCATAGCGCCGGGTGCGGTCCTTCTCCAGGCACTTCATCACGATCCAGTCCAGGTCGCCTTTGAGTTGGCGCATCAGTTTCGAGATGTCGGTGGAACGTCGCCTGGCCGTGGTCGTCAAATCTTCGCCCTTGAGCGTGGCGAAGCGTGTGCTCGGCCGCACCGGTTCTTTCTCCCGAATCGTCTTGCGCATCTGGTCAATGCCCGATGCCATGAGTTCCTTCGCATCAAAAGGCGTGCTACCGGCGAGCAATTCGTAGAGCAAAACGCCCAGCGAATAAATGTCGCTGCGCGTATCAATGTCCAACCCGCTCATCTCCGCCTGCTCCGGGCTCATGTAAGCCGGCGTGCCGATGAACTGGTGTAATTGGGTGTAAACGGTCGCATCGGTGAGACGGCCTTCCGTCGCCTTGGCGATGCCGAAATCAATCACCTTGGGCACGGGAATGCCGTCGTGCAGCGTGACGAGAATGTTCGACGGTTTGATATCACGATGAATAATGCCCTTCTGGTGCGCATGCTGGATGGCCTGGCAAACTTTGACAAACAAGTCGAGCCGTTCCCTGGTGGAGAGATTGTTCTGGTCGCAATAATCCGTGATGCGGATGCCGCGCACCAGTTCCATCACGAAGTAGGGTCGGCCCGTCTCGGTAGTGCCGGCATCCAGCACCTTGGCGATGTTGGGGTGGTCCATCATCGCCAGCGCCTGGCGCTCAGCTTCAAAACGCGCGACGACCTGTTTGGTGTCCATGCCCAGCTTGATGACTTTGAGCGCGACACGGCGGCGCACCGGCTGAATTTGTTCAGCGACATAAACGACGCCACAACCACCTTCGCCAAGTCGTTCCAGCAATTTGTAACGGCCAATCGTCGTGCCGACGGCTTCGTCCGGCGTGTCGGCCAAATCGAGCTTCATCGTCGCTGCTGCTGCGGGCCCATCTTTGGGCGACAATTCGTCAGGCTCGTCATGCGCGGCCAGCAGGACTTCCAGGCGTTGGCGCAGAGCAGGATTGTCGAGGCAGGCGCCATTTAAAAATGTAACCCGTTCGGCGCCGGTCAAGAGGACGGCGGCTTGGAACAGCGCTTCTTCGCGGTTTTCTGACATGTCTGATTTGGAACCGTTCATTCAATCTACATGCGCATTCGCCGGACAAAAAGTATGAATAAATCTTTCATATACGCGCCCGGTTTGCGCATGATGTAGATGAAGATGATGAGCGCAACCGAATTCAAATTTTATTGTTCCCATTGCGATCAACCCTTGAAATGCGACCCGTGCCACGCCGGGCGGCAGATTCAATGTCCGGCGTGCCAGCATCTCATCCGTATTCCCAATCCGCCGGCGGGCACCGGCTTCACGCATGTACAACCGGAATCCGGCCGCACCTGGGACACGCATGTGCCGAAGGCTAAAAAGGGCTGATGGATTTGCGAATGAATAGTCAGCATGGTGGCGAACCGCGCATCTCTACCGTAAGCCAGGCGCGGGCGTAAGCCCACCATTGCTTGGCGGCGGGCACGGCAATGCCGAGCGCGGCGGCGGCTTCCTCGAAATTCATGCCTGCAAAATAGCGCAGCTTCACCAGTTCCGCTTTGCGCGCATCCATAGTGGAGAATTTTTCCAGGGCTTCGCTCAGGGCGAGTAATTGATCGTCATCGGCCACAGGGGAAGAAATTTCGAGGCCATCCAAATCAACCACCTCGACGCCTGCGCCGCGTTTTGCGGCCAATCGCCGCCGGGCGTGTTCAATCAGGATGCGGCGCATGGCCTCGGCTGCCGCACCAAAGAAATGGGCACGATTTTGAAATACCGGCGCCTCATTGCCGCCCAGCCGCATCCAGGCTTCGTGGACGAGAGCGGTGGGTTGAAGCGTATGGCCCGCGGTTTCCCGGACCATTTTTTGCGACGCCAGGCGGCGGAGTTCTTCGTAAACAATGGGCAGCAATTCCGCGGCGGCCCTGGCATCGCCATGCTCCACCCGTTCCAAAATTTGCGTGAACTCACTCACGCCTTAAGAATAATGAATCCAGAACAATCGCACGCCTGCCAGCAACGCCGGCAGGGTGGATGTCAGCGTGGTTTTTATTTTCATGGGATTGTTTTCTAATTTGATTTTTCCTTGAGGACGATTTTTTCCAGCGCGTCGAGGCGTTGTTCCAAATCCACGATCTTCTCGTCCTTGTCCTTAATTTGCGCGGCTTGCTCTTCCACTTTCTGGTTCAATCCCTGGATCGCCGCCAGCGCCACGCCGCCTTCGTCCACGATAGAGATATGCTTGTCATCCGCGCCGTTCAACCTGAACGCCGCGTGAAAATCCTGCGCCATGGGACCAAGATGTCTTTGATCCGCCGGGTCCGCCTTAAAATTCCATTCGGAAATCGGCAGCGCCGCCACCCTGGCCAGCACGGCCGCCGGGCTCACCGGCGCGAGATTCGTCTTGGCATTCCGATCGCTGGTGGTGTTGAACGCGGTGGCGTTAATGGTGCCGTCGTTGTTAATCGTCGCCACCCAGGTGTTGGCGTTCCCAAATTCCGCGATTTCTCCGCTTAGGTTGTTGGCGGACACGGATAATGCCGCCACGCCGGCAATATTCCCGTTGGTAGTTCCGTTCCAACTCACCCGCAATGCCGGCCCGGCGCTCATGGTGCTGTTGGTGTTGCTTATCAGAACTGTGGCATTACCAAAGCCGCCGGTCTGGTTGCCTTGGACATTGAGCGGCGCTGCCGGAGAGCTTGTGCCGATGCCGACATTGCCGTTATTGAGAACGGTCAGTCGAGGGTTCGATGCCGTGTAGAGCACCAGATCGTATTGGCTGGCGCCGCTGGTGCGCTGGGAACCAATGCCTTCACCACTGCTGGCGCCAAAGGTGAGGGCATTGGCCGAAACCGTGCCGCTGTTGAGATTGGCTTGATCAATATTCATACCGTCCGTCACCGACTGGGAACCGGCGGAAAGTGAGCCGATCGAAACCGGACCGGTGAAAGTCGTCTGCGTCCCGGCCTGAATGTTCAGGCTGCCGCCCGCGGTAAGCATCGAGTTTCCGGTTGCCGTCATCGTCAGGGTGGCGGCATTAAGAGCTTCGCTGCTGTTTGCCTTCATCGTCAAGGTGGTGTCGGCGGTGAGCGTTGCGCTGCCGGTTGTCGTCACGCTCAAGTTGTTGCCCACGGAAAGGGTGGTGTCGCTGACGGACTTCACGTCCAGGTCTTTGGCCGCCGAAATGGACATATCCTGGTTTCCCGCCGAGTCATCAAATTTAATCTCATTGACCTCGGACGGCTGGCCGGGTGTGCCGGTAGATCGGATGGTCGAAATATTCTTGTTAGCCGGCAACGAATAAGGGGGCACATTGTTGGAATTGAAGAGACTGCCGGCGATCACGGGTTGGTCGGGATCTCCCTCGACAAAGGAAACCAGCACTTCGTCGCCAATGCGCGGCAGGAACATGATGCCCCGGCCATTGGACCCAGCCATGGGACTGGTCATGCGAATCCAGGCACTGGAGTTCTGGTCCAACGTGCCGTAACGATCCCATTTAAACTGCACCTTCACGCGCCCGTATTGGTCTGGGTAAATTTCCTGCCCCGCCGGACCCGTAACAACGGCGATGCAAGGTTGGGCCTGCGGCTTGGGCGTCGTCAGCGGTGGCCGGAAGTTCAGGGAGGCCGGGATGGCTTCAAATTCGTTCCCGTAAAAGACAGTGCTGACTCCATTCGTCACGCGTACAAAGCCGGCATGGTGAATGGAGGTGACCAAATAAGAGCCGCCCAGCCCAGCCCCGGTCTGGTCGTTCAGGACGAAGGTGTAACCGGCGCGCAAATCCGGAGCTGAGCCCGAACCAGCCAGCACCGCGCGGGCGGCGGTTTGGCCGTCCTGCCGTGCTTGTGCAATCAACTGGTTGTATGGGGTAGTCTGGACGGAGGAAGATCCGAACTCGTAGTACGAACCTGCGCCTTCCGTCCCGGAAGCGGTTGCACTCTGCAATGCCGAGGGGGTGGTAAAGTTATATGCGCTTACCGTGGAAGACAGCGTTGACTGGTGGGACGCCTTTTGAAACGTCTGGAGGTACTCCGCTCCGGCAGGAATATTGGTATTCAGGTTTCCATAATAGGCAAAGGGCGAGTTGGGTGAAGACAGGTAGGCGGAAACGTTGTCGCCTAAAATCAGGCTGGGTGGACTGGCGCTTTGGTTGAAGAAATAGAAAATCCCCTCGTACGCGAGAATACGGCTGAAAAAGTTCAGGTCCGTTTCCCCGAATTGGACCAAATTGTCATGGAGCGTGTAACTCGTGGTCAGGTTCTCGGTTGCCGTGCTGGCCGTGACGTTGTCATACACGGAGACCGCCAGCTCCGGAGCATTCGTGTTTTGAAAAATGTGGTAGTCAGTGGTAAACGACATCAAAGCCAGCGGAGATTCCAAACGAAACGTATAGAGCAGGCTGGCGCCGTTGGAAGCGGACAGGGTGCAGGCCGTAACCATGCCGCCGAAACTGGTGCTGCGGCCGTTGCGCGTGTATGTCAGGCGGCCGTTAAGACCGATTTGGGCGTCAGGATTCACCGCCGCGCCGGAGGATTGCACTTCGACAGCATAGAAATACGGTTGGGAAATCCCCTCTTCGCCGGAAAAACCAACCACCGATCCGAAGGCCGAGCCATTTAGGGTGAAGGTGAAGGACGCGGGCACTCCATTGGTTGCCGTGACTGGCGCGAGTGCGGTAAAGGGCACCGTGGTGTCGCCGCCCACGGATTGGACGGTTTGCTGAAATGATTGGTAGGCGCCGGCACCACCGTCATTAATCTGTGATTCCGCAACGGTGCCGGCAAGCAATGGCTGGCCATCCAGCGTCATGCCGGCGCCCGAAGTGACAAAGTGCACGCCGCCTCCGGCCCGCACACTAAACTGGTTGCTGGTGGTCGAGCCAAAGTCGGTATTTTGGGAATCGGCCCACACGAAGCTGCCCTGGTTGGTGGCCTTGGCCCGGTTGCCGGCCGCATAACTGTAGTTCCCCAGCGCAAAATTGTTTGCCCCGCCGGGAATCACCGCATATTGGCCGCCGTTCGTATTGGCAAAGCCGCCGCTGATGACCGCGAGTTGCGCATTAGGCGATATCAGGTTGCTCTCGCCCCCAGCCAGGACAGCAAACGGCGCGTTGTTCGAGATCACATTGCCGCCGCCGCCACCAATGGCTCCCCAGCCGGAATAGCTTTGGTTGTTATCCCCGCCTGCAATCGCTGACCAGCCCGCGCTGTTTCCCACGACATTGCCCTGGCCGCCGGCAACGGTAGAATCGGTAGAACCCGAGAGCACACCGTTGGCGCTGCCGCCCCCAATAAACGAGTCGGTCGCGCCACTGGCCGGGATGGTGTTGCCGGATCCCGCCCCGACAGCCACCCCGCTTGCCAGCATCGTCGCGTTCTCGGCATAAATGGCATATGGCGTAGGCGTCAATTGCTGGCGGGGACTGAGGGGGGTGAAGGGACTGACGCCGTTTGACTCCACACCGATTTGCAGCCAGTTGGTCGCGCCGGCGAACACGCTGGAGCCAAAATCCATCGTTACCGTGAACAGTCCGTTGGTGATAATGATACCATTCGTCGTCACCGGCCCGCCCACCACCGTCCCGCCGGCGCTGTTGGTGTAAAGCGTGAATTGCAGGTTGTAGGTGCCGCCGGCTGGCCCGCCGTTGTTCTGGAGTTGGCCTTGATACGTGAAGGCCGTGCCCTGGGCGAGTGCGGCTGAGGGCAAGAGGTTGAGGGTTAAAAGCATGGCCAAAACGGCCAGCACATTCCGAGCGAGGTTTTTCATAAACGTCTCCTGATAGGGTTGAGATGACACGGCGACGCTCACCTGCGCCAAAGCCGGTGCCAGGGAGAAGTAGCCGAAGTATCACTAATCTTGAAAATTAGCGTACTGTCAAGCCAAAAAAGGCCCCCACAGAATCGAAAGGCCTTTTTGCCGGAAAGATGAAGTCGCTACAATTTAAGGATTATACAACCGGAAGAACTCGTTCCCCTTGGGCGCAGCGATTTGCAGGTAATTCGTGCCGTTGACGAGAGTTGGACTGCCGCCGGCCGACCAGCCGGTTGGCACATTGAGATTGTTGTTCTGCTGCAAACTCCACCCGCTCACATTCTGCCAATACACCGTCACGTTGTTCGCCGAATAACTGATATAGAGCGTCGGCGCGCCCGGCGTTTGAATCACGGAAATGAACGCCCAAAAACCGCCCGTGATGGAATAATTCCCACCCTTCAACGCCCCCGAGGCATCCGGCTGGCCAATCGTGCCGCTCAGGGAATACTGCCCGCCGCTGCTCGTGCCGCCGCCCCCGGCCACTTTGTACCAACTAATATTGTAACTTTGCGCAGGCGCCGAAAGCGCCATCAGCGCGGCCAAGGCGAGTATTGCGAATAACGATTTCATTTTGAGTCCGATAAAGCTTTAGCATCAGTTACCGTCCGTGTCCCCGCAGTGTCTCAATTAAACCGCCGTTTTGCAAGACAAAAAGAACTAATAGTCAGCATTCGCACTCTTAGGGGAATAAATACTTTAAAAAATACTTTATTTTAGGATTGCTAATCATATCGCTGGAATTAAAAGTGTCCTTCAAGCACTGACGACCACTTGAATTTGCCGTCTTTGCCTAAACTTAAAAATCGGAGAAAACTATGCATGCATTACTCTTGCCCATTCTGGCAGATGCCGGAATGAACATCGCCAGCAGCGGAGCCGTTGTGATAGTTGTCCTTTACGTCGCCGCCGTCATTCGCAGCAAAATGCCTTAGGCCCGGCCTGGGCCCCCGGTTCCGGGCGAAGAACCGTTAAGAGAGACGCGAACACCGATTCACGGAGTTCACGCCAAATGCGAGTGCATTTTCGGAAGGCCCCAAAAAAATCCTTATCATCTCCCTTGCTTCACCGCCATTGACCTTTCACTCCTTTATTGATACTTAAATTCGCTATCATAGCGGGCATGGCAAAATCATCCGTAGCGAATGGACCTCAATAAACTAAAGACCTTATTGCGCGACGGCGACCCGGAATTTTGGCCGAGGCTGGCAACCCTCTCTCGCGAGGCGCGGGATTTCGAAGAGCTTTTTCTGCTCTCATCCCTTCGGAAAAAGGCGCACGACCGCAAGCTGGAATGTAAAAGCTCCAGGAAACTTCGCCTGGCCATCCTCGGCGGTTACAGCCTTTACCCGCTGCATGAACTCATCGAGCACCTTTGCGAAACGGAGAATCTCCCGGTGGAACTCTGGAAAGGCGATTACGACAACTACATCGCCGAAATCATGGACGAGGACAGCGCGCTTTATTCCTTCGCGCCCGAAGTTGTCTTTTTGCTGCCGTCGGAACGCCGCTGCGTTTATACCGGCAAATTGACTGATGCCCGGGAATTGCCGGAAGCCGAGGCACAACGCACGGTGGACGGGCTGCTGGACCTCGCCCACAAACTCAACAAAAAAACCGGCGCGGAAATCATTATGGCGAATTTCATGCCGCCGGCCCGGCACGACCCGGGAACCTATCGCACGCGCACGCTCGGCTCAGATTGGAGCTTCCGAAAATGGGTGAACCTCCAGCTCGGACTGAACGCGCCGCCCTGGCTGCGTATCTGTGATTTGGAATATTTGTCCTATCGCGCCGGCGCGCTGGCATCCCGCGACGAGCGCGCCTGGTTCGAGAGCAAGCAGCCGTGCTCCCCTGCCCTCATGGTCGAAGTGGCCCGCGAAGTCGCCCATCTCATTGGTTCACTCAAACGCGCGACCAAAAAAGTCCTGGTCCTCGATTTGGACAACACCCTTTGGGGCGGCGTCATCGGCGACGACGGCCTGGAAGGCATTGAACTCGGCGACACCTCGCCGCGCGGCGAAGCCTTCAAAGCCTTTCAAAAATACGTCGCCTCGCTCAAAGAACGCGGCGTCCTGCTGGCCGTATGCAGCAAGAATGACCACGCCAAAGCGGTCGAGCCATTTGAGAAACATCCCGAAATGGCCCTGCGCATGGAAGACATCGTTTCCTTCAAAGCCAATTGGGACTCCAAAGCTGATAACATACGTGCCATGGCTGCGGAATTAAATCTGGGGCTGGATAGTTTTGTGTTCGTGGATGATAACCCGGCGGAAATCGAAATCGTCCGGCAATTCGCGCCGGAAGTGACGACCATTTTGCTCGGACCGGACCCTGCCGGTTATGCCGGGCAACTGCAGGATTGCCGGCTCTTCGAACCGCGCACGATCACTGCCGAGGACGCCGAACGCACCAGCCAATATCGTTCGGAAGTCCAGCGCAAGGAACTCCAGGCCTCCGTCACGGACATGGATTCCTACCTTGAATCGCTGGCCATGGAAGCCGTCATCAGCGAATTCACGCCGGTGGATGTTCCCCGCCTTTCGCAACTCATCAACAAAAGCAACCAGTTCAACCTCACCACCCGCCGCCGCAGCGAGGCCGAAGTCATCGCCGTCATGAACGACCCCGGCCAGGCCGGCTATTCCGTACGGCTTAAGGACCGTTTCGGCGACCATGGATTGATTTCCATCGTCATCGGGAAAAAAAACGGGGATACCATGCACATTGACACCTGGATCATGAGCTGCCGCGTGCTTAAACGCCAGGTCGAGGAGGAAGTCCTGAACGAACTGGCGCGGCTGGCCCGGGCACGTGGTTGCACGCGGCTCGAAGGCGTCTATTTGCCCACCGCCAAAAACGAAATGGTGCGTGACTTTTATCCGCGAATGGGATTCTCTCTCACCCGCGAAAACGGAACCGGCCGGGAATTTGAACTGAAACTAGACGCGTTCCGCACAATCCCGACAAAAATCAAAATCACACGCCGCGCTTATGAACCAGGCTGACGTCATTGCCAAATTGCAGACCATCTTTGACACCGTTTTTCTTGAGCCGGTCGTGCTGGCGCCCGCCATCAGCGCCAAAGACGTGCCCGAATGGGATTCGCTCACCCACATTTCGCTGATGGTGGCCGTGGAAAAAGCGTTCAATGTCAGGTTCCGCGTGGGCGAAGTGGAGAACACGAAAAATGTCGGCGAATTCGCGGACCTGATTTTGAAACGAACGCAGGAGCCGTAATATGCGCCCGGCCTTTTCCTCAACCCGGCAGGCGGCCGCGTTTGTGCTGTTGTTGCTGGCGTTGTTATTGGCCCCGGCCCTCGCCGGTAAAAAAATCCTTCCCTCGCGCGAAGCCATCTATTCCTCCATCTGGTGGGAGAACGGCGACTTCCCCTACATGGACGGACAGATCTTCCGTGAGAAAGGCGACCTGGACATCGTCTTCATGGGGTCATCACACCTCTGGGCGGCGTTCGATACGCCATACGTGCAGGACCAACTGGCCGAAAAACTGGGCCGCCCGGTGGCAGTCCGCACCTTCGGCTGGGGTGGCGCCGGCTACGATGAAATCTATTTCGTTGCGCAGGATTTGTTGGAGCATCGCCAGACAAGAACGCTGGTAATAGATGATGACATCAATGAATCCGACCAACCCCACTTGCTGGCACCGCGCATGTTTCGCTTTGGCGATAATGCTCCGGCACTAAACGGCCTGCCATGGTCATTCCAGGCAGCTTATTATTTTGGCTCCATCATGGGTCTGCCGCGAAATCTGCTGGCCATGGTCCATACCAACCTGCCAGCGGACCTGAATGCCACAAACTATTGGCAAATGCGGGCGGATGCGGAAAATTTTGCGGACAATCTCGACTCTTTTACCGCTCGAATAGGATATAGAGACAATCCCGAGAACAAACCCGAACCGTTCGTAAATTACACACCGGACACTGGTCTTTCACCATTGGCTGTATCTGTTTATTCTCCGGCCACAGAAACAAATTTCTTGTTTTTTGATAATGGACTTCCCGGGATGCAATTACACTTTATCCAAAAGCTTAATGAACTCGTGTCAAAAAACCGATGCAAACTCGTCGTCATCCATGTTCCAACGTTTGAAGAAAGACGCGCAACCTACATCTCCATGTCCGAAGCTCTCCATCGGCTCCTGCCCGACGCCAACCTGGCCGGCATTGCCCCGGCCACGCTGTTCAAAGGATTGACCGACGACCAAATCCGTGAGCTTTACAGCGACTCCTTCCATCTCAACGAAAACGGCCAGAAATATTTCACCACGCTGATGACGCCAACCTTGCTGAAACTTTATGAATCCGCAAATCCTTGAACGCCTGGTTTATGCACTGGTGATTGTGCTCTCACTCATCGCCCTGGGACTAGTTGCTCTGGTACCGGGTTTCATGGATACACATGTCGTCTATCAGGGCTTTTAACGCATGGCTTTCCTGCATCATTTCATCGGGCCGTATACGTCGCCAACGGGCCATGTTACGCACACAGCCGTTGCACTGGTGATTTACCTCGCCACCTGCCGGTGGATCATGCGGCGGTTGAGCGGACACTGGCGCGAAATCCTGTTTGCCGGATTCAACCTTGCCGGCGTTTATGGATTTCTTTTTTATGGACGCCCGAATCATTCCAATCGAATGTTCCTCATTTATCCGGTGCCGTAAATCATGCCGGGCTTGAACCGGAGGATTTTGATTTTCTCTTTGAAAAACCTGGAACACAAAGCGGCCCCATCCGCGTAGCCTATGCCGGGACAATCATTGCCGGGGCTGCCTTCGCCGTGTTTGTAAAAGCGCTGGCCC
>Ga0206887_10024_pt1 | contig 39129 bp, 32 predicted proteins | sample Alteio_BWOrgHeat_89_FD_153248 | JGI IMG/M metagenome (GOLD analysis project Ga0206887, IMG submission 153248) | Enriched cells from forest soil in Barre Woods Harvard Forest LTER site, Petersham, Massachusetts, United States - Alteio_BWOrgHeat_Nextera3 ...
TATCAACATTCTTAATGAGTCTGTCATCACCGCCGTACCCGAGCCTTCCACCGTTGCGCTCGCCGGAATGGGACTTGGGCTGATCAGCTTAATTCGTTTTCGCCGTCGTTAAAAACTGGAGTGGACCAAAGAGCGGGCGCCTTCGTCGGTGATGGTGTAGGTCAGGGTGTAATTTATATTGAGGGCCAAATTGGCGTTGTTGGTAGCGGCAGAAGATCCCAACTGGGTAGTAGCGCCTGCCCCTGACTGTGTCGAATAATAACCTAATTCATTGACGTCCGTGGCACTGCCATTGCGCGCAAAAAATTTGGTGGAGGTGCCCGCAGTCGTATTATACCCCATGATCCCAAAGTAACCTTTGCTGCCGGACGTTTCACCACCAACCGTTGTACTGCCGCCCCCGCTGCCTTGTTCGTTTGTTGAATTAATTGTGGAATTGTTATACAGGCCCACCAAAAGCCCGCCGGTATCCGTGTTCATGCCGCTGGGCGAATTAAAGTTTACAACCAGTTGGATGTACTGGCCGGCCCCGGTCAAAGTAACAGGTGAACTGGCAAATTCGGCGAACATTTCATTGAGCTTGCCCGTGCCGGCGCTCACCGTCAGGGCCAAACCCTGGCCAGCCGTGGGATTTAAAGCATAAGACGCCGCGCTGGTGTTATTCAGATTATACCAGGGTGGCTGCGACAGAGAGCTATCGGAGGTAAAGTTATCACTGTAGATGGTTGTTTGGGCCTGCGCGGCGAGTAATGCACACGACGAGGTTAGTGCGAGAATAATTGCCTTTTTCATAATCTGATTATTCAATGGAACTGCTTTAAATTTAACCCTGTTTTTTGACTTTGTCATTATCCTTAACTCTGAATCCATTGCAAAGTGAGGTGAAAATTGGGAACCCATCGGCATATGCAATGCAGAAAATCAAAGGTTGTCTTTAGCGTTAACTAAAAGGGGAATTTTTTTATAACATATTCAACGCGAATGATTTGCGTGTCGGTCAATTCGGGATAAATCGGCAGGCTCAGGCATTCGTGCGCCGCCATTTCTGCGACGGGAAAGTTGCCCGATTTGTAACCCAAATGGGCATACGCTTTTTGCAAATGCAGGGGGATGGGATAATGTACCGCGCAGCCCACGCCGTTGTCTTCCAGGAATTTTTTAAGCGCGTCCCGGCGCGGATGGCGCACCACATAAAGGTGCCAGGCGCTCTCGGCATAGCTGGGTTCAGCCGGCAATTGCAACGGTGTGTCCGCCAGCAATTCCGTGTACCGCGCCGCCACCCGCTGGCGTTCCTTCGTCCACTTCTCCAGATGCGGCAATTTTACGCCCAGCACCGCTCCCTGAAAACCTTCCATGCGATAATTATAACCAATTTCATCATGGTAATAGCGCACACTGGAGCCATGTTCACGCAACGAGCGCGCGCGCGTCGCGAACTTGTCATGGTTCGTGACCAGCGCGCCGCCTTCGCCACAGGCGCCGAGGTTTTTGCCGGGATAAAAGCTGAAACAGGACATATCGCCGAACGTTCCCACGAGCCGGCCTTTGTATTTCGCGCCGTGCGCCTGGCAGGCGTCCTCCACCATCGGCAATTTGTGTTTCCGGCAGATTTCCAGCACCTGGTCCACATCGAAAGGCTGGCCATAAAGATGTACCGGCAGAATCGCTTTGGTCTTTGGCGTGATGGCGCGCTCTATCTGCGCCGGGTCGATGTTGAACGTCGCGTCGTCAATGTCCACGTACACTGGTTTTGCTCCAACGTAAGAAATCGCCCAGCTCGTGGCCACAAAGGTGAAGGGCGTGGTGATGACTTCATCGCCTTCGCCGATGTTCAGGATTTTCAGGGCGACGTGCAGGGCGGACGTGCCGCTGTTGAAACCCAGGCAATGTTTGGCGTCGCAAAATTTGGCGAAATCTTTTTCGAATTGGACCACGTCCGGGCCGAGGCAGAAGGAGCAGTGGTCCAGGGTGCGGGCCAGGGCCGCGTCGATTTCTTTTCGGATACCGCGAATCTGCGCGGCCAAATCAAGGTAAGGTACTTTGTCAGGCATACTTTGCTCGGTGCGGAGATTTGTCCTGGAATAACGGGCGGCGGAAGCGCGCCGTGCCGGCTCTCTTTTTTTTGTCGCCGCCTTCAGGACCGTTTCCAACTTTTGGGGGTTGAGCATCATTTCGGCAAACGGCATCCGGCCCAACGCCAATGCGTTTTTAAACTCAGGAACCAATTCGAGATCGTTGGTGGGCGCAGGGAACTCGCCTAACCTTGATTTTGCGCACATGTTGACCCGTCCCTTGCAATGATTATGCCGTTTACAAAGGAAAAAACTCCCTGGTTTTTCCTTAATTTGCAGGGGTGCAATCCATCGCCATTGATTTTTATTTTTGCAGACTGCAACTAAAACGCTTCCAGCAGGTTGCAAGTTGCATCACCATACGGAGGCAATGGAATCCCCGGGGACCATGAGTGAACGCCGAACTGTGCGGCTTCCGGCGACGGAGCCGCTAATTGGGAATATAAGCGGTGCGATAAAACCGGCGGCTGAACTGGCCCGCGTTGGAATCGACAAAATTGAAGGGCGCAACATTTGTCTGCAGCGAGACCCAATTCACTAAATCGGTCGACGCCTGTACGATATACTGGCCGCTGGATAAGCCGGAAATGGTGAAACTAAATTGGCCGCCGCCGGGAGAGGAGAGCGCCGATGTTAATGTTGCGGCTGCCGACGATGACGACGTTGAACCGACGGTGCCGGAAATTTCCGGTGACAGCGCGCTTATATTGCCTGAACTGTCGTAAGACGCTGCGGCGAAATAATAAGTAACGCCGCTGATTAATCCGCGAATCGTGACATTGGTCACATTTGAAACGGGCACTGCGCTGGTGTAATTACCGCTTGAAGTGCCATAATAGATGTCGTAACCGGCCACGCTTGAGCTGGGACTTGCGTTCCAGCTAATGGTGGCGCTGCCCAGCACCTGGGAATTTGCGACGGTTGCACAAAGTAACGAACCCGCCAGTGTGAAAACAATTAGTATCCCACGCATAACTACAATTTTTCTATAACTGTTTTAATTTTTTCGGAATTTGCCTGAATTCCGTCGTTTGAAGAAAACAGCACCCGCTGTTTCCGCCTGTTTCAAACGATTCCGCCGCCAGATTTTGAATAATCAAAAAAAGCGGCAAGGTGTCTTAGAAAACCCGAGAAGATAAACACACCGGGAAGAAATACTTCCCTCGCCTGTCCGCTTCACCAGCTAACTAACATTGCCTGTTATTTTATATAGTTCCAGATGATCTCGAGTATGGCAAGGTTAATTTCCAAAATTTTTTGCAAGGTGCAACCGAACCCCGGAAATACTTGCGCTTTGCAAAGATTTTGGCCGCCATCCAACATTCGTTATTGCGGAATACTTGGTTTTCTGGACTTTTAATCCATCGGCACATCCGTTGCTAAAACCCTTCCAACAACGGTAAACGAAAAAGAAGAAGGATTTTTATATGAAAAAACTGGAAGAATTATTTTTGGATGCGTTGGCAGACGCATATTACGCGGAACAACAGCTGGTAAAAGCGCTGCCGAAGATGGCCAAAGAGGCTACCCATAATGATCTGCGCGCGGCCTTTGAAGCGCATTTGACCGAGACAGAGCACCACGTCGAACTGTGCGAGGAAATTTTCGAAATGTTTGGCCAGAAGGCCAAAAGCAAAAAATGTCCGGCAATTCTCGGAATCATTGATGAGGCGGAAGAGCTGATTTCCGAAAACAAAAAGTCGCCAACCATCAATGCCGCGCTGATCCTGGGCGGCCAAAAGGCCGAACATTATGAAATCGCCTCATATGGCACGCTTCGCGAATGGGCCAAACATCTTCAGCGTGAAGATGTCGCGGAGCTCCTGGACGAAATCCTCGAGCAGGAAAAGGCCGCAGACGCCAAATTGACCAAGCTCGCGCAGGAACGCTGCAATCCTGCCGCGAAAAGTGGTGACGACATGCGAATGGCCGCATAAAAAACATCTTCCCGGCGCGATCAATAGCGCCAATTAGCCCCACAAAAGGCCGGAATTTGCCTGTGTTCCGGCCATTTTTTTTATCCAGAGGAGGCCAGTTGCTGCCGATCTGTCATTCAAAATATAGCGGTAGTTACTAACGATGTCCTTTTCGGTTTCTCTGATAAAATGCTCGGCATGAAACGCGGCAAACGTTGCGTTCTTTGACATGAAGGGCAGGGGGGAGGCGAAACTCCAATGCTCCAGGCACTAGAGAAGCTCCAAGGCTTCATATTTGGTTATGGGGCACTCTCTGGAGCTTGGACTTTGGCGTTTGGATGTGCCTGCATCCTTTTGCCAGCCTTTCCAATGTTATGCCATGGAGCCTGCCGGCAAGTAAATCAACCCGGACAGCCAAATTAACTCCCGTTACAAACCAAAAACAAACCGATTTTTCCATCCGTCCCCGTTCTCTTAAGTCGCCGCTCGCCAAAATGTTGCCGATTGTTGCCACCCTGTTGCTAAAAATGTTGCCACTTTAGTCATTGGTAATCAGCGATGTAACCGATGTTGCCACTTTTCCAACTTATATATCTTTTTGCCAAATTCCACCGGCCGATCTATGCCGGGTCGTTTTATCTTATATTTAATTGAAAGCAAAAATCTCAGCCGTATTTATGGACAATTTTGGTCGTCTATGGTCATCTTTGGACACCCCTCCCCCCCTCCATCTTCCAAAGGCTGAACGGAAAGAAGGGAGCGCGACCGCCTCCAGTCGCCGTGTTCGGCGTCCCGCCGAACGCTTCGTTTTCTGCTGTGTCTTTGCAAGGCTTGGCAAGGGCAGGCAAGGAATTTCTCCCTCGGAGGTCAGGGATGCCGTCCATTCAAGCTCAGTTTCGCGCTCTGCCAAATTTTTTTTGACGAATCAGTTTTTAAGGTTACAGTGATTGCGGAAAAAGGAGAGTGAAAGAAAAGGAACTATGAAAAAATCAATTTGCCTGCCGTTATTTCTAAAATATTCAGCACTTACGCTAACAGTCATATCTTTGGCCGGTTGCAGCGGCACATCACAATACTATGACCGGAACAGCAGCACCGCGTACGCCTCGCCACGGCAATCCGCATCTGCCCGGACCGCGTTGGATAGTTGGAGCACGGCATCGCCATCGGATACTGCAGGTTCCGGACAGCCGCAGCCAACGGTCCTGCGCCAGGGCGATACTGTAAGAGTATCCTTTCCAGGCACTCCCAACCTCGATGAAACCGAACAAGTCCGACTGGACGGAAAAATTTCCCTGCCATTGGTGGGCGATGTCCAGGCCGCGGGCCTGACGCCCAGTCAACTGCAGCAAACCCTTGTCAAATTGTACTCGCCGCAAATTTCATCGAGCGATGTGACGGTGGCGATTGAATCGTCTTCGTTTCCCGTTTTTGTTACCGGCTGTGTCCTGAGCCCGGGAAGAATTTTATCGAACCAGCCGCTCACCGCTCTCGAAGCCGTCATGGAAGCGGGCGGCTTTGATTACGCGCGGGCTAATCTAAGGAACATTCACGTCATTCGCCGCGATAACGATTCATCGCAAAGCTATGTTTTGAACCTAAGGGCGGTGTTAGATGGCGACCAGAAAAATGATTTTTATCTGCAGCCTGACGACATCGTTTACGTGCCGGAAAAATTTTCGTGGTTTTAGGAAAATTTTTTCAAGCTTTCATCCTCTGATCGTCAGGAGGGCTTCTGAATGGCGCCGCTCAGAATGAGAATTATCCCTCAAGGTTATTGCCATCGTTGTTCCATTGACAATCACTTTTACGAATTTTGCCTTGTGCAAGTTGCACACAAAAGTTGCAAATCGCACAAGAAAAAGGCCTGCAATATCCGGTTTTATAGGAAAACTTCGGTTGGCACATTTAATGTTAATCAACCCGCGAATGAAACTGGAGGTTCAAATTCAAAAACCGGCGTGGCTCTGCGCCCGCACGAAACCGAAGCATGAGCATATTGCTGCGGCGACGTTGCGGAAGAATTTGGGTTTGGAAACTTTCCTGCCGCGATTGTGGATTGAGCGCGCGACAAGGCGCGGGGCCGTTCGTACGGTCGAACCGTTGTTCCCCTGCTACGTTTTTGTGCGTTGTCTCTTAAACGAACAATTCAACGAAATCAAACACACGAACGGCATCAGCAGCCTGGTGCAGTTCGGTGGAAAAATCTCCATCGTGGAAGATGCGGTCATTGAGGAGCTCCAGGATTGCTTTGAAGCCGATGAACCGATGGCTGTGGAACAACGTCTCGTGCCCGGGTGCGAAGTATCCGTTGCCGGCGGCGCCTTCGACGGTATGCGTGCCCATGTATTGCGCAACATGCCCGCGAAACAGCGCGTCCAGGTTTTGCTCGATATTTTAGGTCAACCGACGCCAGTGGAGGTGGATCGGACTGCGGTAGTACTGATGGAAGGCACCGTTGCGCATTTGGCGCCGGTGCTGGCGCGCGAAAGAGTGTGCGTCTAAAAAGAGCAGCGGCGAACTATTCCGCCGCTGCCGCCGGGAAAAGGAAAAAAGGGAAAGTTGGATAAAAACAACACGTGCGGAGCTTTTTTTGAATGAAAATTCCTAGCCAAACAAGTCCGGAAAAAACCTTTGTACCACGGTGGAAACGCGTGTTGGACATCGGCATGGTTGTCCTGGCGCTGCCGTTGTTAATTCCCCTGGCCCTGGTGCTGGCCATAATCATCCGCCTTGTTTCAAAAGGGCCCGTTTTATTCAGGCAGGAGCGTGTCGGCCGGGGCGGCCAAAAATTTCTGTGCTACAAATTCCGGACGATGTATGTCGGCGCGGAATCTCTTTCTCATGAGGGGCATTTGCGCCAGTTGATCCATTCGGACGCGCCGATGACCAAAATGGATGATCGTGGAGATTCGCGGATCATCCCTTTTGGTGTCATTCTCCGCGCCACCGGTTTGGACGAGTTGCCGCAACTCATCAATGTTGTTAAAGGCGAAATGAGCATCGTCGGACCGCGTCCGTGCCTGCCGTACGAATTCGAACATTACCTTCCCTGGCAGCGCGAGCGGTGCAATGCGACGCCCGGCCTGACCGGACTTTGGCAGGTTAGCGGCAAAAATTCGACCACTTTTTCAGAGATGATCCGCCTGGATATCGAATACTCCCGCCACTGCAACCTGATGTTCGACCTTGAAATTATATTCAGGACGATTCCGGTGCTGTCGGACCAGGTATTGAAAACACGGAAAGCAGGGAAGCCTGTGCGAAAAACTATTGCCGTCGATCCGGAAACAATTTTTCACACTCCCATCATCAATCGGTAATTCGTTTTATATTCAATTACCTGGTCCGCCTTAAACCACGGATCGTTTTCAAAATTTCTAATATGTTCAAACCTATAAAAATCGGTGTCGTTGGATGTGGCTATTGGGGGCCGAATTTGGTCCGCAATTTCAATTCGCTGTCGGATTGCCAGTTAAAAATGATGTGCGATACGAGCGAGCAGCGGTTGGAGCATCTCAAGTCCCTTTATCCCGATGTCCAGCGGGCAACGGACTACGAATTCATGCTGAACGGTATCGGCCTGGACGCCGTCGTTATTGCAACGTCCGTCAAATGGCATTACCCAATGGCGAAGGCCAGCCTGCTTGCCGGCAAACATACCTTCATTGAAAAACCGATGGCCAGTTCATCAACGGAGTGCGAAGAATTGATCGAGATCGCACAAAAAAAAGGCGTCGTGTTGATGAGCGGACATACCTTTCTCTATTCGCCGGTCGTCCGAAAAATTAAGGAAATTGTTGAGCAGGGAGACATCGGGGATATCCGCTATATCTGCGCCCGCCGGCTCAATCTTGGACTGTTTCAAAAAGACATTAATGTGGCCTGGGACCTCGCCCCGCATGACATCTCCATCATTCAACACATCATGGGTGAACCGCCGATCGCCGTGAACTGCCGCGGTTGCGCGCACATTACGCCGGGGGTCGAAGATGTTACGATGATTTGCCTCACATTTCCAAAACAGCGCACGGCGATTATTCACAACAGCTGGCTGGACCCGCGCAAGATTCGCGAGATGACTATCGTCGGCAGTAAGCGGATGATCGTCTATGACGATGTGGCGCAGCATGAAAAAATCCGCGTGTTCGACGTGCGCGTTGAAACGCCGCCGCATTATGACACCTTCGCCGAATTTCAGTATGCTTATCACTACGGCGATGTATATGCCCCCTATGTCAAACAGGAGGAGCCGCTTCGAAGTGAATGCCAGCACTTTCTCGATTGCATCAAGAATGGAACACAGCCGCTGACTGACGGCAAAAATGGCATGGAACTGGTTCGGATACTGGAGGCATCTTCAAAATCGCTTCAATTGGGCGGGGCGCCGGTGGAATTCATCTCAGGGCAAAATTCTTTGAAGCTCAACGGGAATGGAATTCACAGGGCGAAAGCGGTCCGGCAAATCCCGGTTGAAAAATTCAACGGGGGAAAGCGCTCGGTCAAATTGATCAAGAAAATTTCCCACGCGCGGGAACCGGAAATTTTTGCGCGATGAACTCGCCGGAACAGGCTTTGCGGCGGATCGCCGCCAACGTGCGTTTGGGCAAAAATGTCCAAATTTATGATTTTACCAATCTTTACGGCTGCGAAATTGGCGATGATGTGAAAATCGGCGCTTTTGTAGAAATCCAAAAGGGCGCGAAAATCGGAACTCGCTGCAAAATTTCCAGCCACACGTTTATTTGTGAAGGAGTCACCCTGGAGGAAGAAGTTTTTGTCGGCCATCATGTGGTGTTCACCAACGATCTTTATCCCCGCGCGACCAATGAAAGTGGAACGTTGCAAACCGAGGCCGACTGGGAATGTGTTCCCACCGTCGTCAGGCGTGGTGTGTCCATAGGCTCCGGCGCCGTTTTGCTATGCGGAATCACTGTGGGAGAGAATGCAATCATTGGTGCCGGCAGCGTTGTTACCAGGGATGTTCCGGCCGACACAATCGTCGCCGGCAATCCGGCCCGCTTCCTGAAGTCGTTAAAGGCAACGCCCGCGCTTGTTTGAGGCGCCACGATAACTCGTTAAACCCGGTTGGATGGGTTATGGCCGATGGACCGTTAGTCACAGGTAATCTTGTGCTCACAGAAAATTTCATCACGACACCCGGTTTTTTTTCTCTTTCTCATGGCCGGTCAGCCATGCGTGCGACGGGGGTGCAATGGACAAATCCTTTGGAGACTTCCAATTGGGATGCGCAGGTCGCAAAACAAAACCACCCCGCACAGTCCTTTTTCCATGGTTCAGCCTGGGCGAATGTGTTGACCGAAACCTATGGATACAAACCGCTTTATTTGGTCACTGGCGAATCCGGCGTTATTCATTCACTCCTGCCCTTTATGGAGATAAAAAGTGCCTTGACCGGCAAACGCGCCGTTGCCCTGCCGTTTACCGATAATTGTGAACCTCTTTGTTCTGATAATGCTGGATTTAAGGAACTTTTTCGCAATGCCGTCGAGTTGGGCAAATTGCGCGGTTGGGAATACCTGGAATTTCGAGGCGGTCAAAAACTTCTCGGCGATACGACCCCTTCGCTTTCTTTTTGTGGGCATAGTTTGGATTTGCCGTTGGATGAAAATGCATTTTTTAGCCGGTTGAAAAGTCCTGTGCGCCGCGCCATCCACAAAGCGGAAAAATCAGGCGTGCGCGTGGAAATCTCACCGGAGATAGAAGCGGTGAAAAATTTTTACGCATTGCACTGCAAATCCCGGAAAAAACACGGTTTGCCGCCACAACCATTTTCTTTTTTCAAAAATATCCACAAGCACGTGCTGGCAAAGGGCCTTGGAGCTGTCATTTTGGCGCGTTGGAAAAAGAATCCGGTTGCCGGCTCGATTTTTTTCCACGGAGACGGGCCTGCTATTTACAAATTCGGCGCCTCGGACGATGCCTTCCAACATCTGCGCGGAAACAATCTGGCCATGTGGGAGGCAATCCGGTGGCTTTCCCGGCGGGGCGCAAGAAAATTGGACCTGGGCCGGACATCAGTCGGCAATGAAGGATTGCGCCGGTTCAAGCTGGGCTGGAATGCGCAGGAAAATAAACTGGCCTATTTTCGATTTTCTTTACCGAAGGAAAAATTTGTTTCGGCACGGGACGAATCATCCGGAGGGTATAACCGTGTTTTTCGGACGTTGCCGTTTTTCGCGTCCCGGATAATCGGCAAAGTTTTATATCGCCACTGGGCATAGCCCAAAAAAAGGAAGATAAAATGAAAACCATAGATCACGACCAAAAGAGCGAGCTGCCGGCCATGGCGCCGGGAGACATTTACTTTATTCTTTTCCGCCACAAGTGGAAAATCATTTTGCTTTCGCTGGCAGGGATTGCGGCGGCAGCAGCATACTGGTGGTATTGCCCCCCGCCCTTCCAGTCTGAAGCCAAGTTATTCGTCCGTTACGTTCTGGACAGCCGATCGGTAAATACCGATCCCAAAAATGCCCAGATGACTTCGCCCGACGCGATGGGACAGAGCATTATCAATTCGGAGATGGAAATCCTGACGAGCTACGATCTCGCTCAACAGGCCGCCCAGAACATTGGACCGGCAAAAATCCTGGCTAAGTACGGTGGCGGGAACGATCCGACCAAGGCTGCGGAAATCGTGAGGAAAAACCTGGTTGTCGAAACCCCCAAACAGGATAGCGTCATTCATCTTGCTTTCATGAGTGCGGACCCGACGATTGTCCAGCCAGTGCTGGCTGAAATCACCCGGGACTATTTAGACAAGCATCTGCAGGTGCATCAATCCAGCATGTCCGATGATTACCTGGCCCAGGAAACGGCACAGTTGCGTTCGCAAATTGATGAAACTGAAGATGAATTGCGCGCAGCAAAAAACGCGGCTGGAATTATATCCATACCTGATGCGGAAAAATCCTACACGGAGCAGATCGCCTGGGTTCGTAACCAATTGTTCCAGGCACAGGGGGATCTCGCTGCCCAGCAAGGCGGTATGAAAGCCCAGTCACAAGTACAAACCAATGCGGCGGCGCCGGCTGTTGTAACAAATCTCCCCCAAGGCCGGGAGGAAGAATACCAGCGTGTTTGCGCCCGGCTTGAATTTCTCCAGAATCGCGAAAAACAATATTACACCCAATTTGGGTACACGGACGAAAACAGACTGGTCCAGGAAACACAATTGGAAATAGCTCAGACACAAATGCTTAAACAAAATCTAGAAGCGAGTTATCCTGATTTAGTTGGCACCTATGTTCCTGTACCCAATCCTGGGCAAACCGCGTCAGCCGTCCCGGGGATTTATTCCGCTGTCGCTTCACCGGTATCGCTACAAGCAAAAATACCCGTCCTAAAACAGGAGCTTGAAGAATTGAAAGCTGAAGCGTCCAAAGTGGACGATGCGGAGTCTAAAATCTCCGACCTCCAGCGCAAAAAAGAAATGCTGGAGGGCAATTACCAGAATTTTGCCGCGAGCCTTGAGCAGTCCCGGATCGACGAAACGCTGGGGCCGGGCCGGGTTTCAAATATCAGCACCGTCGAAGCGCCCACGCCGCCGTTTAAGGACATGACAAAACAAACTAAGGCGATGGCGTTAATGATTGCCGGCGGGCTATGCGCCGGGCTGGCCTGGGCATTTTTCATTGAATTTTATCTGGACACTTCCGTGCGGCGCTCAAAGGAAATTGAGTCGCGGCTGAAACTGCCGCTGTTGATTTCCATTCCCGATATCAGCCGCAACGGCTACAAGCGGCTAGTCCAAGCCGCGGAACGGCGGCAATTGCAATTTCAGAATGGCGATGGCAGCGAAGCCGAGGGCGGCCCGGGATTACTGTCCTGGGAGACCAGCAGTTGTTTGAATCCTTTTTATGACGCCTTGCGTGACCGCCTGGTGAACTATTTTGACACGACTGACGCAACGCTCCAACCGAAGCTTATCAGCGTGACGGGGACTGAAAAAGGCTGCGGGGTAAGCGCTATTGCCGCGGGTGTGGCCACTTCCCTTGCCGAAACCGGCGAGCGCGTTCTCCTGGTGGATATGAAATTGGAGCACGGTGTCGCACAGCAATTTTTTCTTGGCAGGCAATGTTGCGGACTTGACGAGGCCTTGTCTCTCGAAACGCGCGAGTGTGCGCTTGTGCAGCAAAATCTTTATGTCGTCAGCGCCGGCTCGCCCGACGAGCGTTTCCAGCGCATTTTGCCGCGGCTGTTTGTGTCGCTGCTGCCAAGGATTAAAGCGAGCGATTACACCTATATCATTTTTGACATGCCGCCGGTCAGCCAGACGAGCATTACGTCACGGCTAGCCGGTTTTATGGACATGGTCCTTCTGGTGATCCAGTCCGAAAAGACCGACCGTGGCGCGGCACAACAGGCCATCGAGTTGCTTGCCTCATCCAAGACGAAAGTCGGCATCGTCCTGAATAAAACGCGCGAGTATATCCCTGAACGGCTATACCGCGAAACGCTTGCCGATTTTTGAGAATTGCAGTCGTCACCGGGCGGCGTTCATCTTTAGCCTGTTGCTAAAGGCGCCGCCGCCCAATTTAATTTCCAATGTCCGCTTCTTTCCTCAGCAACCGGATTTACTACCGTTTTAAACCCTATTTGCCATGGCGTTTGCGCATGGGGTTGCGGCGTGTGATTGCCCGTCGCAAACGGGAAGGGTTTAAAAACGTCTGGCCAATCAACGAAGCTGCCAAACACGCGCCAAAAAACTGGCGTGGCTGGCCGGACGGGAAACGATTCGCGCTGGTCCTGACGCACGACGTGGAAAGTGCCGGCGGCCTGGCCAAGTGCCGCAATTTAATGGATCTGGAACGAAAGCTCGGTTTTCGCTCATCATTCAATTTTATTCCTGAAGGTGATTACAAGGTTCCCGCTGAACTGCGGCAGGAGCTTCTACAAAACGGTTTTGAAGTCGGTGTCCACGATTTACGCCATGATGGAAAGCTCTACTGGCGCAGGAATGATTTTTCCGAGAGCGCCCGGAGCATCAATCGTTATTTGCGGGACTGGAATGCCAGCGGCTTCCGCGCGGCGTTTATGCTCCATGACCGTGAGCGTTTGCATCACTTAAAAATCGAATACGATGCCTCAACGTTCGATACAGATCCATTCGAGCCGCAGCCCGATGGCGTAAATACGATTTTCCCGTTTTGGATTTCTGACGGGAACGGCGGGGGTTATGTGGAACTTCCTTACACGCTGCCACAGGATTCGACACTTTTCCTGGTGCTTGATGAAAAATCGCCGGAAATATGGAAGACAAAATTGGATTGGCTCGTCGCCCATGGCGGCATGGCATTGCTCAACGTCCATCCCGACTACATTGGCTTCAAAAATGAGCTTGATGCCTGTGAATATCCCGCGGCGTGGTATGCGGACTTTCTTCAATATGTCAAAGAGCGTTATCGCGGCGAATTTTGGAATCCATTGCCGAGGGAAATGGCACAATGGTTTAAGGAAAATTACCGCCCTAAAAAAAAACCAAATCAGTCCGGCCTTCAATTTTCGGCCAATGGCCATGATCAAAAATTGCCCCTGGAAAATGTTAACGTAGCCGTCGTTTTGTATTCCTATTATGCCTCCGATCCCCGCCCGCGCCGTGAAGCCGAGGCCTTAAAGCGCGCCGGTGCCCAGGTGGATGTGATTTGTCTCCGCAAAAATAAATCTGAGCCGGCATGTGAAAATCTCAACGGTGTCAATGTTTATCGCATTCCGCTGAAGCGCCGCCGCGCCGGCAAACTTGTTTATATTTTCCAGTATGCCTTATTTTTAGCCGCTTCATTTTTGCAACTAACGGCCTGGAGCCTGAAGAAACGCTATAAGCTGGTTCACGTGCATAATATGCCGGACTTTCTGGTTTTCAGCGGATGGTTCCCGAGATCGCGCGGGGCGAAAATTATTTTGGATTTGCATGACCCCATGCCCGAATTGTTCCGTAGCATTTATGGACTGCGCGAGAATCATCTTACCGTTCAGTGGCTGGAAAAAATGGAAAAACACAGCATCGCCTTCGCCGATTTGGTCATCACGCCCAACATTGCTTTTAAAGATCTTTTTACTTCACGGGGCTGTCATCCTGGAAAAATTCAAACGGTCATGAATTCACCCGAAGCGAAAATCTTCAATCCCCGCCCCAATGGTGTTCTGCAACTTAACGGGACCCCGTCCGAAAACATTAAGTCCAGGCCTTTTGCCCTCATGTATCATGGTCTTATCGTGGAACGGCATGGCCTGGACCTGGCCGTGGAAGCCATCGCCAAATTGAAAGCGAAGATCCCCGGCATCATGTTGCACTTATACGGCGAGAGAACGGATTATTTAGAAAAAATCCTGCAGCTTGCCCAAAATCTGGGCTTGAAAGATGCCGTCGTTTTTCATGGCTTCAAAAGCTTGGAGGAAATCGCCTCCGACATTTCGAAAATTGACCTGGGACTGGTTCCGAACCGTTTGAGCGTGTTTACCCAAATCAATTTTCCCACACGCATTTTTGAATACCTGGCCATGAACAAGCCCGTCATTGTCCCATCCACGCGCGGCATCCGGGATTATTTTAGGGATGATGAGATTCTGTTTTTTGAGCCGAACAATGCGGACGACCTGGCCGCTAAAATTGAGTGGGCGTATCAAAAGCCGGCGGATTTGCAACGTCTCATGGAAAACGGACGCCGAATTTATGAAAAGAATTGCTGGGAGCAGGAACAGGAAAAATTTCTCGGGATGGTCGAGAGCATGTTAAAGCCGCAAAAGGCATCTGTTGCAGTGGAGGAGTTAGTCGCTTAGAGCAGCGAGAGCAATATGTATATTCGTACAAAAGCCGCTCCATCCGCTACATCGTTGATAATCAATGAGTAAACCCGTTACATCATCCGCTACAAATTTTGGAAACCCGCTACATTAACGGTAAAGTACCAGTTCCATCATTATTATGCCTCAATCATTGGCAACGTTGCTAACGCTCGCATTTATTGCCGTTCTTTTTATACGGGACTTGCGGGGGAAGCCAAATGTGACTGGCGCGTTGTGGCTTCCATTTTTTTGGATCGTTGTCGGTCCCGGTTCGCGGTTTTTGTCACAATGGCTTGATATTTTCGGTTTCCATGTCGGTGGCATTACCGTGGAGGATGGAAGCCCGATTGACGCGACCTTTTATGCTGCCTTGATTGCGATGGGTATGTTTGTCCTGTACAAGAGGCGTGTTTCTATCGCGGAATTTGTTGGAAATAACCGGTGGCTGACAATCTTTCTGGCGTACTGTCTCGTTGCGGTTTTGTGGTCGGACTTTCCGTTTGTGTCTCTCAAGCGCTGGATAAAGTTGCTGGGCGATCCGGTGATGGCCCTGGTTATTCTCACGGAGCCTGACGTGATAGAGTCCCTGACGGTTCTCATTAAGCGGGCAGCCTATGTGATGCTTCCGGTTTCAATCCTCTTTATAAAATATTACCCGAATCTTGGGCGCTTGTACGATACGTGGACCGGCGCGCAGATGAATACCGGCATTGCCACTAATAAAAATGAGCTGGGCTTTGACTGCTGGATAATCGGGGCGGTTTTACTCTGGCATATGGCGCAGGTTCTTCATTGGGAACGAGGCCGGGGCAAGAGAAACGAAATGATGTTATGCGGCGGTTTGATGGTGATGGACCTTTGGCTTCTCAAGACGGCGCACAGCGCCTCTCCATTCGTCGCATTGATTTTGGGGGCAGGCATCATGTTATTTCTGGGTTTGCGTTGGGTACGGAAAGAGCGGGTTAGCGCATATATTCTTATGGCTCTTATCGTCGGCACGGTCGCAGGAGCGGGTCTCGGGCTTTTTGGCGGCATTATTCATCTGTTGGGGAGAAATGAGACGTTTACCGGCAGGACTGATATTTGGACGATGCTGTGGCATTGGAACATTAACCCGGCGGTCGGGGCAGGTTTCGAGGGCTTTTGGCTGGGAGACCGCCGGGAGGCCGTGCAGGACCTTTATCCCGGTTTGAACGAAGCCCATAATGGCTATTTGGAAACGTATCTGAATCTGGGAATTCTTGGAGTCCTGATAACGGTGGCGATGCTATTGGCTACATATGGCAAATGCCGTCGTGAGTTATTTCGCAATTTTGACTGGGGTCGCTTTCGCATGGCCTATTTGTTTTCATTTATTGTGTATAATTGGACGGAAGCCTCCTTCCGGCTCAACGCCCTGCCATTTTTCATTTTCTTTTTGATTGCCATTAATTATCCGAAGCGGCAAACGGCTGTAGCGCCTGAGGTTGAAGAAGCGAGCGAGGTGCTTTTTACCAATGGAGTTGTGAACGGCTCATTGCCAAAAGTTTTTTTGCAATAAATTTGACCGACCGCTGTCTAATCCTTCGGGACATTAAGGGTATGAAAGAGTTTAGGCCAGGTTTGTTGAGGGTTCTGATTGGGACATTTTTGTTTTTGCCTCAATTTTCTTCCATGGGCGTAATTATCAAAGCGGCGAGCTGTCAGTTTTCCGACGTGAGCAGCGCCGTCTCCAAGGCATCCACCGGCGACACGGTGCAATTGCCCGCTGGAACGGCTGTTTGGAGCCAAACGCTTACTTTAAACGGAGTTTCTTTATTGGGGGCGGGGAGCAATGCGACGATCCTGGTGGATGAAGAAAATCGCGCGGTCAGCGGTCAGATGATTACACTCAATCCCACCGCCGGTAATCTCTCAGAGATTTCCGACATCCAATTTTGCGGAGGCGTGACCAATACGAGTGAAAATTACTATGGCACGATAGCCGTTTATGGCATTCCCGGCAGTTCATGGCGGATTGACCATAATTTCTTCAATGGCCTTTACGCGAAAAATATCGCCACTTATGGCAACTCGTTAAGCGTGATTGACCATAATGTGTTTTTCGAAAAGGGCATTTCGATTGAAGACAACGGTTATGTGCCAAATGACGGGCTGGGAGACCAATCATATAATCTGCCACCCACGTACGGGCTGAATAGCTCAAACGTTCTCTACGTTGAAAATAATTATTTTACCAATCTGGAACCTTACGTGGCCAGTGTGGGGGCATGCGATGGTGAAGGTGGCGCGCGAATCGTTTTTCGTTATAACACTGTTTGGAATGATTGTTTTAACAATCACGGCACTGAAACCGGGGGACGCGTTCGCAGCGAACGAAGCTTTGAAATCTATGGCAATACATTTACATGTGCCCAGGGCTCGCCTCTCTATCCTATTTATGCCGCACTGATGATTCGCGGCGGTTCCGGAGTCATTTTCAGCAATACCGCTACCGGCTATAACGGACTCCTGGCCCTTCGAAACTATCGCTATACCTGTTCTTATTATGGCCAGTGGGACCCGTTGGGTGGGGCCAACGGCTTGTCCTCATATGATTCAAACAGCCCGGCGTCATATTTAAGCGGCACGAGTTCCTCGCCAAACGGCTCAACCTATTTGCAGGTAGCCGGTGCCAACTGGACGCCAAACCAATGGTACGGTTACGCTGTGCTCAATACGAACAGCGGCGCGTTTTCTACCATTATTTCCAACACGCCCAATACGATTTATTATATTGGAAGCACCCCGGCAACGGCAGGTCTCGTGGCTTGTACGCTGTTGACGTTCAATACCGGCGACCATTTCCAGATCCGCCAGGTTTATGCCGCATTGGACCAGCCCGGGCGCGGTTCGGGTAATTTATTGCAGGATCAGGGGCTGGTGAATGGCATTCTCCTCACGATTAATACGGCCGTTGGAATAGCATCCTGGCCAAACCAATCGCTGGAGGGAATCTATTGTTGGGCGAATACACTGAACGGCGCGCATTCCGAGGAGTCCAGCCTGTACCCGGGAATCCAGGCAGGCCGCGACTTTTTTAATGACACTCCCAAGCCCGGCTACACGCCGTTCGTTTATCCGCATCCTCTGGTCAGCAGCAACACCAACAATAATACGCTTTTGCCCCCTTCCAACCTTCATTTTAACGGAAGCGGCTCATAATTGGTTTCCATGCCTCAACTTCTCTATCGGTTGGAAAATAAACTCCAGCCACCGCTGCCGCTCTTTAGATTTCTAAATCGCGCCAAAGAGCAATTCCATTGTCCAATCTGTAATTATGAAGGACCGTTCGCCGATGTGAGGAGTTTTGCCGGTTTAAGAAAGCACGCAAAATGCCCGCGATGCGGCGCCCTCGAAAGACATCGATTGCAATATTTGGTTTTGATGGACCTTTTTGATGTCATGGATTCCTCACAAATGAAGATGCTTCACTTTGCCCCGGAACCATTTTTCGCCTCAATTTTTTTAAAGCGCTTTGGAGATTATGAGACGGCCGATTTGTCCATGAAAAACGTAAATTACAACGTGGATATCCAAAATCTTCCTTTTAAAGATGGGACTTATGATTTCATTTTTGCGTCCCATGTGCTCGAACATATTCCCAATGATAGAAAAGCTTTGTTGGAAATTCGCAGAATTTTAAAGCCGAACGGCGTTGCCATTTTGCCAGTGCCCATCGTCTGTGACCGGACCGTTGAGTATCCTGACGCCAATCCCGCGGAGGCCTACCATGTCCGGGCGCCCGGACTTGATTATTTTCAGCGATACGAGACGTATTTTGGCCGGGTGGAAATCCGGACGTCGAACACGCTGCCCGAAAGGCACCAGCCGTTTATCTACGAAGACCGGAGCATTTGGCCCACAAAAGCATGTCCCTTGCGCCCGCCCATGTCCGGCGAAAAACATGCCGACTTTGTTCCGGTTTGTCATGCTTAAGACGGACGATATGAGCAAATCATCGAAGACCGGGGTAACCTTGCCAATGAAGTACGTTCTCATTACATCGGCGAGAAATGAGGAATCGTTTATTGCCAAAACGATTGAGTCTGTTGCGGCTCAAACCCAATTGCCCGAGCATTGGGTCATCACGGATGATGGCTCAACCGATAGCACGGCAGAAATTGTTGAAAATTGCGCCATGCATTTTCCGTGGATTTCACTCATCCGTCGCGTAAACCGTCCGAATCGCCATTTCGGCGGAAAGGCCGATGCCGTTAACGCCGCATTCAAATTTTTGGGAACAGCGCAGTTTGACATCGTGGGAAATTTGGACGCGGACGTCTCTTTCGATCCGGACCTCATGGATTTTCTAATGCAAAAGTTCTCTGCTGACCCGCAACTTGGGGTGGCCGGTGTGCCTTATATCGAGGGCAATTTTGATTCGGCGCGGGACAGTTTTGAAGGGGAAAACTTTGTGGCCGGCCAGATTCAACTTTTCCGCCGACAATGTTTCGAGGAGATCGGCGGTTATGCGAAAAGTCGTGCCGGCGGTGTGGATTGGATCGCCGTCATGACCGCGCGGATGAAAGGATGGAAAGTGCGCTCGTTTGCCGAGAAAAGATTCATCCATCACCGCACCATGAGCACTGCGGAGCGGGGACTCCTCGCCGCCTATTTTTCCTACGGCCAAAAAGATTATTATCTCGGAGGCTCGCCGTTTTGGGAAATATTTCGGGTGGTCTTTCGTGCCATGAAAAGACCATTTATCATAGGTGGGTTTGTGATGTTTTGCGGGTATTGCCAGGCGGCATTAACACGGATGGAACGGCCGGTTTCCCGGGAATTGCTGCGATTTCACCGGCACAACCAGCTTAAAAAACTAAAGAACATTTTCCGGTCAATATTGCGATTCAAAAAGGTGGACAATTTCCGCCTGGAAACCTCGCAAACAAAATGTTCATAACGGTCCCGCGTTCCGTCTTTCGATTATTTTTCGCAGTTAATCATGAACTTTCCTATGCAAACGAATGAAATCAAAAAAGTTTTGGAAACGTTTACGGACTGGCTTGACAGCTTCGGCGAAGTTTCCCGGGACCATCAATCCTTTTACGCGGGCCCAATCGGGCGTCGCGCCAAGTCGCTCTATTATAACCATAAAGCGATCGGTACACTTGCCGTCGCGCCCATGGTTCTTAGTGAGGCCCTTTTCCCGTCTGCAAGAAAATTGTTTTATCATCGCATCCGTTTGCCGATTGCCGATGCACACTACGCCATGGGGTTTGCCTATCTTTATGAAGCGACCGGTAATGAACTCTTTTTGGAAAAAGCGACCCACTTTTTGGATGTTTTGCAAAAGACCCGTTGTCCCGGGTTCAAAGAATATTCCTGGGGCTATCCGTTCGATTGGGTTACGCGAAACGGCGTTATTCCCGCCGGCACTCCCTTGATTACGACCACCCCCTACGTCTTTGAGGCCTTTCTGCAAATGGAACAAAAGCAATCTCATTTAAAATGGCATCGGATCCTGGAATCCATCGCTCATCATGTTCGTGATGACATCAAGGACTTCCGGCTTTCCGAAACAGCGAGCACCTGCTCGTACACGCCATTCGACAAAGTCGGCGTCGTCAACGCCTCAGCCTATCGCGCCTTCACCCTGACGAGCGCGGCGAAATTTCTCGGGAATGAGCATTTTCTGGAAATCGCGCAGCGCAACCTGAACTTCGTCCTGGAATCCCAAAACGCCGATGGCTCGTGGCCTTATGCCGTGGACGGCAAACGGGATTTTGTGGACCATTTTCATACCTGCTTCGTCATGAAGGCTCTCGCCAAGATTTATTTTCTCACGGGAAATGACGAATGCATAAAAGCCCTCGCCCGCGGCATGGATTTTTACCTGGAAAAACTTTTTTCCGAGGACGGCATGCCGCGGCCGTTTGCCCGGGCCCCGCGCCTGACGGTTTACCGTCATGAGCTATACGACTCCGCCGAGTGCGTCAATCTATGTCTTTTGTTGAAGAATTATTTTCCTCAACTCGAACAGACTTTAGAGACGGTTATTTCCGGAATCCTGAAAAACTGGGTCAAACCTGACGGTTCATTTCGTTCACGCCAGCTAATGTTCGGCTGGGACAATGTGCCGATGCACCGCTGGGGCCAATCCCAAATGTTTCGCAGCCTCGCCTTCTATTTATGTGAAGCCCGGTCGGCGATCACCAAAAACCATGACAACCTTAATTCCAAATTTTATGTGCGGGATTTGCGGGCAGCTTAACTTCGCAAAAGATGAACCGGTGAATCCTGAAGTGATTCGCCTCATGTCGCGTTCGATGCTCCATCGCGGGCCGGATGACACGGGTGAATTTATCTCCGGCCCCATCGGCCTGGGGTTCCGGCGGCTTTCCATTATTGATTTATCCGGCGGCCGCCAGCCCATGACCGACGAAGACCGGTCTGTGCAGGTCGTTTTTAACGGCGAGATTTACAATTTCAAGGAACTGCGCAAAGAGTTGGAAAAATGCGGATACAAGTTCCGCACGCGTTCGGATACGGAAGTCATTGTCCACGGCTACCGGGAGTGGGGCACAGACGTTTTTAACCATCTCAATGGGATGTTCGGCATCGCCATCTGGGACGTGAAACGCAAACGCCTCGTCGTCGCCCGGGATCCCATGGGCGTCAAATTGATTTATTACCAAATCGAAAACGGGCAGTTGACCTTCGGATCGGAAATCCGCCCGGTCCTGGCGGCGAAAGAGTCGATGCCGGAAATTTCTCCCGCGGCGGTTGCTCTCTTTCTCCGTTTTCGTTATACGCCATCGCCCCTGACTATCTTTCAGGACATAAAAAAATTGGCGGCGGGAACGATGTTGGTCGTGGAGAATGGGAAGTGCCGTGAGGAACGGTGGTATAAGTTTACTCCTTCTCCCTTCCCGAACCGCATCTCGGATTCGGAGGCGGCGGAGGAATTGCTTTCCCTTTACCGCAAGGCCGTGCGCCGCCATTTGTCCGCCGATGTTCCCGTTGGCATTTTATTGAGTGGAGGGATGGATTCCGCGCTGCTGTTGGCGCTCATGAACGAGCATGGCAGGAATTGGCCCGCCTATACGGTCGGGTATGGAAAGAAATTCGCCGACGACGAGCTTCAGGCCGCCGCGCAAACGGCGTTGCGCCTGGGCGCGCGTCACGTTGCCGTGAAATTGGACCAACATGAATTTGAAAAATCATTTCCGAAAATTGTGGAATCTTTGGAGGAACCTGTCGCCACTTCTTCCATTGTCCCGATGTATTTCGTCTGCCGGCGCGCGCGGCAGGACGTGAAAGTGGCGTTTCTTGGCCAGGGTCCGGATGAGCTTTTCGGCGGGTATAACCGGCATATCGGCGTCCGCTATGGAAATTGGTGGCGGGGGTTGCCGCAAACCGTCCGTGCGCGTGTCAGCGCCGCCATCCAACGCCTGCCGCGAAATGAAACGTTAAAACGCGGAGTGCGGTCTTTGGGCATCGAGGACCGTTTTGAACGCTATGAAAGCATCTTCTCCCTCCATTCCGCGGAGACGGTCAACGGCCTTTTCCGCCCGCAGTTCTGTCCCAATGGAGACGGTGAATTGTCCCACTACCTGGACCCTCTCTTGCCTCAGATGGAACAGACGGATGAACTCGGCGGCTTTCAACTCCTCGAGCTTCGCTCCTCTCTCCCGGATGAATTATTGATGTACGCGGACAAGCTTTCCATGGCACACAACCTTGAAGCCCGTGTGCCCTATCTGGACCGTTCCGTCGTTGAATTCGTTCAGCGGCTTGGCGCGAATCATAAAATCCGCTATGGCATTCGCAAATGGTTGCACCGGCGCGTTTGCCTCAAATTATTGCCGCCCTCGATTCTCTTTCGCAAGAAACGCGGCTTCGCTGTCAACGTCGTGGACGATTGGTTTAATCTCCGCGCCAAAGGAATGCTCTCAGAATTCCTGCTCGATGAAAATTCGCTCATGTACGAACAGTTAAAACCCGAGCCTGTGCGCAAGCTTTTGGAAGATCACCATGCGCGGCGCCAGGACAATCACAAGCTTCTCTTTAGCCTGGTCATGTTTGAACAATGGTTGCGCGGCATGCGTTCGCAGCAGAAAGACCACTTCTCTGCCGCCAGTCCGGCCGAAGTTGTTGCCTAAATACTATGTTGGAAAATTCCCTAAGCCTTCCGGCAAAGAGCGCCGAGATCCGAATCAAAGGAAAAACGGCATTCGTTCCATCGGTGAATATTGATGGTCGAACAGTGATTGCGACTGGAACCCTCTTCAAAGTTGCTTCCATTCGCGATGCGGACGTGGCTGAAGGTGAACTGGTTAAGAATCCTGAAACCTTTGCCGCCGCTCTGAAAAACAGCGGGTTGAACGCCGACGTTTTGACCTTTTTTCAGCGGCCGCCGGATATTTCACCGAAATTCGACTTGTTTTTTGATTGGGACAATTACGCCGCCGTGACAATTTCAACCTACGAAAATTGGTGGGAAAGAGTGCCACAGGAAACGCGAAAAAACGTCCGGCGGGCGGCCAAGCGTGGTGTCGTGACTAAAACGGTTCCGTTCGACGACGAACTTGCGCGAAGCATCCACACTCTGTGCAATGAAGCTCCTGTCAGACAGGGCAGGCCTTTTTGGCATTTCGGAAAAGATTTCGAAACGATCAAGCGCGAGCACGCGACATATTTGGAGCGCAGCGAATTTATCGGCGCTTTTTTTGAGAATGAACTCATCGGTTTCATCAAGATGACACGTGTTGATTCGGTCGCGTTTATTTTGCACATCCTCGCTTCCAACGCCCATTACGACAAGCGCCCCATCAATGCACTCATTGCCAAAGCGGTTGAAGTTTGCGTGGAAAGAAAAACCGGCTATTTCGTTTATGATAAATACGTTTACGGCAACAAAAAAGACAGCTCGCTTCTGGAACTCAAGCGTCGCAATGGATTTGAACAAATTCAATTTCCACGCTACTACCTTCCGTTAACGCGAAAGGGAAGAATCTTTACCACATTGAAACTCTACCGCGGTATTACCGGGATGCTCCCCGGGCCAGTCCTGAAAATGGCACTCGCTGGACGCGACTGGCTCTACAGAAGAAAATTATCCGGGGGACAAACGTCTCACCAATAATCTATTAATCCGATTTTTTCGCCGGTGTAGCTCAACGTCAGAGCGGCTGATTTGTAATCAGCAGGTTGGAGCGTTTAATTCCTCCCGCCGGCTCCAAATTTTAAATATGCCTGGAATTGCCGGAATCATTTCCCAAAGGCCACCGGCCGATTGCAACGCCCGTTTGCGGCCAATGCTGGATACGATGCGCCACGAAGATTTTTATAAAATGGCGGCGCGCTCTTTTCCGGAAATGGGAGTTTATGCCGGGGCGGTTACGTTTGAAAACGGCGATGGAATCTTTTCCGATGAAAGTAAGAGTGTGGTGTTGATTTTCTCCGGCGAATGTTTCTGTGATTCCAAAATCGCCGATGGCCAAAAATTGATTGAATTTTACAAAAACGCCGGTGGCGCGTTTATAGGAAGACTTAATGGTCCTTTTAGCGGCCTGTTGATCGACAAGAACCGTCGTAAAGTTTTTCTGTTCAATGACCGCTTTGGTATCCAGCGGATTTATTTTCATGAAACAGCGGATGCTTTTTATTTCGCGAGCGAGGCGAAAGCGCTCCTGCGAATTTTGCCGGATTCCCGCGAATTCGATCCCGAAGGCGTTGCGGACTTTTTGACGTTTGGTTGCGTTTTGGATTGGAAAACACTGTTTCACCACATCGCAATTGTTCCTGGCGGCTCACTCTGGACGTTCGAAAATGACCGCTGCAAAAAGGGAAAATATTTTTCGCCGGAAACGTGGGAATCACAGCCACAATTGACAGGGAAGGAATTCGAAGGCCGTCTTCAACAAACATTCAAACAAATTTTACCCCGGTATTTTGAAACAACTTCGAAAATTGGAATCGCCCTTACCGGGGGATTGGACACGCGCATGATTATGGCCTGTTGCCCGCGGGACCACGGCCATGCGACGTGTTACACGTTTACCGGAAACAACGGTCAGACGCTGGATGACAGGATCGCCGCACGTGTCGCCGCGGCGGCGAATCTGGATCACAGGCTGTTGCGGCTTGGTTCCGATTTCTTTTCAAACATTTCGACGTATGCGGACAAAACCATTTTCGCGACGGACGGCTGCGCCGGGGTATTCAACGCCCACGAGCTTTATTTCAATCAGCGTGCGCGCAAAATAGCGCCGATAAGATTGACCGGAAATTACGGCAGCGAAATTTTGCGTGGCATTTCGACTTTCAAAAAAATTCCGCTCGCGCCCCAACTGTTCAATCCGGAATTGCGGGAAACAATCACTTCACAGGCGGCAAAATTATCCGCGCATAAGGCGCATCCGGTTACATTTGCCGCCTTCAAGGAAGTCCCCTGGAATTTGTTTGGCAATCTGGCTGCGGGGCGATCGCAACTTCGTTTTCGCACGCCATATTTAGATAACGAACTGGTTGCTTTGATGTTTCAAGCGCCGGAAGAAGTTCGTAAATCGTCATTGCCGTCGTTCAACCTTGTGCGCGTGAACCATCCGGCTCTTGCGGAAATCCCAACCGATCGTGGCTTTGGCAGCAATAATTCGGGCGTGAAATTTTTATGGCGTCGCGCTTTTGCCGAAGCGACCTTTAAGCTTGATTATTACAGTACCGCCGGCCTGCCGCGGCCGGTTTCCGCATTGAATCCGTTTTTCCGTCCCATCATCGGCAAATTAAAAATCGCCGGCTTGCACAAATTCCTCCGTTACAGCTCGTGGTTTCGGAACGAAATGGCGCCATGGGTCCGCGAAGTCCTTTCCGATTCACATGTCCGTGATAGCGGCATTTGGGACTCCCGGTTTTTGAAAACGCTCGCCCACGCCCATATTCACGGGCGCAATGATTTTTCCGCAGAAATTAACGCCGTGATGACACTGGAAGCTGTTGAACGCTTGTTTTTACGAAAATCTTCCCATCTTGATTTTTCAACAAAAGAATATGCGAAACCAATTGCGGCATTTTAAACAAGGCGCCAGAAATCGCCAGTGGATGACTGGCTCAACACGGATTTAACAGTTCCTGCCAAAAATAATGGAAAACGAAGAAAAATTCGGGAGCAGCGTCAGCGTCCTGACGGCCGGCCGCGACCGGCATTATTCGCTCGGCCTGGCGTCGGCGCTCGCTGTCGCCGGTGTGAAATTCGATTTCATTGCCAGCGATGAATTGGAAAGCGAGCAGTTGCGCATGTTACCCCGCGTAAATTTTCGGAATCTGCGCGGCGACCAGGGCACGGATGCAAGCCTGTTGCGGAAAATGTCGCGCGTACTGGTTTACTACTTTCGACTGCTTGCTTATGCGATGATGTCGCGGCCCAAAGTTTTCCACATTTTATGGAACAACAAATTCGAGTTGTTTGACCGCACGCTGCTGATGGTGTTTTACAAATTGCTCGGCAAAAAAATCGCCTTTACCGCCCATAACGTTAATGCCGGCAAACGCGATGGATCTGATTCGGCGCTCAACCGCGCCTCTCTCAGGTTTCAATATCGGCTCTGCGACCGGATTTTCGTCCACACCAATAAAATGAAAGAAGAGCTGATTTTGGAATTCGGCGTACGGGAAGACAAAATCGTTATGATCCCATTTGGGATAAATAATGCTGTTCCGGCCACTTCGTTGACGATTGATGAAGCCCGTAAAAAATTGGGGTTGCGTCCGGACAACAAAGTGATTTTGTTTTTCGGCAACATCGCGCCTTACAAAGGATTGGAATTCCTTGTCGAGGCCTTTTCCATGATTTCAAAAGAAGATCCTGCCACGCGATTGGTCATTGCAGGCCGCCCCAAGGGGCCTAAAAGTTATTGGAAAAAAATTCAACAAACCATCTCGCACAGCAATTTGGACGACCGCGTCTCCAAAAAAATTGAATATATTTCCGACGACGAAATAGAGATTTATTTCAAGGCCGCAGACGTTTTAGTTTTGCCCTACGTTTCTATCTTCCAAAGTGGTGTTCTTTTCCTCGCTTACGGTTTTGGCTTGCCGGTTATCGCGACTGACGTAGGTTCCCTGAAAGAGGAAATTGTTGAAGGCAAGACCGGCTTTGTCTGTGAGCCGAAGAATCCCCGGGCGTTGCTGCTTTCGATTCAAAATTATTTTCAAAGTGATCTATATCGTGAATTGAACTTGCGCCGGTGCGAGATTCAGAATTTTGCAAAAGCCAGATGTTCATGGGATGAGGTTGGAGCCATCACCGTGAGGATCTATTCGGAATTACTGCATAAAGAGAAGCGTCTGGATGCATTTTTTAAAAAGGGGGAAAATAATGAAGCCCTTGGTCTCGATTCTCATTCCAGCATATAATTCGGAGGAATGGGTTGCGGGAGCGATCCGTTCAGCATTGCGCCAAACCTGGCCGAACAAGGAGATCATCGTCGTTGACGATGGTTCGCAAGACGCGACCAGGGCCATAGCCGAAAAATATTTAAAGGAAGGTGTAATCCTTGTTTCCCAAAAAAACCAGGGTGCTTCCGCCGCACGCAATAAAGCCTTTTCCCTTTGCCATGGCGATTACATCCAATGGCTTGATTCAGATGACGTTCTGGCGCCCGATAAAATTGCGCGGCAGATGGAATTTGCCATGCCATGCAATAATAAAAAAATTCTCCTGGCATCCGAATGGGGCCAATTCCTGTACCGCACTAAACGCGCCAACTTTGTGCGCACGGCCCTTTGGGAAGATTTATCACCGCTTGAATGGCTGATACGAAAGATGTCACTCAATATTTGGATGCAGCCGGGCAGTTGGCTCGTGAGCCGGGAACTGACCGAAGCAGCCGGCCCTTGGGATGAGCGCCTGTCATTTGACGATGATGGCGAATACTTTTGTCGCGTCTTGCTTAAAAGCGATAGTGTCAAATTCATCCGGGGCGCCAAAGTATTTTACCGGGTGGCCGGTCCGGCGAGCCTGAGCAATTTCGACGGTTCAAATAAAAAGCTGGAATCCGCATGGATTTCCATCCAGTTACACATCAAGTATCTGCATCAAATGGAAGACAGTGAACGCACCCGGCAGGCCGTCACAATATACTTGCGAACATGGCTGCCGGGTTTCAATCACACCCGCCCGGATATCGTTAACGAAATGAAAGAGATGGGCCGCTCATTGGGCGGAGAGGTCAAAATGCTCGAAACGGTCAACGAATTGCGCTGGAAATTTGCCTGGATGCAAAAAATTTTCGGCCGCCGTTTTGCCTGCTGGGCCCAAACCTGGCTGCCGCGATTCAAGCACCGGACGATACGCTCCTGGGACAAAACAATTTTTCGACTGGAGAAACTCATGCAGCCTGAACTATGACACAAACCTTAATCATTGAAGCCGGACATGCCGAGCGCCAATACTGGCGCGACCTGTGGAAATTCCGTGAACTATTTTATTTTCTCGCGTGGCGGGATTTTCTCATTCGTTACAAACAAACCGTTGTGGGTGTAGCATGGGCGGTCATCCGGCCGTTTCTCATGATGTTGGCCTTGACGGCAGTCGGCAAAATCAGCCACTTCCCGACCGGTGGCGCGCCCTACGCGTTATTTTTCTTTTGCGGACTGCTTCCGTGGCAATTCTTTTCCACGGCCATGTCGGAAAGTGGAAATAGTCTCGTCAACAATACAAATCTGGTTTCAAAAATTTATTTTCCACGGCTGGTCGTGCCTGCCAGCAGCGTCATCGTAAGCCTCGTGGATTTTTTAATCGCGACGGCCTTTCTCGTGATATTGATGTTTTACTATCATTTCATTCCGCCCGGGCAAATCGTTTTTATTCCACTCTTCGTATTGCTTGTCCTTGGCGTATCACTGGGCACGGGTTTCTGGATCTCGGCGCTTACCGTGGAATACCGCGATTTCAGGTTTGTCGTGCCATTCATCGTCCAGTTCGGTATCTTCGTTTCCGGCGTCTTTCCCATGACCCATCATCTCTCCGGACTTTGGCGTCTGCTTTATACACTCAATCCTCTCGTTGGAATTATCGATGGATTCCGATGGTGCATTCTCGGCGGCGGCAACCTGATTGAAGGCCAGGAGCTGGCAATATCGATACTTGTGACCGTCCTCATGGTTTTTAGCGGCCTTTGGTATTTCCGTAAAACAGAACGGACCTTCGCCGATGTCATTTAATCCTGAATTCCTATGTTACCATCCGATACCGTCATAACTGTTAAAAACCTTTCCAAACGCTATTCCATTGGCCATGTCGCCAGCCTCGATGATTGCATGAAGTACAATCCTCCCGGCCTGCGCCATGCCATTGATGACTTGCTCCGAAACCCGTTGAAATGGTGGAAAAACCGTTCGATAAAAAAAGAGGATTTTTGGGCTCTCCAGGATGCGTCGTTCGAGGTCAAGGCCGGCGAGGTTGTTGCCGTGATTGGACGCAATGGCGCGGGTAAATCCACGCTGCTTAAAATTCTCAGCCGTATCACTGAACCCACCTCCGGTCGCATCGAAATTGCCGGCCGCATTGCCAGCCTGTTGGAAATCGGCACCGGTTTCCACGCCGAGCTGACCGGGCGCGAAAATATTTTCCTCAACGGCGCCATTCTCGGAATGACGCGCGCCGAAATCAAACGCAAGTTCGATGAGATCGTCGCCTTTTCCGAAATCGAAAAATTCCTTGATACTCCCGTCAAACGTTATTCCAGCGGCATGTATGTCCGGCTGGCATTCTCCGTCGCAGCGCACTTGGAACCTGAGATTTTAATTGTTGATGAAGTCCTGGCGGTCGGGGACACCGCCTTTCAAAAAAAGTGCCTTGGCAAAATGCACGAGGTTTCCAAAAACCATGGACGGACCGTTTTGTTCGTCAGCCACAATATGTCCGCGATTTTACAATTAACCTCGCGCGCCATCGTTCTGGACAAAGGCCGGGTCATTTTTAACGGCCCTACTGAGAAAGCCGTGGAACGATACGCCGGGGCCATTGGCAATAATTCGACGGTTTTCTTTCCCGTCGAAAAATTGCCCCGTAAATTTCGCGGGGCCGGTACAGCGCGTTTTATTTCGTTTCGCTTTGACCGGCCCTTGCCGATTTTCTCCTCAGATGAGCACTTCAAATTTATCGCCAAAGTCCGTGCGCACGAAAACCTGCCACGAATTCGGTTTAGCATGACGATCTTCACCCCGGAAGGAGCCCCGGTTGGCACGTGCTTCGGTCCCGAACGCCCTGGCTTGCGCCGCGGGGATGAAATGGAATTTGAGATTTCCCTTCAGCGCCCGCGACTGGCCCCGGGCTATTATTGCTGCGGCGTATCCGTCGGCAAAGGCAATCATCGCATCGGTATGGTGGATTTTGACACTGTCCTCGACACAATGCCGTTTGAAATCCGTGCCGAAGAAGGCGATGGAGGCACCGTTGCAGAATGGGTACGCGGCTGGGGATCCGTCGTGCTTCCGGATCTCAAATACCATGCCATTGATGGCAACGGGTCGTTTGAATCCAGGGTAACCCGTTCTGAAATGCTTCCCGCTTGATTTATGGCCTCTGAATATCCATTGGCGATTGTGATTCCCGCTTACAAATCCGCCTTTTTGCGGCAGGTTTTGGATTCTGCGGTAAGCCAAACCTGCCGGGATTTCCGGCTTTATATCGGTGATGACGCCAGCCCGGAGGACCTGGCCGGCATCGTTCAGGAATATTACGATGTTTTGCCCATTAGTTATCATCGATTTGAAAAAAATCTCGGACGAACTTCCCTGATGAATCACTGGGAACGCTGTATTCGTTTGGGCCGGGAGCCGTGGGTCTGGCTTTTTTCGGACGACGATTTGATGGAGCCGAACTGTGTGGAGAAATTTTTTAAGGAATTGCAGCTCACACAGGGCCGTCACCATTTATACCGCTTTAACACCAACTCCATTAACAATACCGGGCGCCAGCTTTCTGAAAATCCACCACATCCGCAAAATGAAGCCGGCGCGGATTTTCTCGTCGCGCGATTGCGCGGCGGCCGGACCAGCACGGCGCAAGAGTTGGTTTTTTCGCGCGCGGCCTGGGATTCCATCGGTGGTTTTCCCGATTTTCCGCTTGGCTGGGCTTCCGACGATGCATTCACCGCCACGCTTGGCTCACAGAAATCCATTCGTACTATCCCCGGCGCCCGGGTGAGATGGCGTTTAAGTGGGCAAAATATTTCTGCCAATAATTCATTTGGGCTTGCCATTCAAAAACTCCAGGCCTGCCGCGAATTTGTTGAATGGGCTGCGGATTTTTTGAAAATGAACCCGCCAACTTCGGGCCATCTTAGCAACGGCGAGCTGGCCGCTCTTCTGGAAGACTGGTTCTTTATGCAAATGATCTATCGGGGACGACTGATGACAATTAAATCGAGTCTCCAGGTCGACAAACTGGCCGCCTCGATTTGGCATCGTCCGCGCGGCTACGGCTTTTTTAAGACCATGAAATTTAACTACAACCTCACACGCGACAGGATATTCAGCCGATGAAGAAAATTCTTTGTTTGACGTCGCACGACTTAAATGCCCGGGACTATGGTCCGGTCCTGCGCAACCGCTATATCTTTAAAAAACTCTCCGGGCTCGGGGAAGTACGCGTCGTTCTGGGCAGCCGTTACCCAAAGGTGATTGAAACTGCCAAACCAAGCCAGGGCGGATTCGAATTGTTGGAAAAGTTCTACATGCCCCCCATGCCAGGGCGGGCTTTGCTGAAAAGGATCCTGAATATACTGGATCCTCGCTGCCTGGATATCGAGGGATGGCAGGCAACGGCCGCTGACCGAAAACGCCTCGAAAAATTGATGTCTGAACATGACCTCGTTTGGGTTCACGGTTTGGATATGGCCAATGCTTTTGGCATCTGGCGCTGGCCTAAAACAGTATTGGACGTTGATGATGTTCCCAGTGCCGTTTACGGCTTCCGGCTTTTACAAGAGACGACGTTTTCAGAGAAATTTAAAAAGTATCTCAAAATGATTTTATGGCGGCGCAATGAAAAATTTCTTGCCAAACGTTTTGACGCCGTCTGCGTCTGCAGTGAGTTGGATCGCTTTGAACTTGGCGCGCGGGACAACGTTTTTGTGCTGCCCAACGGTTTTGACCAGCCACAGGGAAACCCCATCCGAACCCCTGCCAGCCCGCCGCAAATCGGCTTTGTCGGCACATTTGTCTATTGGGCGAACTGCGACGGCGTGCGCTGGTTTATCGAAAAAGTCTGGCCCTTGGTTCTGGAAAAATTTCCGCAGGCCCAGTTGCGCCTGGCCGGCGAACGCGGTGAAAACCTCTTTAGCGGCAAAAATATCCAGGCTTTGGGATGGGTGCCGGACATGGAGAAAGAAATGGCCAATTGGTCGCTCGCCATCGTCCCGGTGCTGGCCGGCGGAGGCACACGAATCAAAATTCTCGAGGCGTTTAGTCGCAAATGTCCCGTAGTTTCCACGCCTCTTGGTGCTTACGGCCACGACGTGGAGGATGAAGAAGATCTCTTGATTGCCGATTCCCCTCGCGAATTTGCCGAAAATTGCCTTCGCATTTTGAAAAATCCATCTGAAGGAGAACGTCTTGCCGAGTACGCATGGAATAAATTTTTACAAAATGGCACATGGGATTCACGTGGGAATTGCATCGAAACGATTGTCAGGAAGATTTGCGGTGAAACAATTAATCTTAAATCACGCGAAACTGCTGTTGATGTACAAATCCATTCGAAAAAAAGTGAGCGCCCTGCCGCTGCTTCAGATGCTGGTGCTGGCACTGCCAAAACGGAAGGCTCGGCGCCACATGTTTCCGTTGTCGTTCCGGCATATAACCGCGAGCACTGCGTTGGCAACGCGGTGGAAAGCGTCCTGGCGCAGACCTTCAAAGACTTTGAGATTATAGCTGTCGACGATGGCTCATCTGATGGCACGGCAATTGTTCTCGAAAAATTTGGCACGTCAGTCCACTTAATCCGCCAGGAAAATCGGGGCGTCAGCGCAGCCCGCAACGCCGGCATCCGGGCCGCTCGCGGAAATTGGATCGCGTTCCTGGATTCCGATGACCGTTGGCACCCGGAGAAACTCGAGCGGCAACTCAAAGCGTTGGAGAAGCACTCGGCCAGGATCTGTTTTACTCGCTGTGTGAACGCCCAAAATGAACCATTGCGTGACATCGAATTTGTTTCCGCCACCCCGCATGAGCCGGAAATTTTTTGCGTGCCAAACGCGGTGGATTCAGTCTGTCTGTCACCACGGCATCCAATGATTCAGACGATGGTTGCGGAAAAGAGAATTCTCGAGAGGGTCGGGTTGTTTGATGAATCATTTCACGCGGCAGAAGATGCCGAGCTGATATTCCGGTTGTCATTTTTATCAGGGTTCATCTATATCGACCGCCCGTTGACGACGATTTTTGAGAATTCGTCGAACAGCCTGACCTACAGTAAAGAACTGGGTTCCATGGCGCGGCGGAACCAATCTTACTTGCGCCTTCTGGCTCATATGTATTGGAGGCTGGCCGATATCTCGCCCGAAAAAATTTCGGTGATGCGGGAACGGCTGGGCTATTTCATCTCACGGCGGGCTGAAATTGCCTGCGCTTCCGGGGAACAGTTGGTCGCCCGCGCCCTGGCGCGGGATGGGATTTTTTTCGCCGGCAGCTTTCGCGATTTTGCCCGTTGTGCCGGCATTTTGCTGGTACCCGGCTTCGTCCGCGCCCGCGCGCAAAAAAAATGGCCGGTTTGAATGTATTTCAAATACCCGCCTGCGCCGTCTAACGGCTTAAATAATTTACTTTGAATAGGTTATGGTCCTTGTCCTTGGCGCCGAAAGTTACATCGGCAGGATTTTTTGCGCGGAATTGCGGCGGCGCGGGTATGATTTCACTTTGCCTCCTGCCCGGGACTACTGCGATTTTAATTCACTTTTTGACTGCGTCCGTAAAATCAGGCCCGCCTTCGTTATTGATGCCGCAGGCTGTCCCAGTCCCGATGTCGATGTTTTTGAGCCCGCCCGTGAAGAAGTGCTGCGCGCCAACACGATTTTACCCCGCTATCTCGCCCAGGTCTGCTTGATGACCAATACGCCGTGGGGGCATACCTCATCATGCGGAATCTATTCAGGGGCCAAAATTGTGGTCGTCACTGGCCTGACGGTCGCCAAAAAAATGGGCCGCGCCGAATTGCTTCGGATGATTTTGGAATGCCCGGAAAAAATTCGCGGTTTTACTGAATCGGACGAGCCAAATTTTTCGTTTCGTGCCACTCCTTGCAACTTTTTCAGCGGCACAGTGGCTCTGGCCGAGGAAGCGATTCGTGGCATCGGCCGGAATTATATCTGGCGCCTGGGCCAGCCGTTTAACGAGCGCGGTGAGCCGGAGAATTTTCTCCAGCAGATCCAAATCGCCGAAAAAATTTATAATGGCGTGAGCGCGTATTCGCACACGGGCGATTTTGTTCGCGCCTGCCTCGACCTGTGGGAGCGCGGCGCTCCCTACGGCACTTACAACGTCGCAAACCCCGGCCTCGTTACGAACGGCCAAATTGTGGAAATGATCCGGAAGATCCTCAAGCCCCCCCGCCATTTTGAATTTTGGCAGGACGACACGGAATTTTATAGCCGTGGAAACCGCGTATTGCGCCCCGATTACGTTCTCGATATTTCCAAATTGCTTGCCACCGGGGTCGTTATGCGGCCGGTAACCGAGGCGATTGAAGATTCTCTGAAAAACTGGCGAGTGGAACCTCTTCATGGCGAGTTCCATAAGGCTGCTGCTTAAATGAAATCGAAAAATCTGACGGCTGTCTCCCGTCGCAAAAAATTCGTTTTGCCACCGCTTTTCGGCCTGTTAGCTTTGAGCCGCGCCGCCGAGGCGCAACAATCCTCTGTCATCCAGCCGGTGGCGCCCCCCGTCGAATCAATTTCCCAATTGACCATGACCAATGAGTTTGAGGTTTTTGGACCGCGACCCCAGGCTACCGTGCCCGGGCAGTACGAGCCGTTTAAGTGGGACCAGATTGTCTTCAGGCCGCACGCGGATTACCAATTTACTGCCGCGTATGGCATTCTCGCCGCTCCCAGCAATCGCGTTGATACCACCATTCAGACGATTTCGCCGGGCATTTTGATTAACCTTGGCCCGCACTGGGCCCTCGATTACACCGCCACCATTGGCTTTTATTCTAACACCAATTTCGGCACCGAATTTGACAACAACATCACGCTTACCGGTCAAACGGTTTACACGGATTGGATTTTCGGATTTCTCCAAACCGCTGACCTTTCCAAGTCGCCATTGATTGAAACCGCAAGCCAAACCTCAACCCAAAATTACGATACCGCCGTCACCGGGCACCACGAAGACAGCCAATATATTTCCGAAGACCTCGGGCTTTACCAAAACTTTCAGTATAGCGAAAGCGGATTCGAGGACACGCGCAGTTGGTCAACGTTGGATTGGCTCAATTACCAGCCTCAGTCCCGTTTCAATATGGGTATCGGCGTCGGATTGGGTTACAACAATGCCGATTTTGGCCCCGACTCGCTTTTTGAACAGGTCCAGGCGCGCCTGAATTGGCGCGTGAGGGATAAACTTAGCTTTCAGCTGAGCGGCGGCGTTCAGGAAACCCAATTTCTTGGCGGTCAGGGCGCCGGTGACTTGTTCAGCCCAATTTATGGTGGAACGATTCAATACCAGCTATTCCCCCAGACAGAAATCTCCGCTTTTATAAATCGGTCCGTTTCACCGTCCCTTTTCGTGGGTGAATATGAGGAACAAACGTCTGTAGGCGCCTCGTTCAGCCAGCGATTTTTTGGACAAATCTATCTCAACCTCAGCGGCAGTTACAACGACCAGCGGTATGTCGCATCCGCCATCGGCGTTTCCGCCAGCCGCACGGACAAGTTCTATTCGCTGGTCGCTCGCCTCTCTCATTCTTTTTTAAAACGCGGCACAGCATCGATATTTTATCAATACGGGAGCGATGACTCCACCTTCTCGGGTTATTCCTTTTCAAGCAATCAATTCGGGGCTGAAGTCAACTATAGTTTTTGAATAAACATATGACTGTTGAAGAACTTAAATTACGCTCGGAAAAAAGCCCGCTGGCCTTTGAATCGGCCGTCCGGGGGCTGAAAAAAAATTCGATCCATCTGCCTGGATTTTTATCCGCCACCATTATTCTGGCGGCCTGTTTTTGTGTTCCGCTATACAAATTGCTGCGCCTGGCCCTCAGCGATGATTTGTACTCAGCCATCCCCCTGGTTCCGCTCGTGAGTTTGTACCTGGTTTGGCTGAAACGTGGAAACCTGCCAAATTCCTTCGGATCTGCGGTTAAACCCGCCGCGGCATTTTTTGCGGCTGGCGTTCTTGGTTTGGCCGCGTATTGGGCCGCCGCGCCCGGCAGTTTTGGAGCGATCGAGAACAGCCTCGCACTTAACATCCTCGCCTTGCTGTTTTTCTTCATCGGCATTTGCTTTCTGTTTTTAGGAGAATTTGTGGTCCGCGTTGTAGCATTTCCGCTGGCCCTGCTTGTGTTTGCTATTCCATTCCCCGAGGCGTTGCGGCACACGCTCGAATTGTTTTTGCAGCATGGCTCCGCCGTATTCGCGGGAGTTTTCTTCTATTTGTCAGGTACCCCCGTTTGGCGGGACGGGTTGAATTTCCACCTGCCCGGTTGCGTCCTCCAGGTCGCTCCCGAATGCAGCGGCATCCATTCAACATTGGTTTTGACGATTACCAGCCTCCTCGGCGCCTGGCTCTTTCTTTGTTCACCATGGAAACGTGCGGCCCTTGTCCTCGTGGTCATTCCCCTGGCGCTGATTCGAAATGGTTTCCGGATTTTTGTTATCGGCCGGCTTTGCGTGGCGTACGGCCCGCAAATGCTCGCTTCTCCCATCCATCGCCATGGCGGTCCGCTCTTTTTTGTCCTGTCGCTCATCCCGCTTTTTCTTTTTTTGCTTTTCTTGAGGAAGACTGAACAAACAAAACCTTCAACCAAAAAATTAATATGAAGAAATATCATGTCCACCTAATGTTCGTCGCCGCCGCTTTTCTGGTGGTTGTCGGCGCCGGTTGTTCAGAAAAGGTTAAAAAAGACTATTACCTCGAACGCGCCAATCGCTGGTACGATTCCGGGCAGCTTGACAAAGCCGAAATCGAATACCTCAATGTGCTTCACGCTGATCCCCAAAATCCCGTCGCCATGGGCCGCCTCGGCACAATTTATTTTGAAGAGGGCCGTTTCCAAAAAGCCGCCCCTTATTTGTATAACGGCTGTCAGTTCGACACCAACAACCTGGATTTGCATCTCAAACTGGCGCAAATTTACCTGGCTATCGGCATATTGAAAGAAGCGCACAACCAGGCCGGATATGTTCTGGATCGAAATACACAGGACCACGAAGCGCCTGTTTTCTTTGCTCAATCTGTTAAGGCAACCGCGGACATTGACGCCGCACAGCATCGGTTGAGTTCGCTCTCCCAAAATAACGGCGATAACGCCGGCATCGAAACCGCCTTGGGCACGCTCGCTTCGCAGCAGCATGATTTCAATACTGCTCTTGCTGATTTCCAGCGCGCCTTGAATCTCGACAATCGTTTTGCCCCGGCATACGCCGCGCTCGGAAATATGTATTTGCAACAGGACGAATCCCAAAAGGCGGAATCAGCTTTCAAAGCCGCCGCCGATTGCGCGCCGTTACGCGCCCCGCTGCGAATCGAATACGGCCAATTTGAACTCCAATCCGGTAATTTCCCGGCAGCTCAGGGCTTTTTCCAGGACCTGACACAGCAGGCCCCCGACTATATTCCCGGTTGGCTTGGACTGGCGGAAGTTGCGCTCGATGAGAAAAAATTAGACGATAGCTCAACCGCCCTGGACAAGGTGCTCGCGACGGACCCCGACAATGCGGATGCGCTCGTCCTCCAGGCCCGGCTGAATTTGGCGAAGTCGGATACCGCCAAAGCCACGCAGGAATTGGAACAACTGGTGAAATTGTACCGCCAGGCGCCGCGAATCCACTATCAACTCGCGCTGGCCTACATTATGGGCAATCAAAGAGACAAGGCCTTGAACCAATTGCATGAAGCCGCGGATCTGGACCCCAATTTTGTTCAGGCGTCTTTCCTGCTCGCTCAATTGGAATTGCAAATTGGCGATACGGATTCAGCCGTTGATTTGCTCAAACCATTGGTCGCGCAACACCCCAACCTGGTGCCGGCCGAACTCCTGCTCGCTGAAGCATACCGTCTTCAAAAGAATTTTGATGGCGCTTTGCAAATCGGCATGCAACTTGAAAAATCCTTCTCCAAAAATCCCCAAATTTCCGTCCTGACCGGGACCATCTATGCCGAGCAGCAAAATGACGCCGCCGCCCGGCAGGAATTTAGTCGTGCGCTGGAAATAGATCCGGATAATGCAGACGCCCAGGAAGGGCTGGCCGAACTCGATTTTGCCGGCCAGCAATTTTCCGCCGCCCAGGAGCGGATTGAAAAGGTAATCGCCAAACATCCGCAGCAGGCGCTGCCCGAGGTTCTGTTGGCCAGGATTTATCTTGCCCAGGCCCAGACCAACCGCGCCGAAATCGCCCTCCTGAAAGCCGCTGAATTGCCCGAGGGCGCTCCCGCCTATTTGATGCTGGCGCAACTATATTCTGACGTTAACCAGGATAAAGATGCGCGGGACATCCTTAACATGGCGCTCGGGAAAAATCCGAAGGATACGTCCGCGCTCATGCTCCTCGGCATCATTCAAACCCGCCAAAAGAATTATCAGGCCGCCGTCGATGCTTATGAAAAACTGCTGGCCCTCAATCCGCAATCCGGCCCCGCGCTGAATAATCTTGCCTGGCTTTATTGCGATAACCTCGGCGACGTGGACAAGGCCTATGACCTCGCGCAACGCGCCCGGCAATTGGTTCCCAATGATCCTTCCGCCGAAGACACGCTCGGCTGGATCTTTTTTAGAAAAGGTGATTACGTGTCCGCTTTGAAACTCTTTCAGGACAGCGCTCTCGGATTGGCCGGGAACCCCGAAGCCCGGTTCCATCTGGGTATTGCGCACTATATGTTGGCGGATGAAGACGCCGCTCGCGAAGCGCTCCAGGGCGCGCTTAATTTGGCGGGAGAATTTGCCGGACGTGATGAATGCCAACATTGCCTGGCCATCCTGAACATTGACCCCCAAACGGCAGATGCCGCAGCGCAAGCCAATTTGGAAAAAAGAATTTCGGAAAAATCGAATGATCCCGTGGCGTTCGCCCGGCTCACGGCTATTTATCAGCGCGATAACGATACCAATAAGACCATCGCTCTTTGCCAAAACATCTTGAAAGCAA
>Ga0206887_10026_pt2 | contig 37467 bp, 19 predicted proteins | sample Alteio_BWOrgHeat_89_FD_153248 | JGI IMG/M metagenome (GOLD analysis project Ga0206887, IMG submission 153248) | Enriched cells from forest soil in Barre Woods Harvard Forest LTER site, Petersham, Massachusetts, United States - Alteio_BWOrgHeat_Nextera3 ...
GTTGAAGGTTGTAGGTGGTTGGGTTCATAGTTTTAATTTGGTTAAAAGGTATAGAATATTGTTCGGACTTTTTTGTCCGGAGAAGGTGGAAGGTTGTAGGTGGAAGGTGATAGGTTAATAGAAATTAGTACTGAGTACTCACTACTGAGTACTCGAGCCTACCATACGCCCATACGTCCATACCCCATACGCCCTTTCAAATTAATACAGTACAATATGGAAATTAAAATACTCTTAAATAGTAAACAAATAGTTTGGAGTTAAATAAAAAATACCAGGATCCTGGATTTGGAAAAAATCACCGCAAAGGACTTGCAGTGAAATGGAGTTGCATTACAGAGTAACCATACCGGGCCCGGCTAGACCTTATATCTTCTTCCATTTTCCCCTTTTTAACCGCCCCAGGCAAGTTTCGGATGCGAGGCCGAACGAAAAACACCAAGAAAATATAAGGATGGTTGTATAATACGATGCAAATATACGAAATAAAACAACAAAATCCTAATCGTATTTTGCGTTTTTCTTAGTCAAACACAGAAAATCCTTATTTTTTGATTCAAAAAAAGCAAAAATAAAATGAAAATAAATTCGTTTTATGCTTTTTTATAGGTTCCCATAAGGGGAGAAGCAAGAAGGAGAAAGCATGAATCAACGATTTATATTAATCTTTTCTGACCTAACGTTGCCCTCGGTTTCTATCCTCAAAAAATAGATTCCGCTCGGTAGACTACTAACATTGAAAGTGCTCTGTTTTTTAGCTCCATTGAAGATCACTGATCCCCAATTCGCAACCTTTTTTCCTAATTGATCAAAAATTTCTATCTTAGCATTCTTTACTTCAAGATTACTTTGAATCGTTATGGAGTTTTCTGCAGGGTTTGGATAGACGGTAAATTCAGAAAGTTTTCCGACTTTCATGAATTGGAGAAGAGTTGACAAGCCGCATTCGGGTAAGAGCGTGACAAAAACTCCACTTCCACCTTCAGGTATTGACTGAGTAATGCAGCCGGAATCAGAAGATGTAAATGAACAACGCGAAAGAATTACTTCGGTGTTCATGGTATCACTTACACGGACAACACAACGAAGCACTCCCAATTGTAATTGACCTGTAAATGAGAACCCATTTGAAAGAAGCAATGAAAGATCAACAGAAGAACCGGTGATATTGCTGATACTTCCGCTTGCCCCGGGTACTAAAGAATTAAATGCTATCGGCGTCAAAAAATCAGTATTGAAAGATAACTTCAAAGCCTCCAGAGATGCGGTGGAAAAAGTAACGTTCGTGGAAGCCGGTAAAACGCTCATAACTACAGGTATTGAAATCGTGTCTCCGGCGTGAGCATTTATTGAACGCGGACCTATCGATATGCTCGTTGCATAGGCTCTTCCTTTGCTCATGGCAGATGTCATCAGAATCGTAAATGACGTATCGATCGTTGCATATTCATCATCCATAAAAGATGCGTGAATGGTAACATATCGTGTCGTATCATGCTGAGGGTTGACAGCTATCACTGTTGTATCCGGCAGATCAAGACAGGAGCTATGATGCGTACGCACTATACTATATTCCGACGAATCCAACCCATCAATAGAAATATGCTGAAATTGTGTACGGGCACAAGTGAGATTCTGATCTATTTCGGTAATGATCCCTCCGTTGCAGATCGTAAAAAGAGTATCTTTGCTGCTATCAGAAAGTTGGTGCATGAAAGAAATTTTGGGAGCAAGCATAGAAGAGCTCAATGTACCATCACCACCGTCAGTACATTTCCAAAGACCGAAATTTACATCGGCAGCGTACACAACTGCACCATAACCTACAACAGAAAGATTTTGCCAATCCCAATCGTCCATCTCCCGAAAACTAAAAGCGGGTGAAGTAAATATAAGATCCCAGGATGAACCGGCATTGGTTGTACGAAATAATGCAATTCCGGAATCAACAGGTTGCGTCTCAAAATTACAAACAGGTACATATTGTACACAAGACGAGCCGCCTATATATGCGCTGGTTTCTTTACGAAGTATAGTATCCCAAGTTGAAAAATCGGGAGTGGATCGTAAGAAATGATAGAGATCATCAAAATAGTCTCCTGTACTGACGTACTGGCGGATAAGCTGACATGAATGGGGCGGTGAAAAAAGTGTTGCTTCACAAAATACATACTCAGAATCTAAAAGTTTCGTATTCCATGTTTTACCTAAATTTGTAGTATATGCAAGGTAAGATCTATTGTCAAAAAATTTTGGATTATAAGCTTCCGCATAGAATGCACTGTCAAAAAAGATAACGGCTACAAGGCTATCCCGATTTCCGACAATTTTTTGGATGCCGTACGCCGAAATACTCGCCATACAATCTCTTACATCATTGGCTGGAAAGGCAATAGTCATTACCGTATCCCAATGTTTCCCATTGTTTTGTGTCGAAAGCAACCTCTCACAAGGTGTATGTATTGTATCAGCCCATTGACGCTCGACAGTAAAAATACTTCCATTAGCAGCATATAGTGAAATGAACGTACCACTGGCAATCCGATGCCAATGATCACCTTGATCTGTTGTTTCGTAAATTCCCGAAGTATCTCTGCCGACAAGATAAGGATGAATAAAATCACGCAAGCGCGAAGGCATCGTCGCAGCATATCCATGAGTGAGATTGACAAAATACATCTGAGAAATACTCAGCATAAGATCGTCGAAAAATGGTAAGGGCATCCAAGTCTTCCCTCCATCGGTTGTGCGGCGTAGGTTAGGGGGTACATCATTCGGAGCGGCATATGTAGAATAAATACATTGCGTGCCGGGACTAAAGACAAATCCCGTATTTTCATTGAGAAAATACGGTGTCATAAGATCAGACCCATTCTTTCCTGCCCTCAAATCCGGAATAACATTTGTCCAATGCTGCGCATTTACAGCCGAAGCAAAGATCAATAAAAAGAATGCTAAAAAAAGTTTATGTCTAATCATGAATAATAAACACCGGGAGCGCTCACTTGTTACAGTCCGGTAATCTAAAAACGGAGAAGTATCCCCTGGGATACCTTTAATCGATTACAGCTTTACATGCTCGGGAGAGGTAAAAAAATGGCTGATAAAATCCACTCTGTTTTTTGTATCCGTCTTCTTAAATATATGCTTGATATTTTTTTTGACTGCTGGAACAGAGACAAAAAGCTTTTCAGCAATTTCGTCATTTGTAAGTCCGAAAATAATGTGAGGAATATACCTTGTCTCACCTTCGGAAAGATTATAATCCTTCGCAATCCGCGTGCATATATTGCCAAACACCTTGAAATACTCCACAGTAGGCGTATTTATATGTGACGCAAGCACTGCTCTGTAAAGGATAAAAAGATGAGGGGCAAGTTTATCAAGAATAGCCTTTTCCTCTGTGGAATAGGCATTATCATTCCCTACCCTAATAAAATATAAACATAGTTTAGGCGTATCCAGTGAAACCAAGCGATAAAAGGGATATTCATGGGACTCATCTGGAAAAGCGGACTTTCTTCTGCTCACTGTTTCCAAATATAGCTCAGTAATTTCCTTCTCGAAAGTATCATCGTTGTTTGATGGACTTAGATAGGAAATCTCGACACCGGATAGGGTTTGAATACTTCCGGGAATATCCCATGCTGTTCCTATTACTGAAAATTTTTCCTCTCCATTTCTCTGTGTACTCTCGTCTAAATAAAAGCTCATTATCCTTGAGTGAACATAAGTATTAATTAGTCTATGAAGTTGCTTATGTGGGCGTATTTCAGTAGGATTATATTGTAATGGTATTATTTTTTCATAGAAAGAAAGAATTTCTTTCTCGGTAATATCTTCGGCACGAATTATTTTCTTCTTCGTCATATTGCAAAGATACGAAGTTCTACCGCAGTTTCAACCACATAAACGCCGCCACTACAAGGGAGTGGGTGATGTGGCCGGTGCGGATGAGGTCATCTATATTTGCTAATGGTTCTAAGCGGACGACGATGTTTTCGTGATCATCAAATTTCTGGTCGGCTTCTTTTCGAACGTTGGAAATGAGATAGGTGAAGCAGGTATTATTCAGGAATGCGGGGTTGGGAAGGACTTTGCCGATAAGGGCAACTTCGCTATCATCGGTTGGTACAAATCCGGTTTCTTCGCGAAGCTCACGGAGTGCGGCATCTTTCGGCGTTTCATTATTATCAACTAATCCGCCGACGATCTCGAGTTCGAAATCTTCGGAGCCATGACGAAATTGCTCGACAAGCACCACTTTATTATCTTCGGTCAGCGCGATAACATTGATCCAGTCATCGGCATTAAGCACATAAAAATCTCCGCTCTTACGTGTGCCTTCTTCGTCGCGGCGTGATTTTTCGAGACTGAAGATCCGCGTTTTTGCAAGTACTTCGTTCTCGCGGGTGATCCAGCGCGGGAGTGTATCGTGTGTTTTACTTTTTGTCATAAAATTTTAATATACCTGCATGATGCTTACCACCAAAAGTATCGCGATCGCTGTCCAGACTTCGAATTGTTCGATCATGCGTATTCGCCAAAGCAGAATATCGCGTGGGGAAAGATCTTCACTTCCCTCTTTCTCGCTTCGTGCAGATTCTATTTCTTTATAACTTGAGCGCAGCATAAAACTAAGTCCGGCAAGGATCAGAAAGAGCACGATCTTTACATGTGCTAAGGTAAGCCAGAGAGTGGAGAAATCAAAAAAGATAAATTTTGTTGACCACAGTAAAACAATGACACCTGTAGTAACAACAGTCCAGAGCAGCATCCAGGAAAATCCGAGAAAGCGGATTTTTATTCGCAAAGAAATATCATAGGCATCAGCACCAAAGTATTCAAAGATCGGGCGTGTAACACCGGTCAGGAACAGAATGCCGCCAAGCCACGCCACTGCGCCAAAAAGGTGCATATACAGCGAAGCCCAGTAGATATAGGTGATTCCTGAGATAGATGCGATGATCATGGATAATGATATATGATTTTGGTTCTACTGTCATTCTGAATGAAGTCCGAATCACGATAGTGATTTGGACGGAATGAAGAATCCCGTAATCGTTGGCTGCGCCTTACGTACTATAAACTATAACGGGATTCTTCACTTCATCCGAAACGCTATCGCGCTTCGGATTCCGTTCAGAATGACAACTAATCCCTATTATTTTTGTACAACAATTTTTTTCTGTGCAGTGCCGTATTCCGTTGTAAGAGTCACAACATACTCACCGCTGGCAAGACTATGTAACTCAAATTCTTTCTCATACGTCCCTTGCTCCAGATCGCCTGAAAATAGTCTTTGCGTCTGCGATCCGTTCACCGATGAAAGCATGAGCGAGACAATGCTCTTTTTTGGCATTGCAAACCCAAGTGTAAGCTTATTGCTATTTATTGGATTAGGATATGCAGAAAAGATCGCAAGAGAATTTGCAGATACCTGATGGATAGCAGATACTCCTGAAGAAACACTATTAATATACGCATAAATTTCGCCATCGAGAAATTGCTCAGGCGGCATACCGCGTCTTTCTTCCGTCCATGCATACGCAAAAGTCGAGCCGCGCAGATCGCAGCCGTTGTAATCTCCGAGGAATGGGGTGAGGGTATAATCGGTAACATGCATGGGGTCGAAAAGCGAATCCGATATGCGCTGATAATTAATCGCTCCATCAGAAAAAATTATTGCTTTGTATGCACCTGTCCTGAGATTTTTCGGATCTTCTTCCGACGAATAGTAGAGAATATGCACATTACCGGATGCTTCATCAACACCAACCCAGGGCATAAACCGATCAGTATGCAATGCTGTGCTATCTCCCTTAAAGCCAAGAGGAATCGGGTGAGACCATGACCTTCCCTGATCGGTTGACCTGACATACAATAACAATGCGTTGGAGGTGGTATCAGTCCATTTAGCAAGAGAGCCGTATACCACATGAAGTGCATCATCACGCAAGCTATATTCCATTGCAATATACGGAAAAGCTCTGATTCCCTTCACTCCTTTTAAGGTTGGAACGTACTCGCTTTTGCTATAAGGGTAGTTGAGATAATTCGCAATGTGGCGGCGCACAAATGTTGCGCCGTGATCGTAGGAAATAAGCAAGAGATGTTCACTGCTTTTGCCGTCATTCCTGTATTCACTAAATGTATAAAATACATTGCCATCTTTATCACATTTCACCTGAGAGAAAAAACCAGTACCTGAATCAATACGAATCGGCTTGCTCCAGGTCAGCCCCATATCATCGCTCCAGGCAATATGAAGTCCGATCGTTGTCGCATCATCGCCATTGTGTCCCCAGGAAACATACACCCTTCCGTTAGTCGAACTTGTCGTACCAAAATCCACGGCGATACTTTCTTTGTCTTCGGTGCTTGCATCGGCTGGTTTATCTGCGATAACGGGACTTCCATACTGCCACGAAACTCCATCGGGCGAATGCGCGACCATGATATTTGAGATATGCTCAGTCTCGTTCGTAATAAGAAAAGCATAGTAGAATCCATTGAACTGATCAGCAGTAACAAAGGGATCACTCCAGGCATAATAGGGCTTTGGTGCTAAAGGCATACGTGATGTATTCCAAGACATACCCGCATCTGTTGAAAGAAAAACGGGCATCGAGCGCTTATCCGATATTTCATCATTGGATGCGATGAGGATTCTGTTCGGATCGTTGCGGCTTATCGCGACACTTGTCTCTTCCTGTCCGAAATCGTCGTTGGATACATCGCCGGAAAAAATTTGAGTGCTTTGCAGTGTTGAATTTTTCGAACCTGCTTTATTGCCAGTACCGAGATGGAGTTTTTCAGAAACATGATGAAGAACTGTTTTTCGGTATACTTCACTTCTCTCATACAGCAACTTTCCATTTACCCTTTTTGCTAGTTCTTCATCCAATACTTTTTGATAAGCCTGCTCACTTACACCACTCTGTGCAAGAGCAGTTGCCGTTCCGAAAAGAAAGAAGAGAAGAATGCGAAGCAGCATTGCGAATTAGAATAACTCTTAAGTTGTGATGCATTCACAGTGAAACACCTTGAAAAACAACAAAAGCCGCAACAAATCGTTGCGGCTTCTGATAAATCATGATCTTTCGTATTACTCCTGTACGTAGACTTTTGTCATCTCAGCAGCTTTGCCTGGGTTATCACCTTTGATGTGCGGAAGGGTTGCGATCTTATCCAGTACATCGTATCCTTCGGTTAACTGTCCCCAGACTGTATACTGCTTATCAAGAAAACCTGCATCTGCATGACAGATAAAGAACTGGCTTGAGGCAGAGTTCGGATTGCTTGATCGAGCCATGGAAGCAACTCCACGTGCATGGTGCACAGCGCTGAACTCAGCGGGTATCTGCTTATCTGCTCCGCCGATCCCATCGTTATTGAGATCATCATCCTTCGAATTGGGATCGCCGCCCTGGATCATAAAATCTTTTATACAGCGATGGAAGGTGCATCCATCATAAAATTTTTCTGCTGCCAGTCTCGTGATCTGCTCAACATGTTTCGGCGCGACCTTATCAAAAAGCTGAAGCTTCATCGTGCCCTGCTTCGTCTCAATAACTAAAAGTTTTTTCGGGTCTGAGCAATATTTTTCAAGTTCGGCGCCGCTATAAGGAGCGGATGATTGTGTATCTGCCATGGTTTATTTTTTATTGTGTTGTTAATTTAAAGAGCATTGGGTTACGTGTCCGCAACTGTCCGCCCCACGTAGTGGATCCGGCTGCGAACATCAGGGCAGTGTTGGGATTTTGCCACAAGGTATAGTTTGTAAGGATATATGTATCAGATTCAAACTGAAGAATGTTTTGTGCTTGCGAAAGCCTTCCCGAAGCAAGATCAAAATTACGTTTCTGCAATCCTTCTAACTTTGTTTCACGGTCAACATAATAGATATCGAAGTTGGCAGGATTGATCTGACGCAGAAAATAATCGATCTTATTGCTCTGATCTTTTGGAAGCGGATATTGCCAAAGAGGTGTACCCGCATCATCGAATGCAAGAAGCAAAAGCCCCATGCAATTATTGAAAGGATGATGGTAGGTATGCGAAGTCCACTCACTTGCATGGTACTGAGCAGTTGATCCCCCCGGATCGGTGGATTTGAGATTGGGAGTATAGCTCATCGTTGTTGTGCTTGAAATCCCTTTCTGCCTTTTCTCCATAAAGATATGAGTCCGATGCTGAGAGTTATCATGCACCACTTTAATCAGACGGTAGTCATTAAGTGTTTTCTGATCGATCAACGTATCGAGGAAATCACGTTCAGGTTCGTATTGAAAAGACTGAACCTGCTTTGATGAAAAGTCGAATGATGCATGCACTAATCCGCGTGAAGCGCCATCCATCATTACCGACATAACCCGGGGCATAAAAAGACCGCCGGACCCTATATGTGCTCTGATGGCTGTGACAAGCATAGCATTAGTAACCGGATCGAAAGTAATCAGAGGAGTTGTGATCTTGAAATCCGAATTCAAGTCGCAATTCTTCAGCGATGCCGAAAGAGTGACGGGTGCAGTGGTATTACCAAGAGGATACTGTGTCACTTCAAGTTTATCCGGCTGGATAAACTTTATGTGATACATGTTTCCCAGATTATCTATCTTAAAGCCCTTATGGATCAAGACTAACTCAGCATTGCTTGCCGAAACAGGAGCAGGTATAGAAAGATCAAAAGACTTCTTCGGCGTGCAATCGCTTTGATACATTTCACAATGCATCTTTGCCGCTTTCGGAGTGGTATCGTCGGAATTTAAAAGATCCGTATTATCCATACGATAAAAAAGGGAGATATTGGAATCGGGTGACATTTCCGAAGAATATTGGGAAAGCAAAGGACGCGGATGCCAAATGGTAGGCATTCCTGCCTCGCCCCGGCTGCTCCATTGCTCTTTTTGGATGGTATGTGTTTTCGGATCGATGACCATTGTATGAATGGCAACACTATCTCCATCGGCATACCTATGCGGTCCCATGCAGCACAACAATCCGTTCTTATATTGCATTTGCATATCCCATGAATCGCCTTTCTGCTTATCGATAGGAATGCTCCAATCCACTCCGAGTGTATCGGCAGAATAATGTTCAAAGACGAGTTTCTTTTTTTCCGCGACCCGCATCATTGCCACTCCGCCATCCGGAGCCATGGCCATGATCGGAGTAAACGGGATTTCAATGTCATCATCGGGAATATCACGCTTAGAGAGAATCGCAGCAGGAGGATTTGCCGATACGACCGGCTTATTTCCTACACCACAGGAATCAACAAGAAAGCCAAGTATGAGCATAAAACATACCAGGCATGATTTTTTTAAATTTGATGAGTGATGGTTCATCGGGGAAAATGGAAATAGTTAATATATTATTTATTATTTTCTTCTACGTACACTTTTGTGATAAGAGCATCTTTACCGGGGTTGACAGATCCATCCGAAGACCTTGTATATTTTTTGCTCTCACCAAGGGATGCAATGCTATCAAGTGTTGCATATCCTTCAACAATCTGCCCCCAGGCAGTATAATGATGATTCCAATCAGAGTGATCTTTTACACAGATAAAAAATTGACTTGAAGCGGAATTTATATCACTTCCCAATGCCATGCCGCAGATGCCTCGTTCAAAACCTGCACCGTTAAATTCCGCATGAAGTTTTTCTCCCATGCCGCCGATGCCATCATTGGAAAGGTCATCGTCCTTCGAATTGGGGTCGCCCCCCTGAATAAGCGAACCGGCTTTGACGCGATGGAAGGTCGTACCATCGTATTGCCGAGCCTCAGCAAGTTTTAAGATCTGCGCTATGTGATGAGGAGCAATTTTATCAAAGAGTTGTATCTTCATTGTGCCCTGTTTGGTTTCAATCACCAGAAACCTGCCGGGATTTGAAGTAAACTGATCGAGCTTTGCGCCGGTATAAGGAACAACGGTAGTTTTGCCGCTGCCTGAGCAATGAATATTGACAAACGCAAATGCGGCAAGAGCGCAAAGATAGATGAGCCGGTTCATTATTATGAAAGGTTATCCTTTTTTCTTCTTAGACTTCTTAACCTTCTTTGTCTTGGCCTCTTCGATATACACTTTTGTCATCTGTGAAGCTTTGCCGGGATTATCGCCCTGAACTCTGGGGAGGTCTTCTATCTTATCAAGCACGTCATAGCCCGATAAGAGTTGTCCCCACACTGTATATGAATTGTTTAAGCTCGAAGCAACAGCGTCACAAATAAAGAATTGGCTTGTAGCAGAATTAGGATCGTTCGTACGTGCCATAGAACAAATTCCACGAACATGTGGAACTGCACTGAACTCAGCCTTTAGTTTCTCACCCATCCCACCAGTGCCGTCATTTGAAAGATCATTGTCCTTTGAATTCGGGTCACCTCCTTGAATCATAAAACCTTTGATACAGCGGTGAAATGTACAGCCGGTATATTGCCCGTCCTGCGCAAGTTTAGTGATCTGTGCAACGTGGTTTGGCGCAAGCTTATCAAAAAGCTGGATCTTCATCGTACCCTGCTTCGTCTCAATCACAAGAAGCTTTTTAGGATTGGAGCAATATTTGGCAAGCTCTTCTCCGCTATAAGGTGCGGCATCAACGACTTTCGTCATTTTCATCTGGCTATTGGCGCCGGAAATGAAAATGCCAAAGACTAAAAAGAAAGCTAAAATAAAACTGCGCATAGTATAAAAATAAGATTAATGAAAATAGTGGTGTGAAAACCGTGAAGGGAATAAAGAAGGTTTCAATTGAATAATTTCAGGGAGTCGTAGGAGCTGTATTCTTGAATGCTTCGTCAAGAGCCCTGAGGTATTCCCATGAATATATTCCGGTATCATGACCATCTTTCCAAACAGCTTGGATCGCATACTGTCCGACAGCAGTAAGACTCACCAGTTCATACATTCCTTCCTGAAAGATCGAAAGCGGAGCGGGCTTATATACTTTTCCGAACAGCACTTCGCCTTTGCATCCGGCACAGGGGCATTCATCTCTGAGTAATTTAATCGGAAATACCGAAATAAGACCATCATCCCAGGTGATTCGGAGTTCTTTCGCAGCGGAATCTCTTTTAATTTGTACCGGACGCATCTTTAGAGTTTTGGTATATCTATTATTTGAAATCCCTGAGGAACGCGGAATGTAGAAGTATCCACTGCCGATAAGGTGTCCAGAGTTTTGATCGTCATATCAAAGCTCTTTGAATCCATCTGTGTATGCTTTCTCAGCAAGATACCATTCCAGATCCAAAGTGTAAGTGCCCCTTCATTTTGATGCCATCGTGTTGCCAGCTTTCCGGCTATCGTATCTGAACCGGTATTAATAAAAAAATTTTTTTTCATTTCGGATTCAAAATATTGCTGAGCTGTCGGCATTTCGTTCGCAGCGAGATGATAAAGACTGTCAAGGTATTGCATTCTTTGGTGCACCGCGGTGTGTTTCTTGAAATCCATGGAGTAAACTTCAACCCCAAGGGTAATTGCGCCTTTGTCTTCAGAATCGACGCTTTCCGGCGAAAACATATCTGATTTAGTACGACGTAATTCATATTTCCCGTAATCGGCAACTACCAACTCCTCATCGCCACGGGCATCACCCGAGAATTCGTATGTGGCATGAAATTTCTCATAAGGATAACGTTTCAGATTATTAAGCGGTCCGCTAAACGGCTCACCACCTTTTCTTCCGCAACTAATAAAAAATATTCCGGTAATAACAGCCGGCGCCATGACAGCAAGAAATTTTAAAAAATATTTTTTCATTACGCTATACCATTTCCACCGGCTCCATCTTGATCAGATGTTGAAAATATGCCAGTGATAATTTTTCTTCCAGTGAATTCATCTTGAGTCTGTCGTTGAGATTTTTGAAGTCAACAACGTCAAGTGCCTGATCCTGATTAAAACAGCTGAAAACAAATCCAGTTTCCTCTTGGGTGACCGGATCAACATGTTTCTGCAAGCATTGAGCACAGACTTCTTTCATCATGCACTGCATGGAGCTGTTGATCGAACCGATCGCCTCATGTCCCGGCTTCATGATCGGAGCAAGTGCACCGCCTTCTCTTCGTGCAGCTTTCACCGCAGCCATCATTCTGTCAGAACCAATAGCGATAATACGATCAACTTTACCAAGTGGATAAAGTCTTTCTATCCCCAGCTCTCCATTATGATAGGCAAGCATTGCCTGAATAATATTTCCGCGAATGTGTGCATCCTGAGGACGATTTGGAGCAATGTCCACTCCTGTATCGGTTGACCAGACAAGTTGATCGGTAGAAGCTTCAATCTCTTCACGCTTAAAAAGATCAGCTCCATCTTTATAGCCGGCAAAATAAATTACTTTGTTATTTTTTTCCTTCAATGCTTTCGCAATGGAAAAAAGTACGGCATTCCCAAGTCCGCCGCCTGCAAGCAGCACTGTTTCGTTTTCCGGGATTTCAGTCGGTGTGCCTGTTGGTCCCATAACGATGACAGGTTCTCCTGGTTTAAGTGCAGAACAAAGCCGCGAACTTGAACCCATTTCTAAAACAATGAGGGAAAGCAACCCCTTTTCTTTATCAACCCAGGCACCAGTAAGTGCCAATCCTTCCATTGTTAAGGTTGTGCCATTGATAGTGCGGGAAAGTTTTTCGAAATTTTGTAAGCGATAGAATTGTCCGGGATGGAAATGTCTTGCAGCAGCCGGAGCTTTTACGATCACTTCGACAATCGTTTTCGTTAAACGATCTACGCGGACAACCTTTGCCTTGAATTCATCGTCAAGTTTTGCTTTGAATGTATACCAGGTTTGTATATCCGTTACGGGTCGTTCTTTGGAATCTCTGAAAATGGCATAGTTTACGTGCGGATATCCATCACGCGCACTTGCCATTGCCTTGACAACATTGCCTGCATAACGAGGATGATTATCGCCGTAGAAGGTAATATATTTTCCGCTGTTCGAATAACTTGTATAAAATCCGTTCTCGGCTTCTTTGAATTCACCATTAAGATGAAAAGGCTGGAAAAAATTATTCCATTTATCTTTTTTGAATGTCCCGGGAAATTCTCTTTCGTAAATCGTATTTGGGCTTGTCCCTGCAGCAACACAAACTGATTTTGCAGGAAGTTCGATAAATTCTCCCGAACCGCGAAGTTTGCCGTCAATTTCCTTTTGACGTTCGAAGATCAGCGCACGAACTGCGCCATACTCATCTTCCAATGCTTCGGTTGGAGACATATTCTCAACATAATATATACCCTCTTCAAGCGACTTCTCCACTTCTTCGTGGTTCAAACGATAAGCAGGTGATTCTATAAGTGAACGACGATAAACAAGAGTGACTCCACCCCATTTGCGGATAAGCGGTACGAAGTTCGGTTTTTCTCCGGCTGCCATTGCACGTTCGCGCTCCATGCGAATCTGTCTGCCATGATCTAAGAACGTATCGAAAATGTGCTTCTCTTCTGATGTGAGCCTTGGAAGGAAATGATCTTCATCGTATTCTTTTGAAAGCAATTCATGTCGTTCCAACACCTTTTCAACCTGAACCGGATAATATGCAGCAAGTTCTGTTGCTGTATCAATGGCTGTAAGTCCCCCGCCTATAACAACAGCAGGAAGCTGCACCTGCAAATTTGCCATGGTGTTTTTCTTTGCTGCTCCGGTAAGCTGCAATGCCATTAGAAAATCGCTGGCTTTACGAATGCCGCGAATGAGATTATTCTTCATCGGCACGATCGTCGGCTTTCCTGCTCCGCTTGCAATTGCGATATGATCGAAACCGTATCCGTCGAAAGCATCTTCAATAGTGATCGTACCGCCGAAGCGTACTCCGCCATAGATCGCAAATGTATTGCGTCTTGTGAGCGTCAAATAAATAAGCGTGAGAAAATTCTTATCCCAGCGAACTGTGATACCATACTCAGCGACTCCTCCGAAACCATCCATCGTTCGTTCATCGAGCTTCGAATAAATATCCGACCAATTCTCGATTGGCTTTGGTGCATGCCAAATCCCGTCTTTGATAACTCCGGTAATTTCATCACCAAGAGGTTCAATCTTCAGTCCGTCAATGCCTGTGACACCAAAGCCTTCATTCAGAAGATAATGAGAAAGAGTATACCCGGCAGGACCAAGCCCAACAACTAAAACATTTTTTCCGTTATATGGCAGTACATGGGGTCGTTTGATATTCAGCGGATTCCAACGCGTGAGGAAGCCGTATATCTCAACACCCCACGGCATTCTCAAAACATCCGTCAATGCACCGGTTTCTGCTTGTGGGATATTCACCGGAGATTGCTTCTGATAGATACAAGCCTTCATGCAATCGTTGCAGATACGATGACCTGTACCGGGGCACATAGGATTATCAAGCATGATGAGTGCAAGGGCACTGATGGCATCACCTATCGAGAGAAGCATGTGCATCTCCGAAATTTTTTCATCAAGGGGACAACCTGAAAGTTTTATTCCGATCGGATTTTTCTTAACCGATCCATCTTTCTCATGCAATCCCTTTGAGCAGGAATCCTTTGAACGGTCATGACAGAAAATGCAATACTCCGTTTCGCCGCGCACTTCCCGGGGATTCATACGTTCATCTGTCAGTGCAAATCCATCGCGTCTGCGGTATTCATCTTCAGGACCAATGAATTTTTCTTTCAGTAATTCATCAGGATGGATGATCTCGACAAGATGCGAGTAATCCAAATTCTTCGGTAAGTGATAACTAGCCCAGCTTGCAACTTCATTGTGAAGGTCTTCATCATAAACACGAGCTGCGCAGAAAGCCAGAAATTTTTCAATAGGCTTGTCTCCAAGCGAAGCAAGTTCAGTGCTGCCGCTCTTCTGATATTCTACAAGTGTCTGCGCCATCATTGCCGTTGCAAGTTCATCATCAAAGGAAATGAAGTTATCGGCGAAATGCGATTTTAGTGTTTTATAATAAAAATCTTTAAGCTCTGATAGCGGTGCAACCTCAACACACTTTTCAATTGTCGGATATTTTTTTATTGCCTGGCGCTGGAGAATATCGGACTTGAAGGAAAATATAACTTTCTCCCGTAAAGCCAGATCCATTCCTGATTTGCGCTTACTTTCAATGCCAAATAATTTCGCAACAAAGCTTCCGACATACGGTGACATATCGACAAGTAACTGTGATACTTCGATTGGTGTCAATCCTTCTCCCTTGGTTACCGAGTATTGCTTCCAACGCTCATGAAGAGCAGGATCGCTAACCGAAAGTTCGGAGAGAAGAAGTAAATGGAGATCAGCTAATTTTGAAGGATGGTAAAGATCGGAATAAATGTATCCCGGAATTCCTAATTGTAATGTTGGCACGTGAGCAATATTTTTTCTTAGTAATTTATCGTGGGGCGGACAAATGTCCATCCGGCAAATTATTTCTAAAAGCGAAGAACGGACAGTCTGCCCGATTAACTTTTAATTCTGCCCGATTAACTTTTAATTTTCTATACAACTGCTTCAGCGACTTTTTTACGTTTTGCTTCCAAGACACCAAGCAAGTTATTGAACGCTTCTTCAAATTTCTTAACACCGTCGAGCTGGAGTTCTGTAGCCACCTGCTCTGTATCGATGCCAATGGCTCGAAGAGAATCTATGGTTTCATGTGCTTCAGCAATGCCTGCCGAAAGTGTATTGGCAGCAACGCCATGATCGGCAAACGCCTTCAACGTATCGTCAGGAACAGTAGTTACCGTTTCCTTGCCGATCAAAGGCTCAATATAAAGCACATCACTGAATGCAGGATTCTTGGTGCTTACACTTGCCCATAAACAACGTTGAACATGCGCTCCGGCTTTGCGAAGTTCTGCAAATGCCGTGCCAGAAAATATTTCTCCAAATTGCTCATAAGCAAGTTTTGCGTTCGCATTCGCTGCTTTGCCTAGAAGATGCTGCGATTCTACACCTTTTGTGGCAAGAAGTTTATCGACATTCGTATCCACTCGTGAAAGGAAAAAACTTGCAACACTTCTTATACCGGAAATTTCTTTGCCTGCTTTCAGACGATCATTTAATCCGTCTATATAGGCACGGGCAACATTCGTATAGTTCTCAATACCGAAAAGCAAGGTCACATTCACGTTGATCCCTTCGCTAATCACTTTACGAATCGCGGGTAAGCCATCCGGTGTCCCCGGAATTTTGATCATCACATTTGCACGATCAACGATCTTGCACAGATGCTGCGCTTGTTCGATAGTTTCTTGGGTATTATGAGCAAGCGTCGGATCAACTTCAATACTTACATATCCGTCTTCGCCATGGGTTGCAACATAGACTTCATAGAGAATATCTGCTGCAAGCCGCACATCATCGGTAGTGAGCTTCTCATAAATTTGATGGGTGGTCTTTCCGTCTTCGATCAGTGCACGGATATCATCATCATATTCTTTCCCTTTCGAAATAGATTTTTCGAAAATGGAAGGATTCGAAGTTACGCCCTTCAGGCCAAGCTCAATGATCATCTCCTGCAGTCCGCCGCCTGTCATGAACTCGCGTCCGATGTTATCATACCATAAGCTCTGTCCAAGTTCACCGACTTTTTCCCAGTTGTTCATAATTTAAAAAATAAGATATAGCCTTGGACAATTAATTTTGTACTGACTACATATAAAAAAGCTCTCGTATGAAACGAGAGCTTTTTCAAAGAAGTGTCTTTCCTGAGGAAAGAAATCAAAGATTCTTTACTTGCCGATGAAATAGCGAAGTGCAACTCCGGCGAAAGCCGATGAAGCAGTCCAACTCTTATCCGAGTTATCAACCTTCGTTACAGGCAGGTCATATCCCACCGTTGGTGTTGCGATCCAAGCCGGGCTAAGAGGAATATCATACGTGAACTGACCGCGCAATGCGATGCGGATTCCAGGGCTTACTCCGGTAGCTGCATCCTTAACAGGTACAGCATTCGTCTGAAGGCTTTGTTGTGTTCCTCCATTTGGAGATGCAGCAGAAACTGTTACAGTCTTATTGAGTGTGCTTGTGATGGGCACCCCGAATCCTGCAGTAAGTTGAACACCAGGTCCAACTGGCGAAGGACCTTCTGTGAAGTTATATTTATACCCAACGTTGGCGCTTACATAAGCAAGTGATGCAGTCTCACTGGTAGTAATATTACCTGGCTCAACATTCCCATTGATCTTCGTAGGAATATCGGTACGTGAATCACTGGTCGTCGAAAATTTTGATGACTTTGAATCATAGAGCAGGTCAATGATAATAAAGCCCTGCATGGATGCTGATGTCGGGAGCTCGGCAGTGATCCCGAAGAACGGAGCGATATCCGAACCATTCTGAGCCGTAAAACACGAAGGCTCGGAACTGAGAATAGCGAAGGTATTCGTCTTATAGCTGACCAGATTGATCCCCCCAACAGGTCCTATCAACCAACCCGTACCTTCAGACGGCTGGAGAACGTCTCCGGTCTGAGCAAAAACCGAGCCGGCTACGAACATAAAAGCGCCGACAATCAAGAGAGAAAGAAGAAGATGTTTCATACTTGCGTACATGTGCAAAAGAGATTAATCGTATTTGTGTGTTACAAAAAACCGACGTCAGTGACAATCGCCAACAATCAAATATACATCATTTTTTGGCGGCTCCCACAAATTTTTACCATCGTAACCCGTTAAAGTAAGAGAAAAATTTACCATACTCAGAAAATTTTCACAACATCAGGTGGATATTTTGTCGTAATCTGAGCATGGCTAATATCAATAGAATCAATTAGTTATTCACTACCAGCCTGTTACTGATTGCATGGTGATTATCAAGCTGGAAGCGATACACGTATGATCCGCTCGGTAGTCGTGAAGTATCGTAACGAACTTCATATGTACCAGCCGGATGGAATTGGCTGCTGACAACTCGTGCAACCTCTTTACCCAGTTCATCATAAATACTGAGTGTTACAATGCCTTCATGTCGGGTGACGTATTGAAAATTCACAATACCACCATTCGCCTTCGAAACCGGATTCGGATTGATCGGTTTGATCATCGAGGGCGCATTGCCATTTGTCAGGAAATATGCAAGCGTCGAATCGCCGCATTCATAAACAAGCGAGAATTGCGTACCCTGCTCAGTTATAGCAAGGCAATTACCAACAGGCGCTCCGGATGCTGTCTGGAACACACTTGAAGTAAGCGCAACTGATGTCGTCTTACTGCCAAGCTTTGCAAGTGTCGGAGTAAAGTCTATCTCTCCGAGAGTCCCTGCAGCAGCTTGTGCATCAGTTAGAACTGGCCCTGTCATAATGACCGTCAATGTCCCTGTTGTGGGATCAATCGTCGAAGCAGGATCGACATTCCAGCCATTCGCAGGCTTCACTGCCGAAGCGACTGAATTGCCAACAAGTGAGAGTATATCCGTATTATACTGATACACTAACATGATCTTTGCTATGCCGAAGGCATCGATCTGATCGGGCAAGCCGTTCTTTGTGAACGCCACATTTATCGGAAGCGCAAGTGTTGTATTCTGATCGGCCTTGGTTGCCTGAACTGCGAAGTTCGATGAGACAAGTGCGCTCATTCCATTTGCACTACCAGTCACCGGAGCAGTAAGTGTTAAAGGATTACCGGAGGCATCTGTCAATGTCACGTTAACACTTGCTGAGTAGTTTGTCGCTACAGGTCCCGCAGTCGGGTTAGGAGCAAACGTCACAGGAATATCGACAGAACTTCCGCCTGCTAATGTATTCGAAGCAGGGTTCGTATAAGTAAAGTTTGCAGGATTTGTTCCTGTAACAGTAACAGAGGTGATCGTCATCGGCGGGCTTTTCACACCGTTAGAATTTGTGACCGTAACCATTCCGGGTTTCGTATCACATGACAAAATAGTCGGTGAGAAATCCTGTCCGAGAATTGTAGGTGGTCCGAGCTTTGTACCGGCTAAAGCAGTATCACTTGAAACCGCTATACAAGCAGTGGTCGAAAGGGTGAACGTAGCCATCTGTGCAATATCCGGAGATACTGACGGATCGAATTGAATTCCGATATCTACACATTCACCGGGGGCCAAATTGAACGGAACAGTTCTTGGCAAAGCATTCACAGTGTATCCGATTACACTGAACGATGTAGAATATTTGCTTGGAACGCCCGCCAAACTTTGAATTGATAGCGTATCGTTTGACGCATTACAATACTTGAAGTTATCCTTTATCGGGGCACTTCCGAAATTGACAACAGGCATATTCGCAATAGTTTTGATCGGTGTAATTTCCGGATAATATGCATGAACTGTTGCTGTTGCAAAATTTGTCGTATCTCCTGCTTTGCTAACGGCCCTGACTGTTGCCGTATATATTCCACTGGGCTTACCAACCGGAGTAAAATACATATATGCAATGAACGTCTGATCTTTGTTCAATGTAATCGGCAGACTTGTTGCATTGCCCGCCTGATTCGTGTATGTCAACGGTCTTGATGAAAACATCGGATCGCCCGTTATAAGGATCGTATCAATTATCGACGGAGCGGAACCCGTTGATTTGATCGTAAAGGCAAACGGAACAGCACTACCGCATTGGGATACGAGCGACGTATCATGAGAGATATTAGCACCCGGAGCATTTCCGCAACCTTTAAGAATAGCTGTTTTCCAACCAATTTCCACACTATGGAAATGTGCAAGTGTCTGGAATTCCGGCGGGCTTACAGCGTCAGGTTTGAATGAGAATTCGATAGGCTTGGTGCCATTTCCAGGAATAGTAAACGGCAACTTATTTGCAAGCGGAGTAGTAGGATCGAAACCAAAGTGGACTTTATCATCAACATAGATTGAGTCAATGGTGATCGCACTCTTTGTTGAAAGATTTACAAGCGTTGGGCTGGCAGACATTTTTGTCGTACTGCCAACAAGCTGACACTGGAAATCCAGCGGATTTGCTGAGAAATCCGGTTGGCCGCCTGTGCCGACCAATGTTGTTCTTAAAAGAGAACAACCATCAGAAAGCTCAAGCGTATCGCTTGCTGTTGAAGGTGTCTTTGGAGTGAAACCTACTTTCAATATTAATGTCTTGCCTACCGGTATTTTTGTATTGGCCGTGAGTCCGCTGTCTATCGTAAATCCGGTATTCCCAATAAGCAATTTAATATATTGCCATGTAAAATCTGTCGTACCGGTATTGGTAATGGTAACATACTGATCGGTTGTAACTCCAACATTCCCCGAGCCATAGTTTACAAGCGAGGGAGTCATTGTGGCAGTCTGAGGAATATATGTACTGACAACTGTGGTTAAATTTCCGGCATAATCATGTGTCATAACTCGAAGATATGCTTCCTTCGTAATGTCGATGACGTTCATGAGATAGAAAGTACTATCGGCTGCAATACCGATCTGATAGGTCGGATCAGGATTATAATCCATGTTATAGACAGAATCGATCTTCATTTCGGAAATTCTTGATGCCGGAGGCTTCAGATGATTATCTGTCATACTAACCATTGCATCGTAGCATACACCTGATGGTACTGCGCTTGGTGGAATCGTATCGGGGTCATTAAAAGTGCGATTACCAAGTGAGCCACTCCAGGCATAAGAATCGTAACTGCCATAGCCGTAAACATATACACCAGTACCTGAATCACTGACAATGTTGTGTGTTCCCGGTTTTACGTTAGCAATACGGAAACCTGTATAATTTGAGAAGGGTATCTGTATCTGGGTTGTCCCCTTATAGCTTGCTATCGGTTGTCCGTCAAAAGTCGTCGTCTTAATGGCATCCCTGTTAACCATGACATTTGCATAGTTCGAGAAACCGTTCGTCGTGATATTTGGTGTTTGGAAAATAATTTTTGGTACGTATTGCTCCACTGAATTCACTACTACCATCGCAGGATCACCAAGAGGTGTAGGGTTACCGCCTGCCTGCGTCGTTTCCCATTCGGTGCTATTAATATATTGCACAAGCATAAACGGGGAATCGCTTGTCCATTGAGAAGGATCCTCTATGTCAGCACGGAAATAAAAACTATATTTCGCCCCAAGTGTGCAATATACCTTCGTCTTAGTCCCATCATCATTACGATAAATAACCTGATTGGGTACGCTACTAATAACACAATAAGAATCACCAAGCTTACGAGTCAAGAAAGGCACTGTCTGATAGGTTCTTGCCCAAGTCCGAACAGGCGGTATCATATCGCAAATATGATCGCAGTACCTTTTATCGCAAGGAATATTCGGGCATTGAGATGCGCCGACAACACCTACAGGAAAATTACTTGTAATTACTGAACCGGTAACATCAACATCGCAATCTGTTGCAAGCACTGCTTTATACTGAACGCATTGCCCCCTGTTTAAAATTTCAGTAAACGGAATTCCAGCTTTATGGTTAGCCATTCCGTTCGACATACGAAGGTCAACAGAAGGGACAACGTTAACTACAGTATTATTCTGATTTGCAACTATGCAAAACTCTGAAGGATAATCGTATACCTGGCTTCCATAGCCTTCATACAATGAGCCATAAGCGGCAACGGCATATTCTGTTCCCCATCCAATCGTCGGAATAATAAACATTCCATCGCTGGTTGCAGGATTACGGGAGAGCAGATAAGCAGTAAGATCAGCATCGTTAGACCAAACACGAACTCCCTTATCTTCAACAACACCGCTTGATGTCACTTCCCAGGATAGTGGAACGAAGAAGTTCAATACCTGCCCTGCAGTAATAGGATACCGTGAAGTAGATCCTCCGGTAACGGCGACATTAACAGTTGTATTATTGGGACTCGTTACGAAAAGCTCATAATATTTTCCTCCTTGGTTGTCATAATTCTGAGCCATCGTAAACCAGAGGTCGCGTCCAAGGTAGGACGCACGGTCGGCATTCTTCGTGATAACATGCTTTATACGTGCAGGCTGAGCCGAGAGGTTCGGGGCTTGCATAAACAAAATACAGAAAATGGCGGACATCGCGCATAAGGCTTTTAACGCCTTGACCAATTCATGATGTTTCATAGATATCTCCTTTTATATAAAAGGCACAAAATAGCACCTGCTATCCGTGACACTCATGCACACATTCCCAACATACGTTAGCGCCTGATCTGCCTCGGCACTTACCTCTGAATGACAAATCTTCCGCTTGTTACGTTCTTATTATTAAGCGTATAGCGGTAAACATACGTTCCCTCAGATAATCCGGTCGTGTTATAACGAACTTCATACTTGCCTGCAGGCATAGACTGATTATTCATCACGCGGGCTACTTCTTTTCCAAGTTCATCGTAGATCGAAAGCGAAACTTCACCGTCGACTTTTGATGCATATGTAAACTTGACAGAACTTCCGGCGGTGCTTCCGACAGGATTCGGATTCACCGGGAAAGCACTAAAGATCACTGCACCGTTCATAAACTTTTGCAGTGTTGAGTCACCGCAAAGGAATGCAAGTGCAAAATTAGAATCCACCTTCGCGAACGTCACGCATGGCGAGATCGGCTGAGCAGCAGTATTAAAATATTTCGAAGATGTCAGCGTTACATTCGTCGAATTTCCGGTTTGCGGCAAAGTTGCTTTAAAGGCAATCGTGGCAAATGTCGAAGCCAGATCGGCATCCATCAGAGCAGGTCCTGTAAGATCTAACTCCAAAGTCTTCGCAACCGTATTCACTTTTGAAGTTGTCTTATCCACTGACCACAATTTATTTGTAAGCGTTACAGCAGAGGCAACATCGTTATTGAGAATATCCAAGATGTTTTGATCGTACGAATACGTCAACTCAATCCGAGTAAGCCCTACAAATGTTAACGGAGGCGCAGTTAAGCCATGCTTATCGACAGTCAATTGAATCGGCAGGCTGACAGTCGCACCGGCACTTGCAATGGGGTTTGCAAATTTCGTTGTAGCTGTAATATCAATTCCCTGCCCGATAGCTGTAACAAGCGCTGAGTCGACATGCTTCGCACCTGATCCGTCAGTTACCGAGAGTACTACGTACGCAGTATAATTTTTTGTCGGTCCCTGAACATTAGGTGTAAAAAGAATTGGAATTTTCCCTACTGAGTTTGCTGCAAGTATGATAGGAGGCGCAGCAACTGAGGTGAAATTCCCTGCATCAACTCCATGTATTGCAATTGCATCAATGGTCTCTGTTGTGCTCGGATTCGGATTTGTAAGCGAAACTGAATCAACGTGTGTATCGCAACTAAAAAGAGGCGGATCGTTGAAGCCGAGAATATTCGGCGCTCCCACACTCAATGCTGCTATGACATGTGCAGTTGTATCATGATTACATGCTGTCGATGTTATACCGAAAGAATCGGTCTGCACAGTTGCGTTACTCTTTGCGGGATCAAAATCCACATAAGCATCCATACATTCATTTAGCGCAAGAGTTATCGGAAGCGTTTTCACTACTCCGCCAACTTTGAAGACATTCGTCAATGAAAATGAAGTCGAATTTATTGCCGAAAGCGGGAACACTGAAGTGATCTGCATCGGATCAGGTCCTTGATTACAGATCTCGAAATAATCCGAAACTTTCGCTCCGCCGAAAGGCAGCGTTCCGTAATCAATTTCTCGTGCAAGATTCATTATTGCGCTCTTTGTACAAACGGTAACGTATGTCGTTACAGCACGTGAGCCATCCTTCTGTAATGCGATGATCGTATCGGTAAAGCAACCGGAAGCACCGGTTGGATTGTAAGTCAAGGTTGCAAAGATCACGTCACCGGAATCAAGCTTGTGCGGAAGGGTCAAAAGATTCGTTTGTCCGTCCTCCGTCTTCACAGGTCCGAAGCCTACATTATTTGTCCCTTTGATAGAAATGATCGAATCATATAAAGTACCTTTATTTTGAATGGGTACTTTGAATGACAGCGAGTTTCCGCAATAGGACGTATCGGATGCAGTATTCGATACAACATTCGGCATACAGCCGATGCCGCTGACCGTAGCAGATTTCACAGTGCCGCTCTTCTTTGCACGAACATGGATACCTGTTGATAGCGGTCCGAGCGACTGCGGATTAAAGGTCACAACAATTGTGTACTGACCGACGAGTATATTCTGCGGCGGTACCGTGAACGTCGGTTGGTTCGCCGGGTATTTTACTTTATCATACCCAAAGTTTACATAACTATCAAGCCAAACCGAATCAATGTCGATCGGAATACCTGACGGATTCGTGACGTAATAATTCACGCTCGGTCTGTTTGCATTCAGTGGCGTGCAATCGAATGAGTAATCACCGATATCAAAATCAGGTGCGCCGCCATTGCCGAGGATCGTGCATGGGATCTTCACACATTCATCAACGATGGTCATTGTATCCTTCACGGTTGGAGGGAATATAGATGCGAATTTAAGTTTGATAACGCGGCATCCTCCGACAGGAATATCTCCGTCGCCGCCAGTACTATCAATGCTAAATCCTAAAAGATCAGAAGTTTTTCCGTTTGATAGAAGCAGATTTGCTGCCTTGAAATGGAAAGGATTTTGTCCTGTGTTGCAGATCGTATCGTATTCGTAACCTGTATTTCCGACATTCACCGTTCCGAAATTAACAGGATTGGGAGTGAATTTCACAAACTCCGGCTTATAGATGCTGGTAACTGTCGTTCTGTTGCCATCAACATCATACACTGAAACAGCGAGATATGCTTCGATAGAACTATCAATAACACACATGTCATAATATGAACTGTCCATTCCTCCTCCTGCAATGAAGTTCGGGTCAGGGTTAAAAGTCATATTAAATGCGCTATCTATCACGAACGCGGAAAGCTTCGATTGTAGCGGACCGGTATCATAAAGACGAACATGTGCACAGAAGCACGGACCATCGGCAAATGCAAGCGGTGGCACTGTGTCAAGTGAATTTACCGTCCTCGTTCCGAGAGCACCTGCCCATGAGTACGAGTCATCTGTTCCATACCCATACAGATAAACACCAACTCCGGTATCAGAAGCAACAAAGTGCGTTCCTTCGCCTTTGCTTGCATTATAGGTCAATCTAATAGCTTCCCAATTCGTCGTTGGCACTGCCATACGCTCTTTCTTTTGTACGTTCGGAGGATTTGCCGCTGCACTAAGCGGCACACCATCGTATGTCGTTGCAGCTTCATGCGAAACCGGGAGAAGGATATTGACATAATTCACAAAGTTCGTTTGTCCGGAAGCAAGATCGATCGTCGGTATCTGGAAATAGATCTTCTTTCCATATTGATCGGCAGGATTTACATTCGTCATATCAGCATCACCCTGATTGCGGGTTGAACCTCCGGTAGTACCAAACTGTGCACTAGGGATATACTGCATCAATTCGAATGGAGCATCACTTGTCCAGAGTGCAGCCGGAGATGCAGCCGTATTATCATAAATAAAATAGAAATCTCCCTTAAAATTCAACACTGCAGCTTGAGAGCCATTACGCTTAATGATCTGAGGCTGCGTTGCGATCACACAATACACATCACCACCAAATTTTCTTCCGGCAAACGGCGCAGTAAAATATGCATTTGACCATGAGCGAACAGGCTGAAGCATAGATAAACAATAATCGCCATAACCATTAGGGAAAGGAATGTACGGATCAACGGAACATCCCATGACACCGACAGGATTATTCGAAGTAATGATAGAACCTGTAAGATCGCACTCGCCATCACTGACAGGAAGGACAGTTTGGTATTGAACGCATTCTCCTTTGTTCAAATTTACAGTGAAAGGTACTTTCTTGGGGTGTTCAATCGTTGTAGGAAATCCATCTTTTCTAATATCCCAGTTTGGATTGATCGTAACAGTTGTATTGTCCTGATTAGCTACAATGGCAAATTCGGAAGGCCAGTCCGCCTGACCAGTCGGATCAAAGATTGATTCATAGGCACCCACGATATACTCTTTTCCCCACCCAGTTGCAGGAAGAACATACATACCACCTGATGAATAGTCTCTGCGTGAGAGGAAATACACGGCAATATCAGCATCGTTAGACCATACGTGAACAGCTTTCGGCTCGACAACTCCGCTGGAATACAATTCTGCGCTGAGTGGAACTTCCGTACTTGGCTTTTTTGGTGTCGGGCTTGTAAAAACTGTTACCTTTCCTGCTGTGACAGGCTTCTGGATAATAGCTCCTCCGCCGATCTGCAAATTCACCGTCGTATTTCGAGGAGAATTCACATAGATATTAAAATACTTTGTCGAGCGGTCTGTCGGGCTGTAGTTCATCGGAATAGCAAACCAAAGGTCTCTTCCCAGATACGTGTCGCTTCGAGCTTCTTTATCCTGAGTATGGGTAATACGGATATTCCCTTGAGCAAATGCAGACTTATTGCTGAGGCCAAAGAGACACAGAAGTGTGAGAATGGAAAGAGCAATACTGAAACCGGTTTTTTTGCGATTCATAGTTTTCTTAGAAGCAGAAAGATCGTATTATAGAACAACGCTTTCGCATAGGCAAAGTTACAGATTGCCATGCGAATTCCGATGTGTAAAATAAGCTTGCATCAGGGAAAGAATGACACACCTCAAATCTTGCCTCTTAGGGCAAAAATACACATTAATACAAACCCCTTACCGAATATTGAGTTCCGCGAATTATCAGCGGCTAATTACTAATTTCCCTGAAAAAACCTTGCCTCCTCCTGATAAACGATAAATATAGGCCCCATTAGACAAACTTAGAGCTGGTCGGAAATCAATTTGGTAAATTCCAGCCCTCTGAATTGAAGTGTGAAAAGCCGTAGCAACGGGCTTACCCAGGATATCATAGATTGTGAGATCAATTGGTGTATCTGACCCTATCCCATAAATAAACTGTATCGATCCATTTAATGAGGTTGCTGGATTCGGAGTAGGAGGCAAAAGCACAAGTCCGTTTCCACTTTCAAGCCGAGAACTGATCAAAAGATACTCCGAACTTTCAGTTGAAATATCCGAATGATACATATTCGTACTTACAGCAGCGGGGATTTGTCCGCAGCCTTTTAAAATTGCGGTCTTCCACCCGAGTTCTACGTTATGAATATGCGCTAATGTTTGGAAATTACCAACCGAATCCGGCTTGAAGGAAAACTCTAAGTGATGTTGAGCGGAGACAGGAAGAATAAATGGTAGAGTATTTGTGAGCGGAGCCGTCGGATCAAAACCAAAATGAATTTTATCATCAACGTAGACAGAATCAAATGTCAGCGGATTACTTGAAACATTGATAATTGCCACATCCGATCTTTTTGCGACACTATCAACCTGATGGCAGAGAAAGTCTTCATCACTAAGTGTGTAATCAGGCAAACCACCATTGCCAACTATTCCTGCAACGAAGGTTGTCGAGCAATCATCAACGATCTCTACTGTATCGAAAGCAGTTGTTGGATTCAGAGGTGAGAACCCTATTTTAAAAATACGGCATTCGCCGACCGGAATATCTTTATCTGCACCTATACTGTCAATCACAAAACCTTTATTCCCAATGAGTAAGCGGAGGTTAGTTGCTTTGAAGGGATATGGCACAGATCCGTTATTGCAAATAGTATCATAAGAAGATGTCGTTGCACCGACACTCCCTGTTCCGAAATTTATTAATGAACTTGAAATTTTTACAAGCTGCGGCTTATAAGTGCTTACCACATTTGTTCTATTGCCGGCAATATCATAAATAAAAACGGAGGCATATGCTTCGAGGGTACTGTCAAGGATGTGAAGATTGTAGAATGAGTTTGAAACTCCCGAACCAGGAATAAAACTCGGATCTATATTAGAACTCATATTATATATCGTGTCGATAATGATAGAGCTAAGTTTCGAATCACTTGCTTTACTATCAGTGACATTCACATGTTCGGAGAAACACGTACCCGTTGTAGCAGCGATAGGCGGGATCGTATCAGGTGAATTCACAGTATTTACTCCGAGATTTCCATTCCAGGAATACGAATCATCTGTGCCGTAGCCATAACAGTAAACATATACTCCGGTATCGGATGCAACTGTATGAACACCTTCACCATTTCCGACGGTATATGTTAATCTGATTGCTTCCCATGAGGTATTTATTATCGGCAAATGTTCTACCTTTGATACGTTAGGAGGATTGGCAGTTGAACTTAACAACACTCCATCATAGGTTGTCTTAGACTCATGATTCGCAGGTAATATAATATTCACGTAATTCGTAAAATCTGTTTGTCCTGATGCAAGATCTATCGTTGGTACTTGAAATAAAATATTTTTAGCATATTGATCCGCCGGATTTACATTCATCATATCTGCATCACCCTGGTTACGTATTGTCCCGCCGGTCGTACCGAACGTTGCACTTGGTATATATTGCATTAATTCAAAAGGTGCATCACTTGCCCATATAGATGCAGGGGAAGCGGCATTATCGTCATAAATAAAATAGAAATCTCCCTTACCATTCAAAACTGCAACCTGTACGCTGTTGCGATAAATATATTGCTTTTTCGATGCAATAACGCAATACACATCCCCTCCAAATTTCCTTCCCGCGAACGGAGCGGTGAAATAGGTATTTGACCATGACCTGATAGGCTGAAGCATTGACAAACAATAATCGCCATAACCATCAGGGAATGGAAGATACGGATCAACAGAAGCCCCCATTACACCAACAGGATTATTCGAAGTGATTATAGAACCCGTTAGATCACATTCTCCGTCATAGAAAGGAAGGACGGTTTGATACTGAACGCATTCTCCTTTATTTAAAATTACATTAAATGGGACTTTCTTCGCATGTTCAATTGTGCTACGCAAACCATCTTTACGAATATCCCAATTTGGAGTAATAGTTACAACAGTACTATCCTGATTTGCAACAATGGCAAATTCCGAAGGCCAGTCAGCCTGACCTGTCGGATCAAAGATCGATTCATAAGAACCGACGATATATTCATTTCCCCATCCTATTGTCGGAAGAACGTACGTCCCACCAGAAGTATAATCTCTACGCGAGAGGAAATACACTGCAATATCGGCATCATCAGACCAAACATGCACAGCTTTTTGTTCTACGACTCCGCTGGAATACAACTCTGTGCCAAGGGGAATTTCTGGACTTGGGTTTTTAGGTGTTGGACTCGTAAAGGTCCTTACTTTTCCCGCTGTGACGGTCTTTTGGATAATAGCCCCGTTACCAATCTGTAAATGTACAGTAGTATTTTGGGATGAATTTACATAGACGTTAAAATATTTTGTCGCACGGTCTGTCGGACTGAAGTTCATGGGTATCGCAAACCAGAGGTCCCTTCCAAGATGATTCTCGCCATGAGCTTCTTTATTCTGCGTGCTAACAATGCGGTTGTTGCTTTGGGCAAACGTAGTACTTGCCCCAAAAATCACAAGGCAAAGTGCTGCAAGCATAAAAGCTGCAACTGCGCGGAATGGAGTATATGTATTCATAGCTTTCATGTGGATAGATAGAAGTTTAAATATACGCAAAAAACTTACTTATTCACCACCAATTTTCCGGAAAGTACTTTCGCTGCCCCGGATAAGCGATAGATATAATTTCCTGAAGGCATATTTGCGCCGACGGAAAAATCTGCCTCAGAAATCCCTGCTGTCTGTAAATCACTGTGTATCACCGTTGCAACAAGGTTTCCCAGAACATCAAAGATCGATAGATCAAGCGGTGAATCCATTCTCAATCCATATACAAACCTAACCGTTCTTCCCGACGATGTTGCAGGGTTCGGAACAGCGGGAAGCAGAACAAGATCATTTCCCTTATCAAGCAAGGAACTTGCAGAGAGATATTCTGCACTTGCTTTTGAAAGTGTGGAAGCGTAGCCATTCTCATTCACAGCAGCAGGTAATAAACCGCACCCTGTTAAGATTGCCGTCTTCCATCCAACTTCAAGACTGTGAAAATGTGCAAGCGTTTGATAATTCTTTGCCGAGTCCGGCTTGAAGGAAAATTCTATTTTGTGTGAGGCATTTCCTTGCAGCGTGAACGGAAGCCTATTGGTCAATGGAGTAGTCGGATCAAAACCAAAATGAACGGCATCATCAACGAAGATGGAATCAAACGTCGTTGACGCTATCGATAGATCAGTTACACTGACGTCAGAAATTTTTGTCACTGTGCCAATTTCATGGCATTTAAAGTCACCGTTACTTAAGGTGTAATCAGGCTGCCCTCCATTTCCGATCAGTGTAGAAATAATCGCGTAGCATGGATTTGTAATTTTTAGTGTATCAGTTGCTGTCGTCGAAGTTTTCGGTGCAAAATGAATTTTAATAATGCGGCATGCACCGACGGCAACATCACCATCCGCTCCGACGCTATCTATGACAAATCCTTTGCTACCGTTTACAAGATTCAGACTTGATGCTGTAAAGTGAAACGGAAGCACTCCGATATTACAGAACGTATCAAGCAGAGAAATTGATGTGCCAACATCTGTCACACCGACATTTACCACTTGAGATGTGAACTTCAAAAGTTGTGGTTTGTATATGCTGATGCTCGTCGCCCGATTCCCCGCAACATCATAAGCTGATACAGATAGAAATGCCTCCTTTGTGTTATCAATTATTTCCACATCATAAAATGAGCTATCGAAACCAGCACCCGTTACAAAATTCGGATCAAGAGTGTAACTGATATTATTTATTGAATCCGTTACTATAGAATTGATCTTCGAATCACCTGTGCGATTATCTTTGATAATGATATGCGAAGAAAGACAAGTGCCACTTGCAAAAACGAGCGGAGGAAGTGAATCAGTACTGCTCAGATCTGCAACACCAAGATTACCACTCCAGGCATACGAATCATAAGTGCCATAACCATATACATAGACTCCTACTCCTGAATCACTAAGAACATTATGTGTTCCCGGCTTAACATTAGAAAGTCGAAAGGCTGTGTAATTAGAGTTTGGAATCTGAATTTGTGTCGTGCCCTTATAACTTGCAATGGGCTGTCCGTCAAAAGTCGTCACCTTTATAGCATCACGATTCACCATTACATTTGCAAAATTCGAAAATCCGTTCGTCGTAATATTGGGAGTTTGAAAAATTACTCGTCGGGTATATTGTTCAACTGGATTAATAACGACCATCGCAGGATCGCCAAGAGGAGTTGGGTTGCCGCCGGGTTGTGTAGTTTCCCATTCAGTGCTGTTAATATACTGTGCAAGAAGGAATGGAGCATTACTTGTCCAAATCGAAGCATCAGCTATATCAGGACGAAAATAGTAAGAGTACTTCTCTGTAAGCGTCACATAGGGGTTGCCATTTCTATAAATGTTTTGACCTGCTTGGCTTCCGATGACTACATACGTATCACCAAGCTTACGATCAATGAATGGAATTGTATGATATACTTTACCCCATGAACGAACAGGAGGGATCATATCACAGACATGATCGCAAAAACGTTTATCACAAGGAATATTTGCACATTGGGAAGCACCGATAACTCCGATTTGATTGTTGCTTCTTATATTCGTGCCTGTAACGTCAACATCACAATCATAAGCAAACACCGCCTTATATTGAATACATTGCCCTTTTTGTAAAGTATCTGTGAATAAAATGCCTGCCTTATGATCCGCTCCTCCATTCGTTTGGCGTATGTTAATCGATGGCATGATACTTAAAATCGTATTATTCTGATCAGCGATTACACAAAATTCTGAAGGATAATCACTAAAAACTCCATAACCTTCATATAATGACTGATAAGCAGCTACTACATATTCTTTTCCCCAGCCTGTTGTCGGGATAGCATTATATCCATCCGAAGAAGCTGGATTCCTTGAAAGAAGATTAACGGAAAGATCGGCATCATTTGACCATACATGAATACCTTTATCTTCGACTACTCCGCTTGTTGTCATTTCCAATGCTAAGGGGACGAAGAAATTGAGTGCCTGTCCGGCAGCTATCGGATATCTTGAATTCGAGCCACCTGTAATAGCAATATTTACCGTTGTGGCTTGCTGACTTGTAACAAACAGCTCATAATATTTTCCGGCTTGATTATCTCCATTTTGCGCCAAAGTCAGCCAGTAATCACGCCCAACTCCTGACGTAGCATTTCTGCTTAAAGTGGTGGTGGTCGTAATAAGCCCTTGCGAATGTGCATTCATCGCTAGAAAGCTCAGAATGAGGAGGAAAGTTAGTACCTGTCCAAATGCCAAATTCTTATTTTTTTTCATAGGCCGATTTATAGGTGGCTTCACAGAGATAACGCTTTCCCATAGGTGAAGTTACATTAAGAAGAACCTCTGAATTCCCAGAACGTTACACCAAAAATGAAAGAGGGCATCCGCTTGCGCAGATGCCCTCTGTATCATGAGAACTTTAACGGCTTTTACTGTCCGTTGATCGGTGTTTCAATCAGTACCTGTACGGTACGGTTATAATAGCGGCCTTCAGGAAGTTCATTCGGGAATAGCGGTGCAGTCTTGCCATATCCTTTGGCAACAAGAGTTTTTACTTTACCTTTTACGTGGGCATCAATATCTTTTCTTGTTGCATTTGCACGATTCTCAGAAAGCTTTTGGTTATAATCCGGTGTTCCAAGAATATCGGTATAGCCATTTACCTGCACATCTGAACTCTCTTTAATTCTCTCGAATACATATTCCTCAAGGATCTTGTGATTCCACTTACCCATATCAGAACTGTTGTATGGGAAAAGAATAAGGTTATATGTTTCGCGCGTTTTATCGGAAAGGTGCTCAGCAGTAACTTCTTTCTGAGTGAACTGACGAACTCCGGTATTATCAACATTTGATTTGACAACACGTCCCGTATTATCTGTGACAAGCATCTGTACTGAGAGATCAGATTCATCATCAGGCAATTTGCGTGTTGCATCAGAGCGCCAATTCCACTCCGGTGATTGCGTCGTAGTAATATCGCCAAGTTCGTTGATCGTAGCCCATGTCTGGCCAGCATGGGAAATTACAAGTTGACGGCTCTTGATCTTATCATTACGAAGTCCGTTCGTCATTGAGAACATTGCCGTTCTCCAATCCGGCTCTTTTACAATCTGTTCGCGCTTAATCGGCTTAATGATTTCCCAATCATCAGCTTTGATCTGGACGCGACGGTTTTCCTGAATACCTTCCGGTGTAGTAGAAAGGGTCGAATTTTCCGGCAAATTACGTGCTTCTATAGTAAGACGGGCAGGATCGATCGCCCAAATATCGACGAGATATTTTTTCACTAGCTCAGCACGCTGGCGAGAGAGATCAACTGATTTCTCATTTGCAGCTTCCTGTGAGTTACAGCCAACGATTGTAATCTTGGTCTTTGGATTATTACGAAGGCGTAATCCGAGAATATTCAGATAATTATAATATCCGTTCAATGTTGCCGTAACCGTATCTTCGCTAAAGCCTTGAGTCTGTTCCGGGCTGGTGAAGAGAACATATCTTGGTGCAAATGTACTAACACCCTGATCAAAGAAGATCATCGGAAGTTGTGCATAAAGATCAATCGTCAATTTTTCCTTCACGATAAGTCCTTTGAAGCCAGGATATTTATTCGGATATTGCTTCATGAGTTCAGGTTGAACAGTAACCCAATGCACGATAGGGGGAGCTTCGTTAGTCATCGGTACATCGTGAGTAACGATACGGGATGTATCATCACGCAACGGAATATTTACCCGTGTCGGGGGATAAGGGAAGTGATTTGGCTCAGTTGCACTTACAAGGTATGTGCCGCCAACCTGACCTTTTGCATTTGCCGAAAGCACACAAAGGTATTCTCCGCTGGAGCTATTTGCCTCCTTATAATAAACGGTATCTCGAGTCTGTTCATCAACAATTAAAACCCTGGCACCAAGTTTTTCCTGCGTAACGGAATCATAACAAATACCGCGAAGAACAAGAGTCGGTCTTGGCTTCGGGGGGTTTGTTGCCACGTAAATATCATATCCGCCTGAACCACCAGAGCGATTAGAAGCAAAGAACAATACGTTGCCAGAAGCAGGAACAGTCAAGAACATTTCATCTGCCTTTGTATTGATCGGCGGAGGAAGTGCAATCGGATCAGTCCAATCCGTATCCGAAGGTCCTTTGAACTCTGAGAAGAAAATATCTTTTCCACCCTGACCACCGTGACCGTCTGAAGCAAAATAAAGTGTTGTTCCGTCAGCAGCCATGAAAGGAGAAGCATCATAGCCTTTTGTATTGATCTTCGAACCCAGATTTACCGGATCGGTCCATCTGCCATCAGCAAGCATGTGCGAAACAAAGATATCGACGCTCTTATTGACGCTTCCTTCACGATTAGAAGCAAAGAAAAGTTTTTTTCCGTCAGGGCTGATAGAAGGTTGTGATTCCCATTTCGTGGTATTCACCGGTGCTCCGACTTCATGGATATTCTTCCAATCTTTTCCTTCAAGAGTGGCAACCCAAAGGTTCACGTCATTATTTTCTGTCGTGCCACGATTCGTAGCAAAATAAATAGTTTGTCCGTCGGCAGCGATCGAAGCAGCTCCGTCAGCCGATGCTTGATTGATCTGTTCGAGATTGACAGGACCGAACCATGTGGTATCGTCATTCTCAGGGCTATGCGTTACCCAGAAATCGTCCTGGCCTTTACCGCCGGAACGACGAGAGACGAAATACATTGTTCTTCCATCGGCAGTAATAGTCGGACCAAAATCTTCTGACCCGCTATTAACAATAGGTCCAAGATTTTTTACAACAAGTTTACTAAAATTACTTGCTGCAGAGGAATCCGGATCGGGTACGGGATCCGGTGCCACCGGCTCCGGAACAACGACCGAAACAGTTGTTGATCCGGTTTCGGAAGATTTAAGTTTTTCGCTTTTTGAATTCTTGAAAGCCGAGCTCGTCGTGCTAATGACAAGAAGACACAGGGCGATCATGAGGGCAGCTCCGAAAAAGAGCGCACGTTTAGGGGCAATAAATCTCATAGTGGTTTCTTACTTATGAAATAAAGTACTTGTGATACAGATGATGATGATTACACACAACAAACATAAATGAGAGAGAACGGCAAGAGAGATTATGCACGGTAGAATCTCCACTACGTCCCGAAGCGTCTTTTCCAACGCTTTATTTCTCCAATAGTTGCAAAGAAATAACGTCCGTTACGGGTAGAACCGTTCATTTTCCTTACTCTAAAGATGAAATGCATGAAATATGCAGAACGAAAATAAGGAATTTATCCGACCCGTCAAACAAAAACGCTTTAAGGCGCCTATTTTTTATTTTGCTCTTGGTGCTTCTCCGGAATGCCGGGAGGAGGTGTATTGTCTCGGGGAGTCTGTGGACTTATTGATTGAATAGGAGTTGTAATAGCAGCAGAGTCAGCGCCTTTTGTTGAATCAGGTTTCGCTACTGCACCGTTCCAGTTCGTATTAAAATATGTGCTCTTGATCTTCAGTGCTTCATACGAATATTTCATGAAGCGCCCCCATATCGGCGCTGCTGCACGTCCGCCTTGACCGTCTGCACTTGTAAATGTAATACGCTTATCATCGAAACCAACCCATGCTCCTGCTGCATAAAGGGGAGTATAACCGACAAACCATGCATCAGCAAAATTTTGTGTCGTACCTGTTTTTCCGGCAGCAGGGTAGTTAAACCAATTGCGGATACTCGAAGCGGTTCCTCCTTCAATGACTGCTTTCAAACATATCGTCATCATCTGAGCGATCTTCGGTTCAAAGACAAATTCAAATTCCGGTTTGCCTTTGTAAAGTACTTTTCCGTTTCGATCTTCAACACGAAGAATTGAGTAAGGTGTAGTCTTAATTCCATCGTTGGCAAAAACACAGTACGCGCTTGTCAGTTCAAGGGGACTTACCTCTGCAGTACCAAGTGCTATTGAAGGAACGGCAGGAATATTTGATTTCACACCCATGCGTTTTGCAAGTTTCACCACATCCTGAGCATTAGTCAGATCCATGATGGCATGAATAGCACAAAGATTTATAGAATGCTGAAGAGCACTTACAATGGAATAAACTCCGCCTACAGCCTCTCCCATATTTCCCGGCTTCCAGATCTTATCGCCGTCCTGCATTTCGATCGCCTCGTTTGAAACAACGGATTCCGGAGTATATCCCTTTTCAAAGCAACTTGCATATACGAATGGCTTGAACGACGACCCAGGCTGACGAACGATCTGCGTTGCATGATTGAGCCCATACCTATGCTCCCGGTAGTTTGCACTTCCTACCATGGCAAGAATTTGTCCTGTCTTTGGGTCAATACAAAGGAAACTTGCCTGAAGACGCGTCTCACCCTTTTTAACACTATCAATAAATTTCGGATCGCTTCGTAATTTTCTTTCTATTTTGAGACGCTCCGCTTCGTTCTCAATATTTTTAACGGAAGGATTCTGCCTCGCCGCATGAGCAACAAGCGAATCAAGAAGCGGAAGGTGAAGTTTCCAATTCCATCGTTTATCGACAATATTCTTTTGATAATTTTCTATATGCTCATCAACAGCACGATTCGCGGCCCGCTGCATTGACGCATTAAGAGTAGTATAGACAACAAGCCCATCCCGGTAAAGATCATAACCCGCAAGCTCAGTTTTTTTCGACAACTCCTGCCTGACCATTTCAACGTAATGCGGAGCGATGCCCTGAAATGTTTTAGAAGCCTGAACTTTAATGGCTTCCAATTTTATTTTGTCGGCTTTCGTTTTCTCAAGTAATCCCGCGTTCACCATGTTATCTATAACGGTGTTACGACGATTGATTGCACGGTCATAATTATCTTCAGGATCATAATTTTCCGGACCTTTCAATACGCCGATCAGGAATGCGCATTGCGAAGGAGTAAGTTTGCTCACATCTTTTCCGAAATAGATCTGGCTTGCAACTGCAACACCATAAGCTCCCCTGCCCATATAACAGACATTCAGATACATTTCAAGAATTTCATTCTTGGTATGCGTTCGCTCTATCTGAACAGCGCTGACAGCTTCTCGTAACTTACGGAACATACTTTTTTCCTGAGTAAGATAGAGATTCCTGGCAAGCTGCTGAGTAATGGTGCTTGCGCCTTGTTTGGGAGAAAGCGTAATGATATCTTTCCAAAGCGCTCCAACAGTTCTCCAGATATTCATTCCCCAATGATCGTAAAAATCGCGATCTTCTGTCGCAATGAGGGCATCAATCATTGCTTTCGGCACTTCACGAAGTTTGACGGTAGTCCTGTTCTTGATATAAAATTGATCGATCGGCTCCCCATCGGAGCTAATGATACGTGTTGCAAGTTCGGGATGAGGATTCTCTAATTGGTCAAGGGTTGGAACACCTTTAAGTACTGCAATGGTAAGTGCAGTTCCTCCGCCGCCAACCACAATAAGAAATATAAGTGACCACTTCCATTTCTTAAGGAAACGAACAAGCTTTTCCCATTGGGATTCTGGGTATTGAGGCTCATGCGAATGTTCTTCGTATAAGGTCTCGTCAGTATCGTGGTGTTCTTCGTTCAAATCCTCATTATGTGAAAGTG
>Ga0206887_10027_pt1 | contig 36714 bp, 37 predicted proteins | sample Alteio_BWOrgHeat_89_FD_153248 | JGI IMG/M metagenome (GOLD analysis project Ga0206887, IMG submission 153248) | Enriched cells from forest soil in Barre Woods Harvard Forest LTER site, Petersham, Massachusetts, United States - Alteio_BWOrgHeat_Nextera3 ...
TCGCAAGGACTTAATGCACCACTTGTACTGTACACTTTATTTTTCTATGCATAAATCTTGTTACAGCAAGGAGCTCAATGAAATCGTCGTCGCTATTTAGATTATTTGCTATCGGTTTTTTTGTCCTCATGCCATTCAAATCCCTTATCGGCTGCTGTCTTGATAGAGAAACTATCGGGCATTTCCTCTGCCCCTTCAACTCTGACGCCTGCCAGGACTTTGTAAATGAAGAGCATGCAATCCAAGCCAATATGGTCTGTTGGGAACTCATCGGTACGGGCGCCACCACTGGGCTTATGGCAGGAGCTCTTTTACTGGCTCCGCATTTGGGAGCCCCTTATTCAGGACCTTGCATAGGACTGGTAGTGGCCAGCTCATTCACCGGTGGGGTCACCGGTCTTTGCTGCAAAGAAGCTCCATGCTTATGCGTATTCTGTGATTGCTGTATAAAATGCATAAAACAAAGGCAAGAGAGAATTAATGAAAATGTTGCTGATGCCGATGATCAACCTCGACCAATACGCATTGCTCTTCATCCAAGGATAGTAGTAACTCAGCCTATTGCTATTCAAGGCATGCAGCAAGACCCACACCCCACTGCACCACCCATGAGTGAAATTGTCAATGAAGATGAAAATATTGAAGACCTCTAAATAAGAGCAAAACCCAGACTGACTCGATTAATGAGACAATCTGGGCTTGAGAAAAAACCAAATAGAAGGCCCACCATTATGATGGGCTCTTCTTGTACTGATTAATTAGTGACGAGCTCCTTTACTCATGTCACAAATTTTTTGCCAGGTTTGAGGACCCACGATTCCGTCGATCTTCAAATGGTTTTTTGTTTGGAATTCTTTGACCGCTTTTTCAGTGGCTGATCCAAAGATACCATCTTTGGCAATGCTCCATCCTGCTTTACAGAGGCTGCTTTGCATGCGGCTCACTTCCTCACCTCGTGAACCCATCTTGAGCCATATTTTCTGATCGCTTTGTGAGCCAGCTCCTTTCATACCTTGAGCTGAACCACCAATTCCTTCTTTTTGGTCATTTTGGGACCAGCGACCAGCCTCGCTTCCACCCTTAGACCAGTTATTCATGTTCTCTCGCTCACGAGCACCACCGCTTTGGCTCATATTATGACTTTGAGGCCAACCAGCTTTGCCATGAGATATTTCTCCTGCTTTGCCACCATTCAATGGGCGTTTTTGTTCATTTCGGGAAGAATCCTCATGAGGACCGGAACGCCACTCTCTTTTTTCACTTTGATCATGGCCTTTTGGCATGTTTTGTTTATTTCCGATTTGACCTTCACGTTGACCTGATTGAGCTCGTGATGCTCCACCTTGGGTTCCTTGAATATTCTGTTGAATTTTATTTGATTTACTCATTGTCATTCCCTCCTTTACTATCCGCTAAAAGCTTAACATCGGTAGCAAGGAGTTTCATGACAGCCCTACATCTCAACCTCAAATTGACTCTTCCAAGGCCCGAAATGCTTTTTTTTGGGCTTATTTTCAGGGAACGCGCACCCTAATTCACTCTGGATGCGCTGAAGCTCGTTCTATTCCACTAATCTTCTAAGCGAGCATCCATGGTAATGGTTGCCCTCATCAATTTTGATACCGGGCAGCCTTCTTTGGCATCTTTAGCCGCTTTATCAAAAAGGCCTTTATCTGCACCTGGGATTTTTACGTTCGCCTGCAAATGAATAGCAGGGATGGAAAAACCATCAGATGATTTTTCTAGCGTAACCGTAGCAGTAGTTTTAATAGTATCTGGCTGCAATCCAACTTTTTCTAGCTGTCCCGCAAGAGCCATCGAAAAACAAGCTGCATGCGCTGCACCAATGAGCTCTTCCGGATTAGTGCCTTTGCTATCTTCAAAGCGTGTTTTAAAAGAATATTGAGCGTTGCTCAAAACACCACTTTCAGTAGAGACCCTTCCTTTTCCATCTTTTAAACCGCCCACCCACTCCGCCGATCCATGATGTTTCATTATTTCCCTCGTACTGAATTCTTACGCAAACTTAAGCAAGTAATTCTATTGTAATTAGACATCGCTACGACACCAAATAATAAGCCCATTAATCTTACTTGTATTTAAGGGACATCAATTACAGCAGAATAAAATCGTCGTTTTCAAGGCAAGACTCAATAAAATCGACCAAAGGCGAGCTAGGCAGACATTCTCTCCCAAAATCTTAAATCGCGGCACCGTACAAGGAAAGTTGCTGCATCTTTATTCTGCTTGAGCTTGAGCATGCCATTATCTAATTGAATGCTCAATTTATCAAAAAAAGTTGCACAATGATCGGTATAGGCAATGTACTTCGCATGACTGTGAGCATCTTTAATAAATGCCGCCACTTTGTCCATCTGTACTTTTTTAATAAATTTAAGATCAGCCAGTAGAATTACCACGGCATCGAAAAGAACCGATGGCGCACCAGCAAAGGTATCTTCGGCAGCTATTTTTTCCCCATCACTTAATACAACTCCAGAAATCGTGGGCGCAATAACCGAAAAAGTTACGCCTTCTTTTTTTGCTGCCTTTTGCAATGCTCTAAATAGAGGTGCGTCCGTGCCATCCGCGACTAATACCCCGAGCCTTCTTCCCTTAAAAGTAGGCAAAATGTTCTGAAGAATACTCAATTTTGCTGAGGGTTTTAAATTCAATAAAGTTTTTTTTCTACACTCTGCGGCTTTTGGCATTTTTTTCAAACCCAAGCCTTCTGCAACCATGGAAGCCAAGGATTTTTCAATGTGCATTAAATGCGCAACCATGCGAACTCGAATGTCCGCCTTCTCAACTTTGCTCAATTCAAAAACCAGTGCGTCGGCAATGTGCTTTTGCTCAATGTTTGTTTGACTGATATAAAATTGACGCGCTTGACTATAATGGTCAGCAAATTTTTCTGGTCGCATGCGCATCTTTGCGCCTTCATCTTGAGCTCTAAGTGACGAAAACCCAGAGAGGGGATTTTCTATGGGTCCGGCGCCCCAAGAATTGGGATTATAATTCACCCTGCCTTTAGGATTTTGCATAGTCATGTGACCATCTTGCTGAAAATGAGCAAAGGGGCACTTTGGCGCATTGATTGGCAAATGCTGAAAATTTGGGCTACCCAATCTCTTAAGCTGCGTATCCAGATATGAAAAATTTCGCCCTTGCAAAAGTGGATCATTAGAAAAATCGATGCCCGGAACAATATTTTGTGTACAAAAAGCCACCTGTTCCGTTTCGGCAAAAAAGTTATCTACACAACGATTCAAAATCAAACGCCCAACAATTTTTATGGGAATAAGCTCCTCGGGAATTAGTTTGGTGGCATCCAGCACATCAAAAGGAAATTTTTCAGCAAAAGCTTCATCAAAAAGCTGTACGCCTAATTCCCATTCAGGAAAGTCACCGCTTTTTATAGCGTTCCAAAGATCTCGGCGATGGTAATCTGGATCTGCACCATTAATTTTGACCGCTTCATCCCAGGTCACGGATTGCATGCCTTGCTTTGGTTTCCAATGGAATTTCACGAAGGTAGATTTTTTATGCTCGTTCACGAAACGGAAAGTATGCACGCCAAATCCTTCCATGAATCTGAAAGAGCGTGGAATGCCCCTATCGGACATGACCCACATAATCATGTGCATGCTTTCAGGCGTCAGAGAAACAAAATCCCAAAAATTATCATGCGCAGTTTGAGCTTGAGGGAAACCACGATCGGGCTCGTCTTTAGCTGCATGAATTAAATCCGGGAACTTCATAGCATCCTGGATAAAAAATACTGGGATATTGTTGCCAACGATGTCCCAATTACCCTCTTTTGTGTAGAGCTTTACCGCAAAACCACGCACATCTCGGGCCAAATCAGGCGAGCCCTTACTGCCGGCAACGGTAGAAAATCGTACAAAAGCCGGGGTTTTTTCACCTTTGCGCTGAAACAAGTGAGCGCTGGTGATGCTACTGAGAGATTCGTAACTTTCAAAAAAACCATGCGCGCCAAATCCTCTCGCATGCACCACACGCTCGGGAATGCGCTCGTGATCAAAATGAAAAATCTTATCTCGAAGAATAAAATCTTCAAGGAGCGTCGGCCCCGACATCCCTCCTTTCAGAGAGTTTGCATCATCGGCAATCGGCGCACCTATTTGAGTCGTGAGTGCTGGTCTTTTTTTATCTAACACATGGGTATCCCCGCCAAGGCCTTGCATCAGGATTTGGTCATGCACCTGAATGGCTTTGGCCTGGGTGGAGTGAATCTTATTTTTTACACCGTTTTTGCCAGGCCTTTTAGGCATGATAACCTCATTGATTAAAAGTCATCATTAGTGGCAACCACAGTCCAAAAGGTTCAGTGTTCACTCAAAGATTCTAACGCGGCACTTTTTGTTTCAACGTGTACAAACCTTCCGGAGCTTTTTTCTTTTTTATATAATTCAATGCTTCAACTAGCCCAAAATCATGAGCCGATTTCAACTTTTTTAGATCCGACCAGTTGATAGGCAATGCAACTGGCGTTCCCGTTCGCGCCCGCGCTGAATAATCAGCAATAGCGGTTGCGGTGTAATCATTGCGAAAATAATCGACGAAAATCTTACCTGCACGTTTGGCTTTAGTCATAGTTGCCACATAGGCTTCAGGAAACTCTGCTGCCATCTGGTGAACGAGCTGCGCTGCAAAGGCTTTCACCTCAAGCCATTTTTGTTTGGCTCCCAGGGGAACAATTATATGCAACCCTTTGCCACCGCTCACCTTCACAAAACATTCTAACTTAAACTTTTTTAGTCGCGCACGAATATCCAGGGCCGCTAATTTTACTGCCTCAAATGGCACACTTTCATCAGGGTCCAAATCAAAAATCAAGCGTTCAGGATAATCAATGCTCTTTGCTGCTGCACCCCAAGGATGAATTTCAATAACCGCCATTTGCGCCAGAAAAACTAACTCTTCTGCACTATTTATATAAAGATATTCATGAGTACTGTCGTGATGTTTCCATTTGAAAACTTGCACATGCTTTCTCATAAAATCGTCGGGATTTCGCTGGAAAAAGCAATGATCTTTGTGCCCAGAGGGGCATCTGAGCAGGCTGATTGGTTTTCCTTTGATATTTTTTAGCATCAACGGCGCAACTTCGGCATAATAGCGCGCAAGATCGCCTTTAGTTGCAGAAGAATCCTCAAACAGCAAACGTTCTGGATGAGTAATATGAATGCCTTGAACAACGGTTGTAGCTTCCCGGCTAACTGGAAATTTGTCATCCCGGCGAAGGCCGGGATCCAGAATACCTAATTTAGTGTTGTCCTGGGCCCCGGCCTTCGCCGGGGTGACATCTAAGGAACTTGCCGAGTTGCCCATGGTACCGCGCTTTTTTTTTATTTTTAGCGGCATTTCTTTTTGCACCTCTTCAGCTTTTTTATCTTCTCGAAGGGCAACAAAAGACGGATGACGCAAGTGTCCATCGCCCGTCCACTCCGCAAAAGATACCTCGCATAATATTTTTGGCTTTAACCAAGTCGTGCCTCGTTGAGCAGACACATCTGCGCCTTCTACAGGTGCCTTTGCCACAATAAGAGGCGATAATTTTTTATGTAAGGTCGCGGCAAAATCGGCGCTAAAACCTGTGCCCACCTTGCCCGCATAGTGAAGTCTCTGGTCTTTGACATAGGCAAGTTGCAATGAACCAAAGGCTCGCGGGCCACTTTTTGACTTGGTAAATCCGACAATAATAAATTCCTGCCTTTTATTACATTTTGATTTAAGCCAACTCTTGCCTCTGCCCTCAACATAAAAGGAACTTTTCCGCTTTGAAACCAACCCCTCAAGCCCAGCCTGACAAAGCTGCTGGAGCAAGGTTGGCGACCACTCAAGATGCGAACTAAAATGCAGCGGCGCATGTACATTCTTCAACAATTTTTCCAAGATTTTTTTGCGTGCTAACAAAGGCTCGTGACAGATATTTTTGCCATCCAGATAAAGCAGATCAAATAAATAAACTTGCATGGGCGCTGCCTGGCCCTCACCACTTAAAGCATTTTGTAAACCGTGAAAGCTTGAGATGCCTTTATCGTCAAGAACCACCACCTCACCATCAAGCACAGCGTTTTTAACCTTAAGTTTGGATAATGCTGGCACTAATGAAGAAAAACGGTCTGTCCAATCATGGCCATTACGCGTAAAAACTTTCACTTGTCCATCAATGACAAAACAAAGAATGCGATAACCGTCATATTTTATCTCATGGAGCCATTCAGATCCAGAAGGCGGCTCGCTAACCAAAGTAGCAAGCTGCACCCCCGCATATTTTTTTCGCAACAGGGCAAATTGAGCGAGAGTTTTGGCTGAGATCGCTTTTGGCTGGTGATTCTTTTTAAGAACACTCGCCACTTTTTTGTTCTGCGCAATTTCTTCCATACTTCTGCCGGTCTTTACACTAGTATCGTTTTTTTCCAGGAAGATCGTTGCTTTTCTACCTTTTGCACTTTCTTCATCTGCATCTTTAATCAAAAGCCAACTTTCTTGCTTGCCTTTAAAAGACTTCATGCGTATGAGCCCCCATGCTCCCCGCATACGGTGGCCATGAAGCTCAAACATGAGATGCCCTTTTTCCAAACCAAAATGAGGGTCCTTGAGCGGCGTCCAAACGCCTTCATCCCATAACATGACGGTGCCGCCCCCATATTGGCCGGCCGGAATAATACCTTCAAAAGAACCATATGCCAAAGGATGATCTTCAACATGAACTGCCAAGCGCTTATCTGCCGGGTCAATGCTTGGACCTTTGGTCACCGCCCAACTTATTAGCACCCCGTCTAATTCAAGGCGTAAATCATAGTGCAAATGACTGGCATCATGTTTTTGCACACAGAAAGAAAAGCCACCTTTTTTCTTAATAGCAGAAGGCGGAGGCTCAGGGGTTTTACTAAAATCTCGCTTATTTTTATAAGGCTTTAAAGGCATAGTTAAGCTGCTTTTCTTTTCTTGGGAGTTGAAGATACCGTATGAGCTTTTTTGGGCGCGCTTTTTGCCACTTTGCTTTTGCTTGCCTGGCCAAGACTTCGTCGCAAAGCATCCATAATATCGATAACTTGAGCTGGCGCTTTTTCCTCAGGAGGACTGAGAATCTTTCGATGATGCAATTTGGCATTAATTAATTTTAAGAGCCCTTGCTGATAATTGTCTTTAAAATTTTTAGGATTAAAAACGGCGGTTTTCTTGGCGATAAGTTGTTCAGCTAATTCAATTTGATCTTTGGAAATTTTCAGGTGTTCAGGAATGCCATGAAAAACACTGTCAGCTGCCCGAATTTCATATTCATAGCGCAAAGTTTCAAGTACCAAACCACGACCGTAGGCCTTGATTGCCGCAACCCGTTCTTTACCGGCCAAAGTAATTTGACCCAAAGCTATTTTATTGCTTTTCTGTAAGGCGTCACGCAGAGTAATGTACGCTTCATAGGCAATTTTATCTTCCGGCACCACATAAAAAGGACGCTCAAAATAAAGAGCCTCAATGTCCTTAAGTTCAGTAAATTGCACAATATCAATAGTTCGTGTGCTTTCGACGCGCAGTTTTTTTATTTCATCATCTTCTAAAACGACATAACGATTTTTTTCGTATTCATACCCTTTAGTGATATCAGCTGGGTCAACTATGCGGTCACCGTCAGTCACATTTTGATAGTGAATGCGTTTGCCCGTTTTTCTCTCAATTTTATGTAAATGAACTTTTTCCGCTTCAATGATCGCCGCATAAAGCTGCACAGGAAAAGTAATCAGGGATAGGCGAATATGTCCATTCCAATAAGGCCGCGCTGCTTTTGCCATGGCTAAATCCCCCAATTTTGCTCCATGCTAACACAGGCATTTCGTGATGTGAATTTTTGGTAATTTAGCCAATTGGGCTCACCTTGCATCGAAAGCTCCCAGAAGTTATGACTCAAATGAAGACCTGAGATAAAAAAAGGTCGAGGAGGCAATATGAGAAAATATAGCCCAAAGGCACAAGAAAAAGTTCAGCGTGCCATGCATGAAATGAAAAGAGGAACCCTTAAATCAGGAAAGAGTGGCAAAAAAGTAAGCACTAGAAAACAAGCAATTGCTATTGGTCTTTCCGAAGCTCGAAAGCGTGGCGCAAAGGTGCCAAAAAAAAGCAGTAAAAACTGACATAAATTATGCAGATATTTCTATGTGAGAAAGCCAAGAAAGTAACTTGGCTTTCTCTTTGGTGGCGATATCTTGAGCTACCACAATATCTGCCTTTATCTGGTTTTTTAATTCTGCAACAGAGTCAAAGCGTTTCTCATCACGTATTTTATCGATAAAGAAGATCTCTATTTCTTTGCCATAAAAATCACCATTCTCATTGATTAAATGAGTTTCAATGGTTTTTACACCACTCTTTTCAAAAGTTGGACGCACGCCGACGTTGGTCGCGCCCAAAAATAATCGACCATTGATTAAAACCAATGAAGCATACACGCCGTTGGCGGGTATAAGCTCTACTCCTGCCTCTACATTTACAGTCGGAATACCAATGCTTCCTCCTCGACCAGCGCCATGTTCAACCTGAGCCACATAAGAAAAAGGACGACCTAAAAATTGAGCAGCGGTCCTCATTTCTCCTTTTTGAACTAATTCGCGAATGTAAGTTGAAGAGCAGAGACGCCCTTCAATGTGCACTCCTGGAACCACCAACAGCTTCATGCCACAAGAAGCTAAGAGCATTGCTAAAGTATTAACGTCACCTTGTGCCTCTCGACCAAAGCGATAGTTTTCTCCAACCACCACTTCCGAAAGTTTTAGCTTTTTATGCAAAATTTCTACGACAAAATCATGAGCACTGATTTGTGAAAATTCATTCGTAAACTCTTGATTAATAATTACATCAATCCCTAAAGCTTCAAGCAACTTCATTTTATAACGCTGCCCATTAATCATCGGCGAAGATTTATGCGGTGATATTACACGTGAAGGGTGAGGATTAAAGGTATAAACAGCCCGAGGCGCGCTGATGAGCGCTGCATGCTCTCTAACCACTTGCAATAATTTTTGATGGCCAAGATGCATACCGTCAAAGTTGCCAATAGTTAAGACGCCACCGCGACAGTGCTCGCCTACTTCTTGATATCGATTAAAATAATATGTAGCCATACTTTGCTTTTAAACATCAACGCCAAAAAAGATACCCGCTTTACTTGCTTTTTTTCTGAACCAGCCTGGCCCACCAGGAATACCGTCAAACAAAGTGCCATTCAGGCCCAAATAAGCTGGCGATGGCAACAAATTATAACGCAACTCAGCTTGCCCTAAAAAATCCAATTGAGACAGACCAATTTCTCCCCGTATATTCCAACTCAGCACCGTCCAGGGAATCACTCCTGAGGCGACTATCCCAAGCGCAAGCCTATTAAAAAAGTCACGCTCTGTGACCCGAGCTCGTAAGGGCTCAAGGCCCAGCATATGGCCCTGTGAAGAGACACACCACCAAAGCATATCGAAAATTTCCAAACTTGCAGAAATCCAGTGACTATAAACAGCATCTACCGCCAAAGAAAGGGCGTAAAAACTTGATGATTGACTATAGATGCTGTGATCAGGGGCCAAGAAAAGAGTCGGCTTTCCTCCAAAAGATCCCATGATGGGCTGTATGAGCGCTTCTGCTTTAAAGATCACTTCCTCTAGGTCATAGATCACTGATAAAGCAAAAGTCGCTGTGTGAGAGTAATGTAAGTGGTTATCTGCCGTGAGACTCGGAACTTCATCGAAATGCCAAGCGCCATTAACGCCAATATCCATGTGAGCGATATTAAATTTAAGCCCCAAGCCGGCGCTCGGGGTGTCAAAAAATGGCAGCTCTTCATGTAATTCACTGCGACTCTTTAACCACCCTTCGCCATGCATATTAAGTTGAGTTGGAAAAAAAGCCCCTTGATAGCGCCCAATGCGAACTCCTCCTTGTTCAGAAGCAATTAAAGACCCCAGCGAAGCATCATGGTGAAAGAGCACAAGTGCTTCAATGGTGAAAGGCTCCATAATAAAGGTGGCCACACTTCCCCACTGAGGCATCTTCCCTTGCTCAAAAAGTGGATAATCCGGCCCCAAACGATAGTCTATGGGATTTAAGCGATTATTGAGTTGAGAAGCTTTGCTGACAGACCAAGGAATCACCAAATAACCAAAGCGCACTTGAAGATGTTCGGCCTTCACTTTTAGAAAACTGTCATCTAAAGAGACAAATGCCCTCTGAGCTGGCAGCTTATCACAAGATTCCCACGGGTTTTTAGATTTAAACGGAATACGCATAAAAGGCGCAACGAGAATTTCTATGTCAGGCAAAAAATTAAGCTCGGTGTTCAGACGTGCAGTTCCAAAACTTCGCCAAGGGTCTAGTTGGCTTTCGATTGCTTGGTAATAAGGGCGTATCTCTATATTGGCGCCTACGAGCCATCTCTCTTTCACTAGACTTTCATTATTTTCAACGACATTTGAGTTTTCCTGCGCAAAGCTCAGCGTGCCCATAAAAAGCCATATACTCGCTATACTCAAAACTCTCAGTTTGTCATACCAGGTACTAGAAAATCGAGCGAAAGCGTAGATTTTCGGCAACGTGGTATCCAGCAAGAAAGCCAAAAACTGGATGCCACATTGGTGAAAATCCGGACTCAAATAAGTTTTCGTCGGATTCTCTACCGTCTGGCATGACATGGCCTTCAAACGCATTCTTTATCCAAAACATAGGTTCAATAACAAAAAACGCCTCATACACGCGAAGGTATAGGAGACGTCTTTGTTAATAAACCCTTTTTTCAAAGAATTTCTTAGCCAGCCATAGTGCTTTGAGTCATACGTCGAAGTCGTTTACGATCTCGAGCTGCTGCGGCACGCTGCTTTATCTTTTTTGCAGCGGAAGGTTTAATATAATGTTCTCTCTTCCGTAGCTCTTTAAGAGTGCCAGCTTGTTCACTTTTTCTTTTAAAGCGCTTCAACGCTTTTTCAATGTGCTCACCATCTCTCAGTGTTACTTTAGACAAAAAAATCACCTCCCTTTGCATTATTTAAAATATCTTTGGTCACTTATAGCTCAATACACACACTTGTCAAACAACCACATTTTTGGGCTCATTCTCTTCCATTGGTTTTCTAAATAATATCAAGAATAATAGAGCCACTACACCGGCATATCCGGCAAAGGAAAGCCAAATTCCATGCCAATCAAATCTACCTTCAATCACAAAATATTTATGAATCATGATACCGCTCAATGAGGAACCTAAGAGAGCACCAAACCCATTAGTCATCATCATAAACAAGCCCTGACCACTTGCACGCATGCTGTGCTCAACTTGTTTTTCCACAAAGAGTGAACCAGATATATTAAAGAAGTCAAAAGCCATGCCATAAATTATACAAGAAAGAATAATCATCCAAAGGCCTTGATTAGGATTACCAAAAGCCAACAATCCAAAACGCAACACCCAAGCAATCATGCTGATAAACATTACCTTTTTTATGCCAAATTTACGTAATACAAAAGGAATGGTCAAAATAAACAAGGTTTCGGAAATCTGTGAAATCGACATGATTACTGCAGGATGCATAACCGCAAAGGAATTTTTGTATTCTTCCATATAAGCAAAATCATGCAAGAAAGTATCACCCCAAGCATTGGTTAACTGCAGCGCCGCACCAAGCAACATGGCAAAGAAGAAAAATAAGGCCATATTTACATTCTTAAACAATGAAAAAGCGTGCAAGCCAAGATTATTTACTAAAGAGCCACCAATGCTTTTTCCTAAAGGTGGACATGAAGGCAAGGTAAAACTATATAAACCTAAAACTAATGAAACTCCGGAAGAGACATAAAATTGCGCCGACGAAGTTTCTAAACCACATAAGCTAATGGTCCATAAAGCCGCAATAAAACCAATGGTTCCAAAAACCCGAATCGGTGGAAACTCTTTAACCACATCCATGCCCGCAGAACTCATTGCGGAAAAGGACACGCATAAAGACAAAGCCAAAGTTGGCATGTAAAAAATCATATTAAGAAGCATCACCCAAAACATAGTCGTTGGGTCATTTACCTGCGGAACGTAAAATAAGACCGCAGCACCACAAAGGTGAAATGCTCCATAAAGCTTTTCAGCATTTACCCAGCGGTCAGCAATAATTCCCGCTATGGCTGGCATAAAGAGTGAAGCGATACCCATCGTCGAAAAAATAGCGCCAAAGTGGGCCGCTGACCACTGTTTATTTTGAAACCAATAAGCCCCAATAGTTAAAAGCCATGAACCCCATATAAAAAATTGCAGAAATTGTAAAACAGTCAAACGAATTTTTAATGTCATAATCAATCCTCTGACAAAATCAGTTAAAATATATTTATGTAAGCGTCAATGACAGAGCGCGTCTTAACGCTGCAAAAATGAGTATTGAAATAAAATTCCCACTATTCCACAATTAATTCAAATAGTTATCTAAGGTCACAGGATTTTCCCCATCTAGTATTTTTTGCGGATTTGTATTCATGAGAATTCGTGCACCGTCTACACCGATAAGCTTGATGAGCGCTTTTGAGCCTTCACCAATACTCGCTTTAACATCCTTTGCTCGGTGACAATCGCTCGCTACAATCCCCACATAGCCATCTAGAAGCAGCTTAATGGCTGCCTTTTTATGGTCCTTATGATACATGCCAGCGATTGATCCTAGATTGACCTGCAGCACATAACCCGCATCTATTAAATTTTCCAACTTTTCGGGATATTTATACAAATAATCAAAACGCTCGACGTGGGCCAACACAATTCTATACCCACATTTTCTAATATTAAAGAGCAAATCCATGAGTCGTTGCGGCTCTCCCCAATACGGAGTCTCAATAAGCAACCAATTACTAGCTCCCAGAGGAACTACTTCACTATTTTTGCAGGTTTGTAGCAAATATTCGTCAATATAATGCTCAGCACCACCAACATGCTTCAATGTAATATTGTTGGCATCCAACAGGCGACTCAGCCTTTGATTCAACTCGGATTGCACATGCGCATCGTTCACCCAGTTTTTGTCGCGCCGCAAATGCGAAGTGCAGGCCACAACCTCTACGCCATGATCAACCAAAGCTTTGGCTAAATCAAGTGACTCGTCGGTATCTTTGGGACCATCATCAACCCCGTAATGAAGGTGGCAATGCAAATCAATCATTTTTTCACCGTTTTGAAAGCTCTCTTCAATTGCTGTTTGTTCTTAATCGCTATATTATCCAAGGAGTTGGTAGAATACAAAGGTTAAAAACGTGAAAGAAATTTGGCCTCCTCAACTCATCAGTCTTAACCCCAGTAAACGCGTACTTTTTCTGTGCAAAGATCTCGAACTTATTAAAGCTCAGCTTTATCAAGGCATCAATCTTCACATGAAAGATTTGGCAGTTGATGATCTGCTTGACGACATTAATACCGACATAATGACACCGGCCTGGGTGTGCTTTAATCATCGACCTGCTGATATTGCGGTGCATGCCTACGCAGGCCTCATGCATAATGGTGCCAGAGTATTTAATGACCGTGCTTTAATGGACGGAAATTTTCAGCTTATTGTCAGCGGACATCGCAAAGGCACCGGATCTTCAAGGGAAACCGCAGCTCAATGTGAGCGATGGTCTGGCATCCGCATGGTTGCTGCCGCTTCTTTCGCCCCTATTCACGAAAGAAATAATATAAATTTAGGCCAACTATGCTTAAATTATGAACAAGTGACTCGTCTTCAAGCAGGGGAGCAACTCCCGCTCAAGGAAATTGTCCAAAAATATGATCTTGTCACTCAAAAAATTCTTGAATGTGGCGGTCTCTTTCCCTTTTCTAAACAATTGATGAAAAATTCCGAATTGGTCCCGCGGCCACGTACAAAAAAACGCGCTATGACCATGACAGAAAAAATCGTCGCTACAAAGATGCCACATGCACACTCTGAATCTGCCTATGTAAAGCCCGGTGACGTCGTGGTTGCCAAAGTCGACGGTGGCTATAGTCACGAATTTACTACTGCTCAAGTTCATGAGTTTTTAAAAGAAGAATTTGGACCAGATTACCAGCTCAATAACCCTGCTAAATTTGCTATTTTTGAAGATCATCTGATTTATGCTGATCAAGTAAAAAGCATGATGCCTTTTTTGCCGCAAATTAAAAAGTTGCGTGAACTCCAAGTAGAATTTGGCAAACACACCGGCGTGCGCAATTTTTCTGCTAAAAACGGAATTTCCCCTGGCATTTGTCATGAAATTGCTCGCGAGGAAATTATTGAGCCGGAAGATTTCATTCAAGCAACCGACAGCCATACTTGCATGGGTGGCTGTCTTAATGCCCTCACTTTTGGTGTCGGTGCCACTGAATATGCCGCCTTAGCCTATTCCGGACTCACTCTACTCACCGTGCCTGAATCTATTGCTTTTGAACTAGTTGGCAAACTTAAAGCGAATTGCACCGCCAAAGACATCATGCTGTATATCTTGGCCCATCATGCAAAAAGGGAGCAAACGCTCAATCGTGCCATGGAATTTTCTGGCCCAGGCCTTGCACAACTCAGTCTTGATGAGCGCGCAACACTGTGTAACATGGCTACTGAATGTGGAGCAAAGACAGGTATCTGTGAAAGCGACGACAAAACCATTGAATGGCTGTCCCAACAGAGAAATAAAGATAAATCCTCATTTGAAATGTTAGGCGTCCACGCTGATCCCCAAGCTCACTATGATGGTGGCATCCATATTATCGATTTAAATATCATTGAGCCCATGGTTGCGCACCCAGGAAATCCTGACCAAGGCATTCCCAGCGACCCCACTAACGGTGCTCTGATTAGGGAAATTGGTGATGTTGCTATTGATATCGCTTATGGGGGCTCATGCACGGCCGGTAAATATGATGACATCATTTACTATGCTCAAGTAACCAAAGACGCACTCGCACAAGGAAAAACAATTCCTTCCCATGTATCTTTTTTCATACAATTCGGCAGTAGCAAAGTGCGGGAATTTGCCCAAGCTCAAGGTTTCATTGAACTATTTGAGCATGCAGGAATCAAAATATTGGCGCCTGGCTGCGGTGCTTGCATTGGATGTGGCCCCGGAGTAAGTACCCATAAAGAACAGGTAACCGTTTCTGCCATTAATCGCAATTTCCAAGGAAGAAGTGGCCCAGGCAAATTATATCTGGCTTCTCCGCTGACTGTGGCAGCGTCGGCTTTCGCAGGAAAAATTGTGGCCTATGAACCTTATACCCCGTGAAAAAAACGAGCGCGTAATATGCAAAAAATTCTCCTAACGTTGATGCTCTTCACCTCTTTTAATGTATTAAATGCCGCGCAGCCAAAACCTACTCAAATCACAAAAATTGCTGCACTCGAAGGCATGCAAAAAGTATATAGCGCTAACAAGGGTTTCTCCGCGGAATTTGAACAGAAGATTTTTAATAAAATAATGCGTCGTGAAGATACGAGCAGCGGCAAACTTTTCTTTATTAAGCCCAATAAAATTCGCTGGGAATACAACAAGCCTCGCACAAAATATTTCATTATTAACGGCAAAATGCTGTGGATTTATCAGACAGAAGACAAACAAGTAATGATAAACGAGTGCTTTAAAGAAGATTTGCTGTCGGCATCTTTATCTTTTTTGATTAATCCAGTCCATCTTCACAAAGATTTTAACGTACTTGAACTGCCGGGTACTCCCACGGAAAGCACCTTGCGCTTGAGCCCAAAAAAACCGCACGCAGTAATTGGCGAAATGGTACTGATTCTTGACGCCAAAAGCTTCCGCATTAAAAAATCTATCATTAAAGACCGGCAAGGAAACATCAATCAATTTACCTTTAGTCAGCAGAATTTAAAAGCATCTCCTCCCCAAAAAATGTTTTCCTTTGTTGCTCCTCAAGGAGTGTCTGTGTCACAAATAGGCAACTGTAAAACTAGACCGATTTCAGGATGAAATGATGCGCAATTTTCGGCAAACTACATTTTCTTGGACAACTACATCCTCGCTTACCTCATGCGCTGCGAAGGTCCGGCGAAAAAATAGTTTAGCTTAATTGCTCAACTATCGAGAATCATTGATTCTCAAAAGGGTCTAAATAGCGCTTTGTAAACTCTCTTTGAAAAAAGAGAGCCATACTTTCATAACCACTCGCCCCAAACGACAATAGCATCTATTTCTATTTTGACATCTTTGGGCAAACGAGACACTTCAACAGTGGCGCGCGCTGGCTTAAAGTCGCTAAAATACTGGCCATAGACCTCATTAACTCGAGCAAAATCATTCATATCTTTTAAAAAAATAGTAGTTTTTACGACTTGGCTCAAATCACAACCAGCGGCGCGTACCACCGCTTGCACATTCTCCAAAACTTGTTTCGTTTGCTCGCCAATATCTTCGCTTACCAATTTCATGGTTTTAGGGTCGAAGGGAATTTGACCAGAAACAAAAAGCATTTTGCTTACTTCAGCAACTATTCCTTGGCTATAAGGACCGATGGCAGCGGGCGCATCTTCAGTAGAAATAATGGTATGAGACATACAAAAACCCTTTTGCCGATTAAGCGACGGTAATTTCTTTGGAAAGGTAAACATCTTGGATTGCGTTCAATAATTCCACGCCATCTTTTTTGCTTTTTTGAAAGGCTTTTCGACCGGAAATTAAGCCCATACCACCAGCTCGCTTATTAATAACCGCTGAACGCACGGCATCAAACAAATCGTCTTTTCCCGATGGGCCACCGGAATTAATCAATCCTGCACGCCCCATAAAACAATTTGCCACCTGATAACGACACAAGTCAATAGGATTATCCGTGGTCAATTTACTATATACTAATTCCGAGGTTTTACCGAAACCAATGGCTTTATAACCACCATTGTTCTCCGGCAATTTTTGTTTAATAATGTCGGCTTCAATGGTGACACCTAAATGATTGGCTTGACCGGTTAAATCAGCGGAAGCTTGATAATCAACGCCACCTTTAACGAAAGCATTGTTACGCACATAACACCACAAAACTGTAAACATGCCCAACTCATGCGCCCGAGAAAACTGCTCGCTAATTTCTACCAATTGCCGACGAGATAGTTCTGATCCCCAATAAATAGTCGCACCCACGGCAACACAGCCCATATCAAAAGCTTTTTCCACAGTGGTAAAAGAAACTTGATCAGGAACTTGAGGTAAAGACAAAAGCTCATTGTGATTGAGCTTCAACATAAAGGGAATTTTATGAGCGTAACGTCGAGATACGGCACCCAAAACTCCAAAAGTTGAAGCCACCGCGTTACAGCCGCCTTCAATTGCTAATTCAACAATGTGTGCTGGGTCAAAATAATCCGGATTAGGAGCAAAAGATGCGGCCGCCGAGTGCTCAATTCCTTGATCAACTGGCAAAATACTCAAATATCCAGTGCCTGCCAATCGTCCATGATTGTACATGGATGCCATATTTCGTAAAACGGTGGGACTGCGATCGCCCTGGCTCATTACACGGTCAATAAAATCAGGACCTGGTACATGCAAGCGCTCTTTAGGAATTGTGGTACAAGCATGGGTAAGCAAATTTTTTTCAGCACCCAAAATTTTTTCAATATCACGCATAATGCCATCTCCCTGAGTAAAATCTAAAAATGTTAATAATCCAAAGTGAGTTAAGCGGGTAATACCACATTGAGCTCTAAGACGTCACACCCATCTTTGGCATCAAGTTTGACAGATATTTGATCCTGATCGACTTGCACATATTTTGCGATCACCTTGAGGAGCTCTTGCCGCAAAGCTGGAAGATATTCCGGCCCTGAAAAAGCGCGACCCTCATGCGCAATAATGATCTGTAAGCGCTCCTTAGCAACAAGAGCAGTTTTTTTATTGGTACGTTGCCCCATCAAATATTCCAAGATGCTCATGTTGCCCAACCTAAAATTTTGTTAAAAAAACTTCTTTTTTCAGCAGAAGTAAAGCGCACCGGCGAAGTAGCACCCAAAATACGGGAAACTGCATCCGTATAGGCAACGGCTGCATTGCAATCAGGATAAAGAATAATTGGCGTGCCGGCATTAGAAGCGAGCAGTACTTCCTTAGCTTCAGGAATGACTCCAAGAAGAGGAATCTCCAAAATTTCCTGTACATCTTTAACCGAGAGCATGTCACCATTCGCTACTCTTTGGGCACAATAACGAGTCATCAGTAAATGCTCTTTTACCGGCGCTTGCTCATACTCTGCTCTTCTCGACTTCGCTTGAATAATTCCTAAAATACGGTCGGAATCACGCACTGAAGAAATCTCTGGATTCGTCACGACGACGGCCTCATCTGCGTAATACAATGCGAGAAATGCCCCTCTTTCAATGCCAGCTGGTGAGTCACAAATAATGTAGTCAAATTCTCCACGCAATTCATTTATTACCCGGCCAACCCCTTCTTGGGTCAGCGCATCTTTGTCACGTGTTTGCGACGCAGGCAAAATAAACAGATTTTCCAAACGCCGATCTTTTATCAGCGCCTGCTTTAACTTAACTTCACCCTGAATTACATTAACAAAATCGTAAACAACGCGCCGCTCACAGCCCATTATCAGATCTAAGTTGCGCAATCCCACATCAAAATCAACTACTACAGTTTTTTTGCCATTGAGCGCGAGACCAGTGCCCAAGCTTGCGCTGGTTGTGGTCTTACCAACGCCTCCTTTTCCGGATGTCACTACAATTACTTGTGCCAATGCATACCTCTGAAAATTATTAGATAGTTGAAAACGATAATTGACTATTCACCAAAGACGACTGCACTGCTTTTTCTAAAAATTCGGGCGGAATCTCATCTAGATTTTTATAATATCCTGCAATGGCCACCATTTGTGGGCTAAAATCCCTCACAAAAATACAGCTTTGCTCAAAGCCCGCCGCACCGGCCAAAGCTTTTCCTCTCAAACTTCCATAAATATGAATATTACCGTCGGCAACCACTTCAGCACCGTGATTTACACTTCCTAATACGATTAAATCACGATTTTTAGCATAAAGCTGCTGCCCCGAACGCACCGCATGATTCACTATCTGCGCTGGAATTACTTTAGCGCTAGCCGACACTCGATCACTTTGCGCCTTTTTTTGTGGATCTTTTGATATGAGAGCAAGACCACACTCTTTGCTCGCCGCAACGGTTTTCTCATCTGTAGTGATTATTCCAATAGGAAAACATCCAGCGTTACGCAAGATATCCATAATTGACATCAGTTCTGGATGGGAAAGACTACAAGCCAGCGAGGGTTGCAAAACTACCGGTGCTGAGGACAAAAAGCCCGGAGACTTCTGCACCCATAGACGGAAATCATGAGCAAATTGTTCAGTATCTGCGCTGAGAATCCGCACTACAAAAAATGTAAACAACGAACCTTTTATTTCGATTGTGCTCATATCACAACAAATTGCCCTTAACGGCCCCAAGACTACACGCCATGGCTTATTATAGACAAAAGATTTTTGTTTTAGCAACAACCTCGTCGTTTTTAGCTGATTCTACCAATCTCCATCACGAGCACTTGGATCAAAATCAGAATAAATTGCTACTCCGTCCTCGCCGTTAGCATCGAGGTTTTTTAATTTCTCAATGCCTCTAATTTCAAGTTGCCTGATGCGCTCTCGGGTAAGATTCATTATTTTGCCAACATCCTCAAGAGTAACCCCTCCTCGCTCAGCGATATCAAGAGAGCAGGTTTCCTCCAACTCCCAAATTTCTTTGTCGGGAAAATTGAGTTTTATGGATCCTGTTTCGGCATTTACATCAAGATATAAATTATGGCGACAGGAGACAACCAAGCAAGGCCTTGGCATATTGTAGCAATCAGCTCTAGTCTTCGGGTGCCACCCTTCAACGGCTTCTAAAACCTGCTCCTTTTGTCTCTCTCGCCTATTGTCTCGGGCCATTTGTTTGCGAGAAAAAGTTTTTGAACGAACTCTAGTCTGATCATCGCCCATAGACAGGTCACTGTCTACGTTTTGATTAAAATCATCAGGAATATGTTTCAAAACTCCCCCTACAAGTTTTGAGTAGTTTTATGCAAAACTTTTCGCATAAACTTTATTATACAAACAGCACATTAGGTTCTTGCAATATATATATAAATATTAACATACCCCAAAAATTTTTGGTCAAGCAAAGACTAAAAAAAAGACTGTAAACGAGCTAGTCCATTGAAAGAGCACGGAATTTTATGCAGCATTTTCAGCTGAATTGAGCTGGCCGAAGATTGACACGCTCAATCGGCTCTACTAGTTTAATGCAATGGAAATTTTCCCTCGCACTCTTAGTGATGTCGCACAGGCATTGCGCACCAGGCTTAGCCTTTTTGAAGATACACAGGTTTCTCTTATGCTCACTCAGCAAAAAATTGCGCGCGCATCCAAATCAGAAAACGTAAATGCTATTCAACAGCTGCTGCAAGAAAAATCGACTGCTGATGTTAAGATGAGAGTCCTTAAAGACTCGATAATTGCCGATTGCAAACGCTGTAAATTATGTAAAACTAGAACCAACATTGTATTTGGTTCAGGCAATATCAATGCCGATTTAGTCTTTGTCGGAGAAGCACCGGGTGCGGAAGAAGATAAAACTGGCGAACCATTTATGGGAAGAGCTGGCAAACTGCTCACCAAAATGATTGAAGCGATGGAATTAAGCCGCGAGCAGGTTTACATTTGCAATGTTGTAAAATGCCGCCCTCCTGAAAACAGAAATCCGGAGCCCGATGAAATCGCTGAATGTGAGCCTTTTCTAAAAGCCCAATTAGCGATTATGAAGCCCAAAGTCATTGTGGCACTGGGACGATTTGCTTGCCAATGTTTGAGCCGGTCAGAAAGCCCAATATCGACGCTTCGTGGTGTTTGGACACATTACGAAGGCATTCCTCTCATGCCAACCTACCATCCTGCTTATCTGCTGCGCAGTCCTAGCAAAAAGAAAGAAGTCTGGGAGGATTTACAAGCAGTGATGCTTAAGCTAAAAGAAAAGCACTAAATAACCAACAATTTTATAGGTAATAGTATCTATTATGATTTCAACCGAAGAACTTACACTGTCGTTTGGTGGCACCACTCTTTTCCAAAACGTAAACGTCAAATTCCTTAAGGGAAATTGTTACGGCCTCATCGGTGCCAATGGCGCTGGAAAATCCACTTTTCTCAAAATACTTTCAGGCGATTTGCCACCCTCCAGCGGCACAGTCACTATTGATAAAAAGCTGCGCATAGCAGTCCTTAAACAAAATCATTTTGCCTATGATGAATTTAGCGTTCTCGACACCGTATTGATGGGCCATGAATCCCTTTATCGCGTTCATGTGGAAAGAAACGAGCTCTATTCCAAAGCTGAAATGACCGATGCTGATGGCATTCGTTCTGGCGAGCTTGAAATCATGTACGGTGAAATGGGCGGCTATGAAGCAGAAGCAGAGGCTGCATCAAGGCTAAAGGATTTAGGAATTGAAGAGGAACTTCATCAGCAAAAAATGAAGTCCTTGGATGCGGGACAAAAAATCCGCGTATTGCTCGCACAAGCTTTGTTTGGCAACCCCGATATTTTGCTCCTAGACGAGCCCACTAACCAACTCGACTATATGTCAGTGCTCAATTTAGAGCGCTTTCTTCTCGACTTTGAAAACACGGTTATCGTAGTGTCTCACGATCGGCACTTCTTAAATAAAGTGTGTACGCACGTTGCCAACCTAGATTACAAAACACTCAAAGTTCATGTCGGCAATTATGATTTTTGGGAGCAATCGAGCAAGCTCGCATTAAAACAAAAAAGCGATCACGACAAAAAAAATAGTGATAAAATTAAAGAGCTTAAAGAATTTATTGCCCGCTTTAGCGCCAATGCGTCTAAATCAAAACAAGCTACCTCCCGAAAAAAACTCATTGACCAACTCATGCCTGAAGACATGCCGTTGTCCTCACGTAAATCTCCTTTTATGGGTTTTAAGCCTGGACGTGAGTGCGGACGAGAAGTGCTCAATGTTGAGAATGTAAGTCATTCAATTCATGGGCAACAAGTCCTCAACAACATCAGTTTCCGTCTCCAAAAAGATGATAAAGTCGCATTGCTGGGCAAAAACACCTTAGCTAAGACGACGCTGTTGCAGATTTTGGCCGGTGAAATTCAACCAGATTCGGGCACTGTTTCCTGGGGTCCAACGGTTACCAAAGCCTACTTCCCCAAAGATAATAGTCATTTCTTTGAAAAAGATTCGACTTTGCTTGACTGGCTCTCTTATTATTCAACTGAAACAGACATGCAAATTTTCCGCGGATTGCTCGGACGCATGTTGTTTTCTGGCGAAGATGTCTACAAGAAAGTCAAAGTACTATCCGGTGGCGAAAAGGCCCGAGCAATGTTCTCCAAAGTCATGCTCAGCGACGCCAACGTTATGCTGTTTGACGAGCCTACTGACCATTTGGACTTAGAATCAATCTCAGCTTTAAATGAAGGATTAGCCAAATATTCAAGCGTGCTTATGTTAACTTCTCATGACTTTGAGTTGCTCAATACTACGACAAACCGCGTCATAGAGATTACGAGTCAAGGTATCATTGATGAAAAGACTTCATTTGAAGAATACATCAATGCTCAAGCCGCAAAAAACTAGGGACTTTTAGAATAATTCCCGACGCTCTCCCTTTAAAAAACTGTGGATTAGTCAGTTTTTTGCACGGTTTCATGCCAGAACGTAGAATTTTTTGACGAAAATTCATCGAGTCTTAAAAATTCACATGTGTGGCATCCAGTATTCCCGTTTTTCTGGATGCCACGTCACTGAAAATCTACGCTTTTCGCTCGATTTTTTAGCGCCTGGCATGACAAATCAAACCTTACTTTACTCATCAGAAAAACCGACTAATCCACAGCTCTTTAAAGGGTGAGGTTAAGAGGGATTTTTAAGAGTGAAATTGTTTCAATAAAGCTTGTGCTGCTTCGAAGTCTGTACTCTTTACTTCTAATCTTATTGAGCTTCCATAAGCCATAAAAGGGCGCTGACCACCGCAATCATCGGTTTTAACAAGCGCCTGAATACCATGCGATTCAAGAAAAATGCTCACTAGATCTGCTTCGGATTTCATTAAATAGCTCTGAATGAAAATATATTCCATCATTTATTACCCCCAATATGAGCCGCTAGATTTTCACAAGAATAGCGCGTCTCATCTCATTTATATGCTTAGAAATGGAATTAAAAAATCGGGCTCGGATAAATATTAGGTTGATCTTCAATTGCAATGAGCGCAGCACTCTTCAGCCATTACTTTCAAGTCATGAGAGCCAGTCATGTGCATGCATGCTTAATTATCGACGAGGAATGGAAATTTCTGAAATATTTCTTAATTCACCATTCAAGTGGGACAAGGCATTGCGCAATGAGGTTTTTCGTTACACACGACACTCAATATTGAAAAATGGAGGTTATGCAATGACGACAAAAAACATCCCTATCATATCAACTAGTCAATTCTCTCAACTGCGAAAAAAATCAGCTTTGTTTGGCTGTGTTCTATTAATATCTATTTTTACGACACAGACTTTGGCAACACCTTCTGTCTCAGCGAGAAAGAAAACTATTACAGAAAGCCAAAACCTTTCTATTGAAAAATATCTAGAGGCGACATCTTATGACTTGGTCGAGACGACAGTTATTTCCGATAAATACCCACTGAACAAACTGAAAAAAAAAGCTAGCCCAAAAAAGAAAAAACAAATCTTGGAGCTCATGCGTCAGACACAGGAAGAATATTTCTTTGCACAAGAGCCAACTTTCGAACAAATCCAGCGATTCATGAGTAATGTAGGGGGCGCCTTCGTCAGCGGGTATACTTCTAATAATCGAACTTATCTTCATCCTGGAGCAATTAAATTTCTTGCGCGCTATGGAATTGCCAGCGAAGATGCCTTGGCCGTTCTTTCCCAAGACACCGTTATGCGCGAGTGTATTTTCACGCGTTTGCTCGCTTTTAACGATCAAGATACGACTGAAATTGCTTACAGACCAGAGCCTAAAAGCACAGATGAAGCCCGGTGGATTGTGAGCGGCTGTGCAGGTAAAGTAAGCTCCCATGAGTATCAACAAGCCTGGAAACGACTGGGCACCAAAAGAACTTTAGAAGCAGACAGAGGATTAAGATATCTGAGTTATCTCGAAAAACAAAATCCAACCCTTTTTGGCAGCTTTCTTCTTCGTCTTAATAAAGGAATAGTTGACGAAGCCGTATATATAACTCATCAAAAAAGGTTTTATGAGGGATGGGTTAAAGCCTTTTCACCGGTTGATGGTAAAGTTCTCGTCGGTTTTTCAATTGGTTCTATAGAAAATAGTCAATTTTTCGAAATTTCCGAAATCGCACTTAAAGGGGGAGCTCATGAGAAATTGCGTGTTGGCACAAAGCTCCATTCACTATACAACCAGCCCGAATTTAGCTTAGTTGCCACATTTTTCGATTCCGATCTGTTATTGCTAGCATCTAGGCAACTCCTACGTTTAAGCCCCTTCGGCTTATTTTTTAAAGATACTGCCAAATATCCTCATGGAAACATTGTCTACAGTGATATTGAAGGGGAAATATTGCCTGCCACAGTAATTGGTACCTCAGCCCATGATTCCAGTTATCTTTACCTCAGTCATAGAAAAAGAATTCTTGGACAAGAAGAATCACAATTATATACAATGGACGCCGAATCCTCAAAAAAACTGCGCGAACTAGAAACCATTGATTCTAATGGCACAACGTTCTACTTTGCAGGTGTTTACCGAAATTATTCCACTAATCTTCGTCTACTGGTGGTGAAAAATGGTCCAACCATTCTTAGCTATCTCGAGAACGAAGCTTCCTTCTTAAAAATAATTGACAAGCACAACATGCTCGTTCCCTTTGAGTTTGAGAAAGAAGAACTATTGTAACTTATCACCACCATAAAGCCGCGCGAAGATGGCGGCTTTATAATCCCGAAAAAAATATAGTTTAATTGATAGAATTATTAGCAAAAATGCCATGATATTTGAATGAATGATTCCCTTGTAATAGCTCATGTGCCACAAGCGTCACCTGAGAGGGATAATCAGGAAAAATAAAGGCACAAGATTCCACTAAAGCGCTTTGTAAAGAAGAACGCATCCAATCAATTTTTTCTTCAATGCGGCTCTCTAGTGAGCGCTCATCCCCAAAGCCAAAGAAAAAACAACGACTCGCGGCAACTCTGCCCAAGGTAGGAAGCAAAACTAGCTCATTTCGCGCACCCGTGATATCACCACTTTCAATATAGTGTGAAATCAAACCGCACATTCGCCAATCAAGCAGTGACAACGCGCGCGAAAGCTGTCCTCGGTTGGCCACCAATGCTATGGCGATGGCATCGATATTCAAACTATCGATAGTTTCAAAAGTAACGCTGAGAGTGTTCAAACCAGTATTCCTAAATTGAGCTAAAGACCCCGAGCAATGCGATCCAAAATGCCGTTGACGAATGATGCCGATCGCTCACTGCCAAACTTCTTGGCAACTTCAATCGCTTCATTTATGACTATACTCTTTGTAAGTTCTTTAGCAAAAAATAGCTCAAAAACAGCGATACGCAAAATAATACGGTCTATTTTATCCATACGTTCAAGGCGCCAATTATCGGCATTTTCCGAAATGCGCTGATCTATTTGACCAATATTACCAATAACGCCGCTCGCCAAATGTGATGCAAAGGCTGAAATTTTATCAGGCACGGCAAAATGATCAAAAAAATCTATCATTTGGGTTTCAAGAGCCGCTTTGTTTAATTTTTGAGTACTCGACAAACCAAAAGAACTCTCAACTTGATAGAGAATTTTCAAGGCACACTCTCGGCCCTTGCGACGTTTTCCCGATTTATATTTCATACTAATTGCTCAATACTTTTAAGTACATTGACCCATTCAATCGCTGCGACCGCGGCACTCCACCCTTGATTACCCATTTTCGAGCCAGAACGAGCAATTGCTTGCTCTATGGTATCCACAGTCAATAGTCCTAAAGTAGCTGGCACACCAGTTTTTAGGGATAATTGAGCAATGCCATTTACTGCAGCACCTGAAACATGCTCATAATGATCAGTCTCGCCACGAATCACCGCACCTAGACAAATCACCGCATCGAATTTACCCAGCTGAGCAGCCTTTTGTGCTGTCAACGGAATCTCAAAAGCGCCAGGCACCCAAATAATGGTCTGCTGGGACCGGCTTGCACCATGCTGAACTAATGCATCAATCGCCCCTTCCACCAGTTTTTCCACAAAAAAGTTATTAAAATGAGAAGCAACAATAACGGTTCGCATTGAAGTTGCGACTAAATTTCCTCGAGTTACTTTGGAAGCATCACTTAATATAATTTCAGACATAATTATACACCTCATTTTTTATTAATTTTTTCTCATTCGCTATGCGATATTCAATAATATCTTTTATGCTTAGCACTAACAGTTCATGTTTTTTAGCAAATTCAATAATTTCCGGCAAACGTGACATTGTGCCATCAGCATTCATTAGTTCACATAGAACAGCAGCTGGCTTAAGTCCAGCGATACGGGCCAAATCAATTGACCCTTCTGTATGGCCAGGTCGCTTCAAAACGCCACCATCTTTAGCCTGCAAAGGAAAAATGTGCCCGGGACGGCACAAATCCGAAGCTTGAGTGTTGTCATCCAAAGCAGTTAAAACCGTAAGCGCTCTATCCGCAGCTGAAACTCCAGTAGTTACGCCTTTTCTCGCATCAATGGTAACGGTAAAAGCCGTGCGGAAATGATCCTCATTCTCTGGCACCATCAAAGGCAGATTAAGCTCTCGTAAGCGCTGCTTTGTAAGACATAAGCACACAATGCCGGTACAATTACGAATCATAAAATTCATAGTCTTAGCATTAATGAATTCTGCGGCAACGATCACATCACCTTCATTTTCTCGATTTTCGTCGTCAACTAAAATAATAGGATTGCCCTGAGCCATCAGCGAAGCCGCTTTTTCTACCCGTTCAATGGGAGTCAGACCAAATATCGTCAAGGCACCATTTTCTTGCATAAGCACAGCCTAACTCCTCATTTTCATCGCATGCACAAATTTGTGAATGTATTTACCCACCATGTCACACTCGATATTGACCCGATCACCAAGCTGGGCATTTTTCAAGTTGGTATTCGCTAAACTATGAGGTATCAGACAAACCTCAAAAAAATTCTCATTCAACGTATTAATAGTGAGACTCACTCCATCAACTGTTATCGAACCTTTTTCCACGCAAAATTGAGTAAGTGTCGACGGACAAGCTATACGCACAAATAAGCTCTCGTTATCACTTTTTAGTCCATCGATTATTCCAACACCGTCAACATGTCCCTGCACCATATGCCCACCGATGAGAGCTGACAAGGATAAAGCACGCTCAACATGAACTCTTTGAGCCAAAGTTAGCGAGCCGATAGTGGTTATTTTTTGTGTTTCAGGACCAACGCCAAAAAATAAGGTCATTCGCTGCTTAACATGAGCTTTCTCAAGAGTGAGACATACCCCATTAATCGCAATGCTTTCGCCAACTGTGAGTTCGCCCAAAATGTTGGAGCAGGATATGGCTAAGCGTCCATTTTCGTTGCCTTCCACCACGCCAATATGCTGAATTATTCCCGTAAACATAGCTTTCCTTTTTGTCGTGCTCACAAATAGCAATCTTGAAAGGGCTTGCCAATAACCCCGAATTACCGATAGGTCTGCCTTAAGAAATGAGCTAACACCAAGCTACACAACGGCATATTAGCTGGAGCAGCTTAGAAATGTTAGCAAAAGTAGACGGCGCAACCTTGTATGGGATTGAGGCCATAGCGGTCCAAGTTGAAGTTGACATTGCAGGGGGCCTTCCCGGCTTTGCCATGGTAGGACTGCCCGAAAGCACCGTTAAAGAAGCCCGTGTGCGCGTACAGGCTGCCATAGAAAATAGTGGTTTTGTTTTTCCGGAAGGTCGCATCACCGTCAATTTGGCGCCAGCTCACATTCGCAAAGAAGGTACTGGTTTTGATCTACCCATAGCTTTGGGCATTTTAGCCGCAGCCGGACAAATTCCCGAAGTAATGCTAAAAACTGCCTTAATCAGCGGCGAGCTGTCACTTGGCGGCGATATTAAACCAATACGAGGCGCTTTAGCAATTGGTGAATTAGCGGCGAAAACCGGTAAAAAAATGTTGATGGTTCCCACGGCAAATGGTGCAGAAGCTGCCGCTGTTCAAGAAATAGTAGTACGCTGTGCGGCGAATTTTAGAGATGCGGCCGACTACTTCTTTTCCGGTGATGATCAACTGGCTCCTCAAGCAGAAGAAGTTAAAAATCCCCCCCATGTTTTTGACTGCGATATGGCTGATGTCTGCGGTCAACGACTCGCCAAGCGTGCGCTTGAAATAGCTGCGGCGGGAGGACATAATCTGCTTATGATTGGCGGACCTGGTTCCGGAAAAACTATGATGGCCAGGCGTCTCGCCAGTATTTTGCCACCCATGGAGCGAAAAGAAGCATTGGAGGCAACCCGCATTCACTCAGTAACTGGCCTAACGATGGGCTCTGGATTGTTAACTACTCGGCCTTTTCGAGCGCCTCACCACTCCACTACCTGTGCCGGACTTATTGGCGGTGGTCATGGCATCCCCAGACCCGGTGAAATTAGTGTTGCTACCCATGGTGTTTTATTCTTAGATGAATTGCCCGAATTTCCAAAAAATGTGCTTGAAGCAATGCGGCAGCCTCTTGAATCTGGTGAAGTGGTTATTTGCCGAGCAAATGGCACCGTAAGCTACCCTTGCAAGCCCATGTTTATAGCGGCGATGAACCCTTGTCCGTGCGGCAATTTTGGCTGCCATAGACGAGTTTGTCGCTGCTCTTCAATTGAGGTCTCACGATATCGTGCAAAAATAAGTGGACCGCTCCTGGACAGAATTGATATACATATTGAAGTTCCTCCCGTCGATCTGAAGCTCTTGCAGGCTAAAAATCAAGAAGAGCCATCTGAGAAAATACGCGAAAGAGTGTGCAAAGCACGGGATCTACAGCAAAAACGCTTAGGAGACGGGTGCATTAACGCCACCATGAGCCGTAAGCAACTGATGGCCACCTCTTTGCCCGGCGAAGAAGGCCAAAAATTATTGCTCACAGCTATTGAACGTTTAGGAATGAGCGCACGTGCTCACGATAGAATTTTGCGGGTTGCTCGGACTATTGCAGATTTATCTGACAGTAAAAAGGTAGAAACTTCTTTTATCGCCGAAGCATTGCAATATAGAGGCGATGATCGAATGTTATTAGCGGCATAAGTTTGCATAGAAAAGAATTTTATTTTTAGACGACAGAGCTTGGAGGTGTTTCCCATGGCAGATTCTTATATAGGAAAAGGTCTTGAAGGCGTTATAGTTGAAAAAACGGAGCTTTCTCGCGTTGATGGTGAAAAAGGAGAGCTCATTTATCGAGGATACGACATCGATGAAGCGGCCAAATGCTCTTACGAAGAGATTTGCTATCTCTTCCTTTATGGCGAGCTGCCAACAACCAAGCAGCTTGAGGATATAACTGATCACCTGGTTAAAACGAGAAAAGTCTCTCAGCCCATTCTTGATTATGTAGCAACGACTCAACACATTCATCCGATGGATTCACTGAGAACTGCCGTAAGCATGCTCACTCAAGAGCTCGAACCAGTAGACGATAGTTCCCCGGACAATTTGAAACGGTTGGCCATTGCCTTGGTCTCGAAAACAGCAACTATTGCAGCAGCGGTTAATCGAGCACGATCAGGCCTAAAAGCCATTGAGCCAAATCCTACCTTAGGACATGCTGCCAATTATCTGTTCATGTCTCGAGGAAAAGCTACGGACCCCTCTTCTGGACAAATTCCTGAAAGTGTTATTGCAAGAACTTTAGATATTGCCTTGGTACTCCACGCTGATCACGGATTTAATGCAAGTACTTTTACAACCAGAGTCGTCGCTTCGAGCTTATCTGATATGCTGTCTTCAGTAACTGCTGCAATCGGTTCACTGAAAGGGTCTCTTCACGGAGGAGCTAACACCGACGTCATGAATATGCTTCTTGAAATCGGCAGTTTGGAAAATGTAGAGCCTTGGGTTCTTAATTCCCTTGAAAATAAAAAGAAAATTCCTGGATTTGGTCACCGTGTTTACAAAGTATTTGATCCACGCGCAAAGCATCTTAAAGAAATGTCAAAAAAATGGGGTGAGCGTGTCGGGAATGTAAAATGGTTTGACATGAGTGAAAAGATCGAAGAAATCATGCACAAAACAAAAAAAATTAATGCTAACGTTGATTTTTATTCGGCATCAACTTATTACGCTATGGGTATCAAACCCGAAATGTTTACCGTGATTTTTGCGGTTTCCCGTATGCTTGGCTGGGTTGCTCACTATATCGAACAAATACAAGATAATCGACTCATGCGACCAGAAGCGTTGTATGTCGGCCCCGTTGGCAAACATTTTATACCAATTAGCGAAAGATTAGCCGCAACCATGCCGATGGCAGCAGAAGCCTGTCCTTAAGGAAACTTCGAGGTTCATTAAAAAAAACCAGGCTTTCTGTTGGTTCAGAAGCCTGGCTCTTAGGTTCTTAACCCTAAAAACTACTGCATCTCTTCTGCTTTACATTTGATTCCTATCAAAGAAGACGAGAAAGTTACCCGATAATTTTTTCCAAACTGCAAATTCTCACAAGTTGATTCAAAAGGTGAAACAGACGTTGAGAAAGCCTGAACGGTAAGCAGACCTTTTTCAGGCTCACCTCCCAAACAATCGACATTTGCAATTATGGTTTCCGACTGATGGCTATCAATTGAACTGTCTGAATTCGTATTAACTTTGCAAGAACTGGAACTTTTCTCCGCTGACAACACTACAACTGATTTTATTCTCTTTGAATTGCTATTGACAACCAATATGCGTGAGTAATTTGCGGACTCAGGCAAGGGCTGAGCAGCAGCACCGCCCCCTTGTGCAGGGCTGGAAACTGGGCGTTGTGGCAGCTTTGCCGCGATTACCAGATTAAAACGGTCGATTTCGGATTTTCTGCCAATCACACCCATAACAGCTCGAGTTGCGGTACTATAAGTGTAGTGACAGAGCACTAAGTCTCCTTTCACTTCTCCGAATATAAAATTTGGTCGGTTTAATTTGTTTTTTTGCACTTCATAAGGCATCTGCTCCACAAATCTTCGATGGCCAACCACTGTCTGTGCATCATTTTTGGATCCACCGTAGGCTCTCCACAGCATGCCATCACCAAGATTAAAGCCATCTTCGCCTGAATCTTGTATTGAGGTCACTTGATTCCATTCAATTTGCTGTTCGTCGTTTTGAGGACATCTTGCTATAGCAGCCGCTTCAAAACTCTGGTCTGCTGCAGCTCCACCCCCTCGAGGTGAAGCCATTAACGAAAAGCTCGCTAAGGTAAAGATTGCGGTTAACATGTAAGGCATAATGAGCTCCTTATCAATTTTTACATATATAATGCGAATGAACAGCAATATATAACGACCACCACAAGTCACCGCAAAAAAAACGTAGTTTTATATGTAAAAATTGAATAAGCGGCGTATTTTAAACTTCAGATCCAAAAAGTAAGAGTGAGATCTAATAACCACGCCGTAGCGAAAGCGCGCGCGATAAGGTAAGGCGATCGGCAAATTGTAATTCACCACCTACAGGCACTCCGGAGGCAATGCGGCTTATTCTTAAGTTATTGCTTTCTAAGTGATTTTGAATAAATAGAGCAGTAGCTTCACCTTCAACGCTTGGAGGAGTAGCAATAATAATTTCTTCTATTTTTGGTTCGATATTTGCTACACGGGTAAAAAGCTCTTTCATTTTGAGCTCAGCTGGCCCAATGCCTTCCAGAGGCGAAAGATTGCCCTGCAAAACATGATAGCTGCCGCGAAAATCACCTGTTGACTCAATAGCCATTAAATCTTGCACGGTTGAAACTACGCAAACCACGGAACGATCACGATTTCTTTCATCACAAAGTGCGCAAATACTCTCTTGAGCCGTAAAAGAACAGCAAATACTGCAATCACGCACTTTGTTGGCTACATCATGCAGATTAGCTGCCAGCGTATACATGAGCCCTCTGTCTTTTAATAAAGCAAAGGTCAAACGCAACGCTGTTCTTTCACCAATACCAGGTAGTTTAGCGAAATGAGCTATTAAAAGTTTGAGAGGGTCCATTAAAACCCTAATTTGCCAGTAACTGACTTCATTTGATCAGCTACAATGCTTTTAGCCTGCGTTACTGCATCATTCACCGCAGCACGAATCATCTCTTGAACGAAATCCAAATCATTTTCAGCTATAAGCGTAGGGTCGATGGTAATTTTTCCCACTTCAAACTGGCCATTCATGTCTACCGTTACCATGCCGGCCAAGGCCGCACCCTGCACCGTTTTGGCTCCCAAATCTTGCTGCATCTGTTGTTGCATTTCCATGGCTTGCTTCATAGCATCCATCAATTTTTTTGAATCAAACATCGCATTGGTCCTCCGCGCCCACTAGCAAAAAGTGGCATATTAAGCTAATAAATCAAATACACCTCTAGGCAATTTTCATGAACAGTCGAATTCAACACCTCCTTGAACGCATCAAAGATTTTCCTGAAGAGCCCGGCTGCTACCTAATGAAAAATGCACGTGGGCATATTTTTTATATTGGTAAAGCCATAAACCTTAAAAATCGCGTCCTTAATTATTTCACTAATAGCGACACGCGTCCATTTGTATCATTTTTATCTGATATTCTGTATGACATTGAAACAATAGTCGTACGCAATCAAACTGAAAGCCTTATCTTAGAAAGAACGCTCATTCGAAAGCATAAACCTGAATACAACGTTCTCTTAAAAGACGATAAAAACTATATATTACTTAAACTCGATAATAAAAAGCGACCTGTGAATGCCCCGCGTCACCTGCGCTATCCCCGTTTGGAAATTGTGCGTAAAGCAAAAAACGACCAAGCTCGTTATTTTGGCCCCTATCCATCGGCAAATCAACTCAGAACAACTTTAGGGCTGATTAATAAATTTTTTAATTTAAGAACATGCTCTGACAAAGTCATTGATAATCGCCATCGTCCTTGCATCCAATATCAGATCGGCCGTTGTCCTGCACCATGCATTCAGGAAATCCCTCACTATAGCCAAGAAATTTCCAACGTTTCGCTCTTTTTACAAGGAAAAACTGACGAAATTACTCAACGTCTCAAAAGCCAAATGTTCAAAGCTGCGGAAGACGAGAATTTTGAAACTGCTGCTCGTTTGCGCGACCAAATTGAAGCAGTGCAAGAATCGGTGGCCAAGCAAGCTGTTGCAGGAGCCCGCAAAAGCAACCAAGACGTTTTTGGAACCTATCATCGACACGGTTTTTTGGCCATTACTCGCTTAATGATACGACGAGGAGCAGTAATAGAGCACCAAAATCATGTTTTTGAGACTCATGAATTTCCTGCTAACGAATTGTTATCAAGCTACCTCTCACAGCTGTATTTGGTGATGGATGCCACCCAGGTAGTGCGCGAAATTATCCTCGATACCGCTCTTTTGGAAGATGCTGATGCAATTCAACAAATACTAAATCAGCGCACCCATCATCCAGTGAGTATTACGTGGCCAAAACGCGGCCAAAAAGCTGCGTTATTAAAAATAGCGCAGCGCAATGCCGAGCTCGCCTTAAAAGAACATATGCATCATCTTACGTCTCAGGCAGCTGCTGTGGTAGCCCTTCAGAAATTCTTGGAGCTTAAAGAGCCCCCTTACATTATGGAGTGCTTTGATATTTCACTGTTTCAGGGCACTGATGCGGTAGCATCTAAAGTATGTTTTGTTGATGGCAAAGCTCATAAGAGTGATTATCGCATTTATAACATCAAAACTGTCGAAGGCATGGATGACTTTGCCATGCTTTATGAAGCCATTTGTCGTCGGCTAAAACAGGGAATTTTAGACAACAAGCTTCCTGATTTACTTTTGGTAGATGGGGGTAAAGGCCAATTAAACTCAGCGATTAAAGCATGTGTGGACTGCGGCATAGATCTTGCTCAATCAACAATGAAAGTCGCCAGCATTGCCAAGGCGCGAGTTGATAAAAACGCAAAAGATGAAATAAAAAGAAGTGCGGAACGCATATTTTTGCCCGGAGAATCCGAAGCGCGACAGTTGCCGGAGCATAGTCCCGAACGATACTTGGTTGAACGCATTCGCGACGAAGCACATAGATTTGCTATTGAACGGCATCGAAAAAAACGCAGCACAAGAACTATGACGTCTGTCCTCGATACCATTGCCGGTATAGGGCCGCAGCGGCGAAAAAATCTTTTGCGCCATTTTGGTAGCATTAAAAAGCTCAAAGAGGCAAGTGTTGAAGAGTTAGTTACGGTGCCTGGGATCAGCTTAGAATTGGCTATTACTGTCCACAGAAGCTTAATTGAGCAATCAGTTTCTTACAAATAATTCGAATTGTGAGGAACATGGTTTGCACAACTTTAAATTAACTACGCATTGACAGCCACACCAAAAGCCCCTATTAATTATGTTCATTTCTATATTAATTTAATATGATTTTTGACGCTGTTAATTTCAATAAAATCGTTGAGTCATCTACGCACGCAAATGATTCATGCATTCAATGAAATTTTCTCGTATGAAAAATGCAGCAAAATATAAATAATCTTTTAACTACTTAACAAGAGTATATTGATATGAAAAAAGCTTTCCTTATTTTTCTCCTGAGCTCCAATGCCTTTGCCATGCATGCAATTAGAGATGCTCTTGCTGCGGCGGCCCTCTCCCAAAATTTTAAGGAAGTGCAGGCTGTAATTTGTGAAAACTCTGATGACGAAGAAGAGGTTGTTAGACCACTGCGGCGAATGAAAAGTAAAAGTCCAGACTGCTCATCTTCGAAAACCGGTAGTCGTCTTTTCCGCAGCGCCGACGAAAAAGAAGCATATATAATAATATTGGAAAACCTTGAAAACCTCGGAGACGGTCCTTTCTTCGCCACAATCTCGGATGACCTAAACGATGATGCAGGAATGATTCGTCAACGCGTTATCTTACCGCAAAAAGGCAACATTGAACTCAGACTCATAACCAACCCTTCCCACCTGACGATTACACACGCTGAAAGTGGCGCAATGCAAGCACTACTAAAGGTACATGACGGTCAAAACATAAGTTTCTCTCTTCCGACTAAAGTTCGACTTTGAAATTGTGCGATTCTGTAATCTTCTATCATGTCTCAGCCGATTGCTTTAAGCCCTAAAAACTGGCTGAGACTATCCCGTTTTGAACTGAAATGATTGAATTTAACACCTTAAAGCTACTTGTAGCTAGAAAATCTCTGGCCTAGCACGATAAATCCCTCTTAGTCTCCCTTTAAAAAGGGAGACTATAGTTCGGACAAAAAATTAGCAAAAAAAATAGTGGAAGCCAAAAGAAGAGCAAGTTGATTACTTCTAATTCAACGCCAATTGAAGAGGGAAGTAATGAACTTGCTCGAAAGCTTTATACACCTTTTAAACATCTGGAAAACAACTTTTTGCTCTCAGCGGTCGTTCCACTACGCTCGAGCGCTGGCTTGTGCGGTCCTAACATGTATAGGACACAAAAAAACTTTAACTAATGTGTGGATGGTTTTTCGTAATCCCGATCAGAAACCCAGCAGCATCTACAAGTTTTTTAGCAGAATGAAATGGAAAATCGACGATCTATTTGACCCCATTTTGAATCAATCAATTCCTCATTTTGATAGTGATTACATTATTGTGGGAGTCGATGATTCGATATTCAAAAAAACGGGAAAGAAGATCCCAAAGACAGCCTATCACCGAGATCCAATGTCGCTTCCTTTTTGGGTTAATTTAATAAGAGGACTGAGATTTCTCCAATTTTCCCTTCTCATTCCAACGTACGACATAAACGGCACGGCTTGTTCTATACCTATCCGTTTTATCAATGCTTCACCCGTCCCTAAACCAAAAAAAAAACGCCCTTCAAAACGAATGGGATACCTATATTCAGCGAAAGACCGAACACAATCTTAGTACAATCTTTACCCAAGAAGCTCAGAAATTAAGAACAGTGTTAGATAAAATGGGAGCTGCTGCAAAGCTTCTTATATTGGTGTGTGATGGGAGTTTTTCTAATAGAACCTGTTTAACGGCCCCTTGGGATCGAACTTCTGTCGTAGCTCGTGGTCGTAAGAATGCAAAATTATGTTTTAAGAGTACATCTCCTCGGCGGAAATATGATGTTACTAAATTTACACCCGACAGTATTAGGAAAGATGATAGCATTCCGTACAAAAAGCAGAAATGTTACTATGGGGGTTCGGAGCGTCAAATTCAGTACAAAGAACTTTCTAATGTTCTTTGGCAATCGGTCACTAAACTATTGCCATTGCGCTTAATCGTAATAGCTCCCCTACCTTACGTGCGTGGCGGACGAAGAAACTATCGAGAGCCTGCCTATCTATTTACGACAGATCAAACCACGGCTATAGAAGTGCTTATCCAAGCATACTTTAACAGAGTACAAATTGAATACAATTTTAGGGACGAAAAGTCAGTGATTGGCGTCGCTGAGGCCCAGGT
>Ga0206887_10028_pt1 | contig 36577 bp, 29 predicted proteins | sample Alteio_BWOrgHeat_89_FD_153248 | JGI IMG/M metagenome (GOLD analysis project Ga0206887, IMG submission 153248) | Enriched cells from forest soil in Barre Woods Harvard Forest LTER site, Petersham, Massachusetts, United States - Alteio_BWOrgHeat_Nextera3 ...
GGCGGCGGTCAACCGTGCAGTATGCAGAATGCGAAAGATGTCTCGGCAATTTGCAAAAAAAATAACATCCTCTTTATCATTGATGCATGCAGAATAGCGGAGAATGCTTACTTCATCCGTCACAGAGAAAAAGGATTCGAAAAAACATCGTATCGTCAGATCGCACAGCAAATGTTTTCCCTTGCTGATGGATGCATCATGAGCGGAAAAAAAGACGGACTTGTTAACATCGGCGGTTTCCTTGCATTGAAAGATAAGTCTCTTGCCGATGCCTGTACCAATCTTCTGATCATCACTGAAGGCTTTGCAACCTATGGCGGACTTGCCGGACGCGATATGGATGCAATGGCTGTCGGATTACATGAAGTATTCGATGCAGATTATCTTCATTACCGCATTCGCAGCACGGCGTATCTCGGAGAGCATATCAGGGCAAAAGGAATCCCTATCATCTACCCTGCCGGCGGTCACGCAATTTATATTGATGCGAAAGGTTTGTATCCGCATATTCCAGTTGCAGAATATCCCGGGCAAGCTTTGGTTTGTGAGCTCTACCAGAAAGGAGGAATTCGCTGTGTTGAGATCGGCTCAGTCATGTTCGGGAAATATGATAAGAATGGTAAGCTTATTCCTGCTCCGATGGAACTTGTACGGCTTGCCATCCCGAGAAGAGTATATACACAAAGTCATATTGATTATGTAATTGAAGTTTTTGATGAGATTGTTAAAGGAAAATCCGAGACAACAGGCTTAAAGATAACCTATGAACCGGAATTCCTTCGGCATTTTACCGCGCATTTTGAAAAGATATAAACGGAGAATAAAGCAATGAATACCACCATTACCACCCTGCTTCCATTACTCGAAAAATACAGCAAACCCGGACCAAGATATACAAGTTATCCGACAGCTCCTGCATTTAAGAAGAATTACTCTTCTGCAATGCGTGCCGAAAGTTTGCAAAAATCAGGTGACGATATCTCGCTCTATTTTCATCTTCCGTTCTGCGATACCCTTTGTTATTTTTGCGGTTGCACGATGCTCGTATCGAACAATCGTGACAGGATTGCTGAATATCTTGACTACCTCGAAAAGGAAATCGAAATGACAGCAAAGTTAATCGGTAATCGTAACGTTATTCAATTGCATTGGGGTGGCGGAACGCCGACTCATTTGCTCCCTTCGGAGATCCGTAAACTTGGCAAAAGCATCCATAAGCATTTTCAGATTGCACCTGATGCCGAGATAAGCGTAGAGATCGACCCGCGTGAAGTTAACAAAGATCATATTCAGGCTCTTTATGATGCCGGATTCCGCAGAGCTAGTATCGGAGTTCAGGATATGGATGAAAAAGTCCAGAAGGCAATTAATCGCATCCAACCTGAAAGCATTACCAGACAAGTCATTGATTGGTGTCGCGAGTTAGGATTTGAAAGTATTAATATCGACTTGATCTATGGCTTGCCTCTTCAGACGAGAGAGTCCTTTACCAATACTTTGCAGCGAGTTCTGCTGATCAACCCTGATCGCATTGCCCTCTATAATTTCGCTTATGTTCCGTGGCTGAAACCACAACAGCAACTGATCCACATCGAAGATCTTCCGGAATCGCAGGAGAAGCTTCAGCTTTTTGCAGATGCTACGAATTGTTTTCTTGAAGCAGGATATGAATATGTCGGCATGGATCATTTCGCAAAACCGGATGATGAACTATCAAAAGCCAGGAGCGAAGGAACACTGCAAAGAAATTTCCAAGGCTATTCGACCCGCGGCGGCTCCGATCTAATCGGGCTTGGCATGAGTGCCATCAGTCACATCGGTCATTCCTTTTCGCAGAATGTCAAAGAACTTCCTGCCTATTATGAAAAGCTGGGTAAAGGAGAATTCCCTGTTGTCGCAGGACTTGAAATGACGGAAGACGATGCCATCAGAGAATATGTCATCATGCGGCTTATGTGCGATCTGAAACTTGATAAGATCAAAACCGGTGAGAAGTTCGGAATTCGTTTTGATACGTATTTTCATTCATCAATAATACAACTTGATGAATTGGAATCGGACGGGCTCGTCATCAATACCCCTGCTGAAATTATTATTTCTGAAAAAGGGAGATTCTTCCTGAGAAATATTGCAATGTGTTTTGATGCATACCTTGCAAATGCAACGAAGGAGAAACCGGTTTTTTCTAAAACGCTTTAAGAACCTATTACCTCAGCACATAAGATTGAAACAGCCGGATGATGATCATCCGGCTGTTTCTCTTTAAATAATTAGTCGATCTTCAATGCTTCGATATCGAATATCAGCGTTGCATTTCCTGGGATCTTTGGCGGGCTTCCTGCCGGACCGTAACCAAGTTCACTTGGAATGATCAATCTGCGTTTACCGCCCGATTTCATTCCCTGTAAACCTTCTGTCCATCCTGCGATCACAGAAGATTTTCCGATCTCAACCGGAAACGGTTCAACGTGTCCAAAGCTCGGATCAACATTCGAATCAAATGCTGTCCCATCTTCCAACGTGCCTGTATAATTTACAGAGACCTTGCTGCCCTTTTTTGCCTCAGCTCCTTTGCCAACTTTTGTATCAATATACATCAAGCCGGTGGCAGTAACGGTCGTATCGCCATGTTTGCCGGGAGTTGGTTTAGCAGCAGGGATTTTAATTGTCTGCGGTTCAGGAGATGGTGCTCCCGGTGTTGCAATTGGCGGAACAGTATCAGGTCCGCTGCCTTTTGCAGAGTCAGTTTTATTGCAGCTTGCAGCTCCAATAAGAAGAAGTGATCCAAAAACGATGTGAGTTAATTTCATATTAGATTTGTGAATTTAAAAATCAGTGGATTATATACCGTTTGCCTTGATTTTCCGTTCCCGTTCCGCTTCTTCCCAAAGTCCCATATAGCTATTATACCGCCATTCGGGAATTTCACCATCCTCTACTGCTTCGATCACAGCGCAGCCCGGTTCATGGATATGCATACAGTTTGTCATGGCACAATCTTCCTGCAATGTCAGAAAATCGGCAAAATGAAATTTGATGAGATCGGGGTCAAGATCGAAATGAAAGAATTCTCTGATGCCCGGCGTATCAACGATAAAGCCATTCGTCCCTTCCCCGATTGCAAGAAGTGAAGTTGTCGTCGTCGTATGCATTCCTCGCTGCTCTTTGCGGCTTAGCTCCTTGGTATGGGCTACTTGCTTGCCAAGCAATGAATTCACAAGTGATGACTTCCCGACACCGGATTTCCCTGCAAAGACGGCTAACTTATTTTCAAAGATCTTTTTCAATTCCGTAAGTCCACCACCGCTTATCGCAGAAGTTCGGATTGACATGTACCCTATCTTCTCATAATACTCAAGTGCCTCATTAATAAAATGTCGTCTCGGATTTTCATCCAATTCATCAGCTTTATTTAAGACGATCAGAATATCCAACCCTCCTTCATGGCCCGCTACAATATATTTATCAAGGATGCCATTTTGAAATGGCGGATCACCGGCGCTCATCACTACGGCAAGGATATCAATATTCGCAGCGATGACTTGCTCGAAATTATCATTTCGCTTATGAGCTTTGCGGGAAAGTTTTGTCCGACGAAAAAGCACTTCGCGAATAACGGAAATATCGCCATCGGATGGTTCGATCAGTACATCGTCGCCGACGGCGACGAGTGTTGCATTTTCATTTCCGGACTTCGTACTTTTTACCGATCGTGCTCTGTACTCCGCTCCGCTCTCATCACGGGTAATAAAATTTGCTCCTTCAGTTGATATGACTCTTGCCTTGATGTAGCTTCCGGCGTCAGTATCAATAGCAATTTCTTTTACCGAATGCCGTTCGCGGTGGCGCACATCTTTCTTTCGTGTGCGGTCAACATTCGAGCGACGGATACGCTCTGACCCCAATTGGTCTTCATGATCGGATAGTTCAGGATTAACTGCTTCGTCATTCATCGGCTATGCTAACTCCGAACCCCACCGAAAAGTCGCAGGGAAGGTTGTAGTTAGAATGGTGTAAAGGAATAGAATTCATAGCTCCTATTTCCTGTTTTCGCAAAAGCCTTCCTGTAAGTCCTTATAATTCATAAACATCACTGTTCGCACACACAGATTTCCTCTTCCGCCCCACTTCAGACTTCCAAACTTCCCTAACAAATATACAATATAAAACGGTGTTTGTCAAGGGGGCAAACGAAAAAAAATAGGTATTAACTTGAGCTCGCGCTGACATTTCATTAAAAATAGTATAAAACATTCAAGGGCATAAAAAAAGGCAGCTCACGAGAGACTGCCTTTTATCTAGCAAAGTAATGGCTTATTTTATTGCATCAATTCCAATTGTCTCTTCAATTCATTTACACGATGGGCAAAAGCCGGATCGTGGCGCATATCATCGACAATAGTTTGCTGAGCATGGATAACAGTCGAATGGTCTCTTCCGCCAAAATGCAAACCGATGGTGTTCAGTGTGCTGGCAGTAAGTTCTTTGCAGAGATACATGGCAACCTGTCGTGCCTGTACGATCTCCTGCTTGCGCGTCTTATCGCGCAGAAGCTGTTCTTCGATACTGAAGAACTTAGCTGTATATTTCTGAATGGTCTCTACTGAGAGCACCGGAGCAGAACGCCTTGCCACTTTGCGAAGCACTTCGCGGGCAAGCTCCACACTTGGCTCCTTGCCTTCAAGTGAGATCGTCGCTTCAAGCGAGATCAGACAGCCTTCGAGTTCGCGGATGTTCGTAGTCACGTTCGATGCGATGAATTCCAGAACTTCATCGGATATATCAAATCCGTCGCGGATGGCTTTATGGCGCAAGATCGCTATGCGCATTTCCAGATCAGGTGCGCCGATATCCGCAGTCAGTCCCCATTGCAAGCGGTTAAGCAGGCGATCATCAATATCTTTCAGTTCTTTCGGCGGACGGTCGCAGGTCAGGATGATCTGCTTTCCGTTCTCGCGGAGTTCATTGAAGGTGTGGAAGAAGGAATCCTGGGTACGCTCTTTCCCGGCGAAAAATTGCACATCATCAATGATGAGCATATCGATCGAGCGGTACAGGTTATTAAAATCATTGATGCGATCGGATTGCACAGCATCCACGAATTCCTTGGTAAAGCGTTCACTGGAAGTATAGAGAACGCGAAGCTCAGGGAATTTCTTCAGCGAATAATTACCGATAGCCTGAATAAGATGCGTCTTGCCTAAGCCGACATTTCCGTAAATAACAAGTGGGTTGTAGCGCGTACCACCGGGATTATTTGCCACTGCCATCGAAGCGGCGAATGCAAGTTTATTTGCCTCGCCTCGGATAAAAGTATCGAATTCATATCCGGGATTGATGTTCGAATCAACAGGAGGTTTTTGTACCGGTGTGCCGACTCGAGATCCGGAACGGTTATCGCGCATCTGCGCGGCAGAAACATTCATCCGGTTCTCCGGCGGCTTCGGCTCTGTTACAACAGGCTGCGGAGCAACTTGCTGAACAGGTACGGGCTGAGGGATAAATGCAGCAGGTTCAAGCAGCGTTTCGACACCTTCTACTTCGGCAGCATGTTCGAACGTGAACCCTGCCTGTGCCCCTAAGGACTCCATGAGCACCGTTTCTATCATTGACTGATAGTGCTGCTGTATCCATTCGGAGATAAAGCCGCTTGGTGCAACAAGCGTAAGTGTCTGTCCCTGAAGTGCTTTTGCCACGAGCGGCTCGAACCATGTCGTAAAACTTTGCGGAGAGATCAGCCCCCTGATCTTCTCGAGGCTGAGCTGCCATATTGCTATCGCAGCGGATCGCAGATCGTCCGCAGGAGCATCAGTTCGTTCAGGTATCGGTCCTCCTGCCGCTAAAGACATGTCTGATTTCTTTTCTTGCACTTTGGCTGCACTGGCAGCTCTTGGGGAAATTTCAGTTTCAATTAGCACGCTTCGTCCTTGTGTAAAAGAAAAACTATGATAAGAGTTTCACGCACCCGAACCATGTTCAGGCACTGAAAAAAAATATTGCTACGGTACTTTGGTACTGAATCTGGAACGAAAAAAAAACGCTCCGGTCAGAGAAACTTTGGAAATGATCTTCCTGCGCACATCATCAAAATCGTTAGGTTCAGATAGTAATTCACATCCGAAACCCTTATCAGAAATGGATCACAAAAGTTATCCACATACAACAAACAGATAGCTAAATCATTTCGTCTTTACTATAATACGAACGTTTTTTTTCTCCGCCGCGAAAAACGAAATTTTTTATCTATTTTCCTTTGCTTAATGAACCTAATATTACCTTTCGTGAAGCACCTGTCGTCTTCGGAAGATGAATATATTCATCTTCAAGAAATGCCTTTGCGAACCAGGCGAATGCCAACGCTTCTTTTGCCTGTGAAGGAATTTCTATCTCATCGGAAATTTGAAATTCGGTTTTTGGCAGAAGTGTTTTGATACGATTACAGAGAAAAAGATTTTTCACTCCGCCGCCGCTTGCGATAATTTCTGTAGGATAAGAATCGTTTATCGGCAAAAAGCTTATTGCCTGAGCGATAGAACGTGCTGTGAATTCCGTGGCAGTAGTTAGGGCATCATCAGGAAATAATTTACCAGGAAGTATTTTTTCTCTGAAGATAGAAAGTATTTTTTCTCCGAAGTCTTCTCTCCCAGCCGATTTAGGAGGTGCTTTCTTAAAGTATTGATTTCTCAGAAGTTGCTCAAGCAACTCTTCATCAATGTCTCCTTCAGCTGCAAAGGAGCCATTTTCATCGAATGGTATATTGAAAAATTCCTGTGCCAGGTTATCGATAATCATATTCCCAGGACCAGTATCAAATGCCATCACATCATCCTCAAATGCGTCTGCAGGAATAAAAGTAAGATTTGCAATTCCGCCGATATTTAAAAGGATTCGGTTACGATCATTACTTCGTAAAAAACGGTAATCAAACATCGGAATAAGCGGAGCGCCTTCGCCACCGAGTGCAATGTCCGCACTTCTAAAATCACTGACTACATCAATTCCGCTCATTGCAGCTAATGCCGCCCCTGAACCAAGTTGAAATGTTGCTCCCTCTTTCGGTAAATGCCGTATTGTCTGTCCATGCAGGCCTATTGCACTAATATCACTTTTTTTCAGACCTGCTTTTGTAATTGCCAAAGCAACTGCTTTTGAATATTCTTTCGCAAGATCAAAATGCGTTTGCACGAAAAGATCGATATTCATTTCTTCTTTCGTTGCAAGATCCATCAGTATTTTTCGAAGCACGGGATGCAGCGGAGTGGAGGTTTCAATGATAACTTCGGGGACTTCATCAAAACGTGCGATCACTACGTCAATGGCATCCATGCTGGTGCCTGTCATGATGCCGATATAGTATTTAGCAAGCGGCTCCATTTATTCCTTTTCCTCAGGCAAGGGCTGTACCTGTTTTTGTTCTTCCGGATTTACATGATGAGGGGTCAGTTGAACGACAAGAAAAAAGACCAGCGCCATCACTACAAAAACGGCAATACGCACTGCCCATGAATCACCCTTAATAAGCGCACGAATTCCGAAGGTCTTATCCTCCCTGCCAAATGATGCGTATCGTCTGCGTAGTAGTGCCAATTTGGGTAATTGTTAGTTATTAGTTGTTAGTCATTAGCAGAAATCATGTTTTGTCATTTGCATTTTTTTGCTAACGACTAACAACTAAAGACTAGTGACTATTTCCCTATTACATTTCTTGCGATCACGATCTTTTGAATATGCGATGTGCCTTCGTAGATCTGCAAGCCTTTAATATCGCGTAAATATCTTTCAACGGGATATTCATTTGAATATCCTCTGCCTCCGTGCAAAAGCACGGCTTCGTTTGCGGCTTTGACAGCTGCTTCAGTTGCATGAAGTTTTGCCATTGAGGTTTCAAGTGTGCTGCTAATGCCCTGATCTTTTTTCCAGGCAGCATTATAGACTAAAAAACGTGATGCCTCAAGTGAAGTTTTCATATCGGCAATAACAGCTTGCACCATTTCGAAATCACCGAGACGCGAGCCGAATTGTTTTCTCGACCTGACAAAATCCACACAAGCATCCAAACAAGCCTGGTGCACACCAAGAGCACCGGAGGCTACGCCGAGTCTGCCGTGATCAAGAGCCGACATTGCAACCTTGAAGCCGTTATTCTCACCCCCAAGAACTCTTGTATCTGCTACGAAACAATTGTCAAACGTGATGTGAGCATGGTCACTTGCATGATGCCCCAGTTCTTTGCCAGGCATTTTTTTGCGGATGAATCCTTTGGAATTCGTATCAACTAAAAAAGCTGTAATACTTGCATGAGGCTTTGCTCCTTCGATTGCCGGAAGTTTTGCAAAGACGATTGCAAGATTTGCAAGATTGGCATTGGTGATCCAGATCTTTTCGCCATTTAAAATATATCCGCCTTCGGTTCTCTCGGCTTTTGTTTGAATGCTTCCCGCATCGCTCCCAGCTTCAGGTTCAGTGAGGCAATAACATCCGATAAGTTTCGCCGATGCAAGCTGCGGCAGAAATTCTTTCTTCTGCTCTTCCGATCCATTCTGCTCAATACATTGCATCACGAGTGATGTATGCACTGTCATGAATCCCCGCACGCTGGAACAGGCTCTGCCAAGTTCTGTATAGGTAAGAGCAAGCGAAAGGCTATCCATTCCTGAACCGCCAAATTCTTTCGGTATCGAGCCGCCTAAAAAACCATGCGATGCCATTTGCTCAATGATGGATTGCGGCATGATGCCTTCTTCATCCATCTTACGTGCAAGAGGTGCCACGACATCGTGCGCAAATTTTTGCGCTGCCATTTGCCAGTGAAGCTGTTCTTTGGTGAAAGTAAAATCCATCAGGAATGTATTACGGCTATGCCTTCTATCTCAAGCAACGCATCATCTTCAAAAAGTAACGAGACTTCCACAAGTGTCATGGCAGGAAAATATTTGCCGAAATATTGCACATAGATCTTTCCGATCTCTTTCAGCTTTGAAGCATAATCATTTTTATCCTTGACAAAAAGATTAAGCTTTACAATATCGGTCATCACGCCGCCTGAGGCACTCATCACTGCTTCCAAATTATGCAAAGCCTGATCGAACTGCTTAACGAGATCGCCTTTATGGATAATTTTTCCGGCAGCGTCGAAGGATACTTGCCCGGCAAGGTAGATCGTCTTGCCGCCCAATGAAGCAACAGCATGGCTGTAGCCGATAGGCGCGACAAGTTCGGGCGGATTAATAATGGTATTCACGTAAGGAAAATATGATTTATGAATTATGAGATCGCAAGGGTAACAACAATTTCATCATTCATATTTCCTCTTTCCTATTTTTCTAAAACGCAGCTGAAGTTGATTTTGGGATATTTGCCGGTTCATCAAACTCCGGTACATACAAAAGATTATCGAATCGTCCGACGTTGCCGCGGAACGCTACGCGTGTTGAACCAACAGGTCCGTTACGCTGCTTGCCGATGATAATTTCTGCTGTGCCTTGTGTTGGCTTGCCATCTTCGTATTGCTCGATGCCGTAGGTTTCAGGGCGGTAGATAAAGAGCACAATATCTGCATCCTGCTCGATAGCACCAGATTCACGAAGATCAGATAGCATGGGGCGTTTATCAGCACGGGCTTCCAATCCTCTGTTCAATTGACTCAGAGCGATGACAGGGATATTTAATTCTTTTGACAGCGCCTTAAGCGAACGCGAGATCGTTGAAATTTCGCGCTCACGCGAATCCATGTGACGCGATACTTCCATGAGCTGCAAGTAATCGACGATCACTAAGCCGATATTTTCCGTAGCTTTTAACCTACGGCACTTTGCGCGAAGTTCAAGCGGAGTGATAGCGGCTGTATCATCAATAAAGATCGGGGCTTCATGTAGTTTACCGATAGAGTGCGACACCTTGCGCCAATCATCTGCTGAAAGTTTTCCTTTTCGGGCATCCTGCATATTCACTTGTGCTTCACTACAGAGCAAGCGAAGCACAAGCTGCTGCGCTCCCATTTCAAGGGAGAATACGGCAACAGGCGTGCGAAGTTCTTTGACGGGATTGAGCGCAGCATTACGTGCAAGTGAAAGCGCAAGCGCTGTTTTGCCTTGTGATGGACGTGCAGCTAAAATAATAAGATCGGTCTTCTGCCAACCGCTTGTCATTTCATCGAGATCGTCAAGCCCTGACGGGACGCCGGTTATTCCTGAATTATTATTATGAATGCGCTCAAGGTAATCTATCGTATCATGCGCAAGTTTATCCATCCGCGAAAAACTTTTGCGGTGGCGCGTTTCCGAAAGTCTGAAGAGATTTGATTCGGCATGATCTAAAAGCTCGAAAGTATCATCTTCACCTAAAAAAGCACGAAGCTTTACTTCTTCACACGTGCGTATGAGTTCGCGGGCAAGGTATTTTTCTAAGATCAGCCGGGCATGTGCTTCGACGTTCGCCGTTGTTACGACTTTGGAAGTCAACTCGACTAAATATGTAGGTCCGCCCGCATCTTCAAGTGTGCCATCCAAACGCAGACGACTTGTAACACTGAGCAGATCGATGGGTTCGCTCTTCGTATCGAGCACAAGAATGGCACGATAGATCGCCGTATGAGCTTCGCGGTAGAAGGGGCTATCTTCAAGCGTCCTGTCACCAAGCACTTCCATCACGCGGTTGGCAGCGGTCTTATCGATCATCATCGCACCGAGGATAGATTGCTCGATCTCGAGCGCCTGAGGTGGAACAAGTCCTGTACCGGCTACACGATCATACAGTTCGCTGAAACTGCGCAGATAATTTCTGCTCGTTCTCGAACCGGGTGCCTCTTTTGCTTGAATTGGAATTACGCTCACGTAGGTTTCTTATTGAATAGCAACAAAACAACAGATCACGGTAAAAACAATGCAGAAGCAATCAACAACTTTTCCAAGTGGATAAGTTGATAAGTTTTGCTGATAAAAAAAAGGCGCAGCAAATGCCGCGCCTTCTGGATGATTAAAAAAATATTTTTTTACTTCGTAACAGTCATTGTCTTTTCGATCGTCTTTCCGCCTGCATTAAGCGTATAGACGTAAGTGCCGGTTGCGAGCTTCGAAGCATCGAAGTTCACATTATATGAACCGGCGTCCTGTGTTGCATTAACAAGACGTCCGACTTCGCGGCCTAATACGTCATGTACAACAAGCGTAACCGGAGCACGCTCAGCAAGAGTATAGCTGAACTTCGTCTCAGAAGAAACGGGGTTAGGATAATTGCTGAGAGACGTTACAATACTGTTAGCCTGTTTAACATCAGCAGCACTATTGAACCAGTCAATGATACGCTTGGAAACAACAGGTTGTTGAGTCTTAGGAAGGTTCTCCAGTTCATAGGTTAAGTAAACCACTTTACCACCATTTGAAAGTGCCTTCATACCAACGATATCTTTTTTCTCATTGGTAAAGATACTTTGGAATGCATCGTCATAAGAAAGCAATCCTTGACGATAAGTATTCTTCGGAGAAAGAGTTGCGCTGATACCATCACCTATCGGGTCGCCTGTTACACCTGTAACTGTACCCCATGTGGTACTTGCATATGCTGTCGGATCAATGTGGAAATTATCTCTCCAATATTGCATATATGAATCAACACCGCTTGATTGGTAAATACCAATAGTTATAGGTCCGGTAAAGAGTACGTTTCCTCCCGCAGCAAGGTGATCTGAAAGATTCTGCCACTCGTTGGTACCAACTTGTATTCCTACTCCATATCCTGCAGCAATACAAACAGTCTTAAATTGAGCCCAATCAGTAAAGCCATTCATAAACAAATCTCGACCGATCAAACCGGCTTTCAATCCATTATTATTTAAACTGTTATCAAGCAATGGTCCCAACGGAGCGATGCCAGCACCACCATCTACTAAGACATCTGTATTGTCATTTCCGAAGAACGTGACATCTTGGCCGCCTAAACGAAGACCATCAGAAGTAGAGAAAATGACTGAACCAATTGAAGAGCCAATTGCCGGACTTGGAGCAGTTAAGGTAAGATCAACTGTTTTTGATTCGCCTGCATTGAGAGAGAGTGAATTACCTGTGCCTGTTAATCCGGAAAATGCAACACTCCAACCCGGAGAATTATAATCGGGAGAATACGACACACCGACATTCTGAGCTGTGGCAGTATTATTCGTTAAGGTGACCTGCATTTTATCTGTAGTCGGAGCTATAACTAGATCACTAATACCTGATGTAACAGCTGTGATGCTTGGTATCGTCCATTCAGACTGATATACTTCTTTCGCTGCAACGCTTTGAATAAATGCAGCAGAGAAAAGTTGACCGCGATTCCAGGTAGCACCAATTTTTGCAGCATATCTGTATGTGTTTGTCCCGCCTTGAGTAATTGAAAAAGCAGGGTAAGCAGCACTCACACCAAGTGCTCCTGTTGAAGAAACTAATGAGGGTACTGTAGTCCGCACTACATAATCGTGTGATGGTAAACCATTTGTTCCCATATACACCAAGTAACGCTCACCAACTACGACACCTAAGCGCAAATCTGTAGCAGTTGGCAAAGGTCCAACTGATTTCACAGTCAAATTTATAATAAGACTATCTACTACTATTTGCTGAGAAATATTAATTGTAAAAGGAGACTTCGTTGCAGCAATACTGTCTACTATTCCTTCAAGCACAGTTGCATAAGGAACTGAAGAACTCAATCCTGCATCAAGTGTACCGTCGAAAAAAAGTTGAGGTGCATATGGATTATTATAATAAACAGTAGATCTGTTTACTGAACCCGGGAAAACAGTATACATCGGGTCGTTTCCAGGTGATGGCCAGTTCACATGCCACTTCAGTACGACCATCTTATCACTATAGTCAGACTGAAATTTTTGCATCATTGGATCAGTAGCCGCGCAAGGCGGGCAAGTAGAGCTTGTAAACTCTTCTGCAAGGGGCTTGCGAGGTGCTTGAGCTTGTGAATTGCCGATTGCAAATCCAACTACAAGCAAAACAAGAAGTAAATAACGTTTCATATTTATATGAGTGAATAGTGAAAAAATCTGAGCACAACAATCATTCTTTAGGATGCGCAATTTATTAATCGGTGATTAAAGGGTCGCACATGGCACATCAAATGAGCACAAATATAACCCATTTTTGGCAAAGTTGTTTCCTGAATCTGTATTAATTTATTCCGGAATCCCTTCCTTATTAATATATGACACGAAAAAAGGGCATTTTGTGACAAAATCGGGGGAAGTCCGAGGTCTGATGCCCGAAGTCCGAAGTCATCCCGTCTTACCAATAAGAAAGAGTTTAAGATATCTGACTTTTTACAGTCTCGTTACAAATACCCTATCTGTTCGTAAGTTTGCATGAAATTGATTGCACATATTACGAATTTGAAAGGGCGAGCCGCTGATGCGGAGATGTTGGCGCCCGGAATGATAAGATAACGATCTATGAAAATACTCTACCCATACCTCAGGCAGTACTGGAAATTAGTTACGCTTGCACTTTTTCTGGCAGCAGTAAATCAGGTTTTCTCTTTGCTCGACCCCGTGGTGTTTCGCCATGTGATCGATGATTATGCCACAAAGCCGGATAAATATACCGAGTCCGAGTTTTTTATCGGAGTGATAAAGCTTCTTGGTTTGGCAGTCGGAGTAGCATTTGTCTCGCGTGTTGCAAAAAACTTTCAGGATTATTTTGTGAATGTTATCACACAGCGTCTTGGTGCTCAGGTCTATACAGAAGGTTTGGAGCATTCACTACAACTTCCGTACTCGGTCTTTGAAGATCAACGAAGCGGTGAGACGCTTGGCAAGTTACAGAAGGTGCGCTCGGATATTGAGCGCATCATTCAGATGGGTATCAGCTTTGTCTTCACGACACTTATCGGAGTGATCTTCGTGACGATTTATGCTTTCACAATTAACTGGATCGTCGCACCGGTCTATTTTGCAACGATACCGATCATCGGTTTCTTAAGCTCCTATATGAGCCGCAAGATCAAGAAAGTGCAGAAGACCATTGTTGCAGAGACAACTGCACTTGCAGGATCGACAACGGAATCGCTTCGAAACATTGAACTGGTGAAAAGCCTTGGCTTGGCAGATCAGGAGATCAACAGACTCAATGCAACAACAGGAAAGATCCTCCAACTTGAACTGAAGAAAGTAAAATATATTCGCAGCTTAAGCTTTATTCAGGGTACGACGATCAACTTTCTGCGCACAAGTATTTCCTTCCTGATGCTCTATCTTATTTTCAGACAGAGTATTACTTTTGGTCAATATTTTTCTTTGTATATTTACTCGTTCTTTATTTTCGGACCGCTGCAGGAACTTGGTAATTTTATTAATATCTACCGCGAAGCCGAGGCATCATTCGATAATTTCAAAGGCATTATGGATACGCCTGTGGAGCCGAAGCCATTGGATGCAGTTTCGGTAACTGAAGTAAAAAATCTTGGCTTCGATAAAGTGAGCTTCCAGCATCAATCGGCTACTACGAAGGCATTGCAGGAAGTATCATTCAAGGTTGACCGCGGAGAGACCATTGCTTTTGTAGGACCGAGTGGATCCGGCAAAACAACGCTTGTAAAATTACTTGTTGGATTGTATCGCCCGTTATCGGGCGACGTACTCTGCAATGGTGTACCTACCGTCAAATTAAATCTTGATGAGTATAGAAATCGAATCGGATTAGTTACTCAGGATACACAACTTTTCTCCGGTTCTATCAGAGAGAATCTTCTCTTTGTGCGCCCAGATGCAACCGACGATGAATGTATGAAAGTGCTTCATCAGGCAGCATGCGATAGCCTGCTTGCACGCGCATCAAAGGGACTTGATACTGTGATCGGTGAAGGCGGTGTAAAAGTATCCGGTGGCGAAAAGCAACGCCTTTCAATTGCAAGGGCATTACTACGCCGACCGCAGCTTTTAGTTTTCGATGAAGCGACATCATCTCTTGATTCATTAACCGAAGAGGAAATATCGAAGACCATCAGAGATGTTTCAATGCACGCAGATCAGATAACAATCCTTATCGCTCACAGACTTTCGACGATCTTGCACGCAGATAGAATTTATGTTCTTGAACGCGGTCATATTGTTGAATCAGGCAAGCATCAGGACTTGCTTGCAGAAAAAGGACTTTACTACGCAATGTGGCGTCAGCAAATCGGCGAGCGAAGTATCGATCAGCTAAAGAAAATGCCGATACCGGTAAATTAAATAAAAAAGGCTCGCAAATTGCGAGCCTTTTCGTAATATTACAGTGAATAGCTCTGGAGCAGTGAATAATTTATTCCGTTCGGAACAGGACTGCGATCCGAGTTACTACTGGTCTTAGTATTATGCAATGTCAGATAACCTAAAGACGGAGCATAGTTATTATTCACCGTTACGATGGTAGTATAATCCTGACCCATTATCGTAACGACAACTGTAACGACTTTGGAGAATTTATAAATACTGAGTACTGCACCTCCAATCGTTACGGCATCTTTGCCCAGATAATTGGTAACTATGCTCGTATGGATTTTAGCAGGCATCCCTGATATCATTCCATCCAGAGTTGAGTCATAGAGGGTTTTTCCATTGAAAGCCGGATTAAATGATACCCATATTCCAGGAATTGCAACTCCGGACGTAATACCAATGGGGTTTTGCAATACGGCAAAGGAAGAATCATTAGCTTCGGCAAAATACGTTGTGTCCGGTCCCTGCAGGATCTCCATAACGTTGCTCTTGCCTTCTATACTAAGAGAGGTACGGTTCACGATTGCCGAAAGAGTTGTATCGCTTCCCGGGACTACAGCGCTATCCAGGCCGGTTGCATATACATGGTACGTAAAACTGTTGCCGGATTTCAGTGTATGAACACCGGATATTGGTCCTTCTGTCGAAGCATCTGATGAACATGCTGAACACAATAAAGCACAAACAAAAGCTGCAAGGCGTAAGAAACGGTTGAAATGTATAAATGTTTTCATGATGGATTATTGTTTTAAATAAAGTACTTTGAAAAATAGAGTTAATAGATAAAAAATTTTATTTTTTTATCAGTTTTTCAAGGCTATCGATGTATGCCTCAAAAGCCTTTCGGCCTGATGTTGTGAGTTTGTAATGACTGATAGGCTTCCTCTCCGAAAAACTCTTCTTGACAGAAATATATTTTGCTTCTTCCAGTTTTTTCAGATGAACACTTAAATTACCGTCAGTCGCGCCGACTTTCTCCCGCAAATAAATAAATTCCGCTTCATCCACCGTTGCAAGCACTGCCATAATGGCAAGCCGTATGCGAGAGTGGATGACATCATCTATTTGCTGGTAATCGAAATTTTTCATTTATGCGGCAAGCATTGTTTTTTTAGATCTCTGGTAGAGCACGATTCCCGGAATGAATTGAAAAGAGATAAGCATGATGGCATAGATCAATAGAACGTGCACTGTCGGCCAAAAGAACATCAACACTGCACTCGCCCACCAGGCATACGAAAGATTGCGAACCCAAGGAACAACACGAATAGTGCCGTCAAGAAAATATGCAATACCAAGTATGATAGCAGTGATCGGGCATACTGCAAGCGGATGTATGATCAGATCGATATTGAAATACCGTGTCCCGATTGCAAGCGTAATGACAAGGGCGATCGATATACCACATGCTCCCCAGATCGCGCCGATGATCTTCCCGGTCTGAGTCCGTACATGGGAAGTTTTATCCTGTCTTTTATCCTCCCAAAAGATATATCCCCAGCCAAATGCAGAAATAGCAAGCCATACCCATCCGACATAGAGATCACTATCAGCAAGAGCCTGTACATAGGTATAAAGCATACCAAGTGCTGCGATAGCTCCCCAAACGAGTTTGGGTTTGCCGGTATCAACTAACGATGTTCGGCTATCCTCCATAACCTTGCGGATAAATGCAAGTTCTTCTTGTGCAGTATATGTTTCCATAAAGAATGACGAATAAGTGTTAATTCATAAAGTACTTTGTTTTATAAAGCAAAATCAGACTCTTTCGTTCCCACGTATTTTTGTATTAAAAAATGCAACGTCATAAAATCATTTTCTTATTCCTTCTTAATTGCTGCTATAAAGCCAGCATGTGCGCAGGATTGGAAACGATAAATATATTGATATTGAAGTACTGGGTTGGAAAGTGGAAGTGAATAGCAATCTCATTGAGGGAGATACATCACTCTTAAAAAAATCATTAGGTTTATTTGGGGGTTAGATAAGAAATAAATTTCAGTGTGCCACGATAAATTCCACCTTCTTCGTCTTCACTTTTTTCCAGTTCTTCAATGACTTAAAAGGAATGAACCACTCGCTTCCGCCGGGAATAGGTTTTAACAGAGTCTTTGCTTGTGGAGATTGATAATTTTCTGAGAGCATCCCGACATGAAAGCCGCCTGTTTCGAATTTTGAAATATCGAGCATAGAGTTATTTTCTGGTGGTGCCTCATTCTTTTTCGCAGTAAATTCAAACTTTGTCATGCCGTTCGGATGTGATACTGCAAGACCAATTGATAGATCAGACGGCGAGCTTTTATCCGATTGTGCAGCTTTTATGAACGCCGCAACATCATCTGCGGTCTTCACATGGATATCAGTGATGAAAAAAGCGGTTGTATCAAAGAGGCTGTCGCGTAGAGAATGCCCTAAATACCCTGGAAGCATTGTGTATGCAGTATCATTTTTAGCTGACATCATAATAGAATCCATCATCTGTTGCGGAGTAAGTGTTTCTTTTTGAGTGCTCTGCCCTGTCGAATCCATTGACCTTAGTGAATTAAAAGCTTTGAGTACATCAAGCCCGAAGGAAAGTCGCTGGGAGACGATATACGAATTATCCTTGAGAGGTATTAAATAAATATAGACATCAAAGCAGCCGCTGAAAATGACTGCAAAAAATAAGACGCAAAATATTTTTTTCATAGAAGAAAGGAATAAATCTCTATATTCTTTTTTTGGTCGATGCTCTGATCAAAATAAGAAAAGAATCAACAATCAATGTGCAACGACCAACGGCTTCGTCTCAACTTGCCCACCGACCTGCAGACGGTAATAATAAACGCCGGAAGGAAGATGCGAGGCATCAAATTCGATGCTGCGGTCGCTTGTAGGTAATCTTTGATTTACAAGTGTCGCTATTTCTATGCCGAGAGGATTATAGATTTTTAGCACCGTGAATTCTTCATAAGGAAGGGTGAAGGAAAAAGTTGTTTTGGTTAAAGTTGGATTCGGAAAGGCTGTAACAAGCGATTGAGCATGTTCAACTTTTGTAGAAACAGATGCTACTGGAAGGACTGTCCGAATTATTGCAGAATTCGTTCCTGAATTACTTGGCAATGTCCCAAAAAGGAAATTTGCGGTGTCACAAGTCAGGTGAACAGGGGTGTAACGGCTATTATTTACAAGATTTTTCCAAGTATGTCCTTTGTCAGTAGATGTTGACGATTCGGACCAGAGCTTACCTCTGGAATCGGATGTAAAATACCCAGGTCCTTGAGTAGTAGTAGCTTCAGAAAAGGTTTTGCCGCGATTCAAAGATAGATAGAAATTATAAGCTCCATCAGCAGCATATATAAGAGTATCGAATCGTAGATAATCCTCAATATAATGTGGGAGAGTGGGAATAAGCGTCCAGCCTGTCGACTTGTCATTTGCCACTATGGTTCTGCTTGAAGCGCACATAAACATATCGCCATCAAAGCCGGCATATAGTGCAGGTGATGATGCATATTGATAACCTTGATTTTTTTGTGACCAGCTTGAACCATTATTGGTTGAGATATACAGATTAGCATTCTCCATCGCTATATATATTGTTCCTGAAGTAGCCACACCGACGGTAAGTACTTTACTCGTCGGCAGCAGATCATTTAAGTCATCCCATGTGTCCGAATTTTTTCTATATCGAAAAATCCCTTTTTCTGTCGCAACAAGAACATCTGAATTTGTATCGAGAGCCATTGCATAATTAATAAAGCCTTCACTGGCACTAGGCTGACGCCGCCTCCATGTTTTTGATCCATCTGTGCTAATAAACAATCCATAATACCCTAGTGCAAACAAAGTATTGTTTCTGTCAAAAAACAATTGATGGATGTCCGAATAGGTACCGTCTAGATTTCTAGGACCTGGCATAAGCTTCCAATCAATGCTCGTTTGACCAAAGAGATTGCTTCCAAAAAAGAAAAACAACAAAAAAGTTATGGATGGTCCGAGTATTTTCATTGTCGTACAGAATTCAAAGCAAAGTGAACTCCTATATCCAGGAAATTATTCCCTCAAGTAAATAAAGCCCACAAGTTGCGGGCTTTATTCATAGTTCATATTTCCTATTTCATATTTCGCCTACCCTTTCGGTCCTGCATTACGAATTTCTTCGGCAGTGCCTACTTCATACTTTTTGAAGTTCTCGACAAATTTAGAAGCAAGCTCTTTTGCTTCACGATCATAGGCATCTTTATCGCTCCAGGTATCGCGAGGATTAAGAATTTCTGTCGGGACATTCGGCACTGATTCCGGAATATGCAAACCGAAGAACGGATCAACATTCGTCTTCACGTTATCGAGTTCACCGGCAAGTGCAGCATTTACCATTGCTCTGGTAAAAGGCAGGTTCATACGTTTTCCTACCCCATACGCACCACCCGTCCAGCCTGTATTGACAAGCCAGCACTTCACATCATGCTCTTCGATCTTCTTCCCAAGAAGATCAGCATAAACGTTCGGATGATGAACCATGAACGGTGCTCCGTAACATGTTGAAAAATTTGGCTCCGGCTCGGTCACTCCGCGCTCAGTACCGGCAAGCTTTGCTGTATATCCGGAAATAAAGTGATAGAGAGCCTGCTCTTTGCTCAAACGCGAGATCGGAGGAAGAACTCCGAATGCATCGGCTGTCAGGAATACAATATTCTTCGGATGCCCGCCTACACTTGGTTCGACTGAATTAGATATAAAATGCAGCGGATATGCAGCACGGGTATTCTCCGTTTTTGATGTGTCATCATAATCCGGAATTCCGTTTTCACCAAGCACAACATTTTCAAGAACTGAACCTCGTCTGATCGCACTCCAGATCTCGGGTTCATTTTCTTTCGAAAGCTTAATACACTTTGCATAACATCCGCCTTCAAAATTGAAAACGCCATGATCACTCCATCCGTGTTCGTCGTCTCCAATGAGTCTGCGTTTCGGATCTGCCGAAAGAGTTGTCTTTCCTGTGCCCGAAAGTCCGAAGAAAATAGCCGTATCACCTTTCTCACCGATATTTGCAGAGCAGTGCATCGGCATTACTCCCTTAAGCGGCAGCAAATAATTAAGTGTTGTAAAAATTGATTTCTTCATCTCACCGGCATATTCCGTACCTCCGATGAGGATCAGTCCTTTCTCGAGATTCAAGACGATAAATGTCGAACTCGTTGTGCCATCGGTTGCAGGATCAGCTTTAACGCTCGGTACATCAATGATCGTGAACTGCGGACGATGCTCTGCGAGTTCAGCAGGATTCGGACGAATAAAAAGCTGATGGCAGAAAAGATTATGCCATGCATATTCATTGATAACTCGAATCGGGAGACGAAATGCAGGATCAGCACCAGCGAAAAGATCAGCAACGAAAAGCTCCTTTTCATTCATTGCAGCAACCATTTTCTTATAGAGCTTCTCAAAATTTTCCTCGGAAATATCGCGGTTCACTGTTCCCCACCAAACATGTTTCTCGCTTTCAGGATGACGGACGATATATTTATCCTTCGGTGAACGCCCGGTAAATTTACCTGTTGATACGACCAATGCCTCATTGGAAGCAAGTGTCCCTTCGCCGCGTGAAAGAGCTTCGGCATAGAGCTCTTCAGCACCGAGATTAAAATTAATTTGTGAATGGGAAATCCCGTGATCATGTAAAAGGGATTGAGACTTAAGTTTTGTTTCAGCCATTGCTATCTATATAATTAATAAGTAATTACGCTCAAGAGAGAGATGGTGGCAACTCTCACCTGCCTACACAGGAAGCGGTAAAACGAATAAAAAAAGGGTTCTGTTCTTTGAATTACGAACAAAGAACGAATTGAATTCAAGTACGTAAAAAGCACAAATTTGTAACCATTTTGCACAAAATTGTGTCTTTTAGATTCACAGGAAGAAAACTGTTTCTGCGAAAAAACATTAACATATCGCTTGTCCTTTTGCTCGGACTCTATTATAATAGTGTGCCGATCGCCCTGCTTTCGTATTCAACATTTGCCGAAAAGATATTTGCTTCGCATTGCATAAATCCCGGAAAGCCGAGCTGCCACGGAATGTGCCAGGTAATGAGAATGCAAAATAAAACGACGAAATCAAATCAGTCCCAGGCTACATCATTACAACTTCCTCAACTTCAGCCGCCACTTTTATTCTCTGTATCGATACCAAAAATTACAAGTGTTGCAAAGAGAATAGTTTATTCATCCGATACTCCCTCTCTTCGTTCAGGTAGTCTGCAAGTCCCGTTTCATCCTCCGAGAATTCTCGCTTAGATCTTTTTCCTCGAATTATTTTTATTCATAATTTTTACTCATTGTAAAAATTGCATCTGTGCAATTTTGCATTGAATATGTTGACTTTTCCACTAAATTTTTACGCGCTTTTATGAGATCTCTCATGTTCTTTATTGCTGTTTTCTGTCTATTTTTTCTTTCTTCACTTAGCGAAGCACAGATTTTTCAGTCACCTTTTGGGGGACATGACATAATATCTGAATGTGATTATTGCGGATGTGCACAGGGAATATCACCTATGCAAACAGGTTCAACCGGAATACGGTATGATGTCGGATCGCTGTATCTGGGAGCACCCTATAATGGATCAACAAGGCTTGCTGAAACAGGTGCACATGAGTCTTTCCTGACGAATAAGATTACCATGGTATATCGCTTCGCCGAATCCCCAATCACCGTTTCACTTGCTGTGCCCTATGTCGTTCGAAAATCTCAGGAGCTCGTTGATAATGGATTTCAGGCATTTCAGGGAAATGGTATCGGAGATGTTGCAGCGTTTGTCAGATATAATCATCACCATTATGTTGATGAGACAATGGTTGCTTTTTCGTTTTCTGCCGGAGTGAAATTTCCAACCGGAAAAAATAATATTACGCTTCCATCGGGAGATTACCTTGACCCCGATCTGCAACCCGGAACAGGCACGACGGATTTCATTATAGGCACGGCAGGATTTTTGTCAATTGACAGAACAGGAATTTTTGCTACGGTCAATGCAGGTTTCATTACAGGTCCCGGAGCTCCGGAATCCGATGGTAATCACAAATATGGAAATTACATTAATGCGGAAGCGACAGTTACGTATCGGATCATTCCACAGGATATCAGTGAATCAAACCTTTCTTTAGCAATGGGAATTGGTTTTGAAAATCGTGCAAAGGAAACTGAAGGGGGCATTCCTATTGAAGCATCGGGTGGATCACTTATCTACCTTGCACCCGGATTAAAATATCTTTTTTCGCAAGGTTTATCTGCTGATGCTGCAATACAAATTCCAGTTCACCAATACCTTGGTGCCGATCCCCTTAACGATGAATTTCAATTGGGACAGGATTACCGATTTGTGATGGGTATTCAGTATTCACTATAACTTCTTCCCATCTAATGGATGTGCCCTCAATCTCATGTGAACCGAATCACATGAGATCGAGGGATTTTTCATTCTACTCTGCAACGTTCACAGTATCATAACATTGTGAACGATACACTTCTTATAGAAAATTTTTACGAACGCTCGCAGAAATTGCAGGCATGCATTCATTGTGGTCTGTGTCTGGAGGCATGTCCAACCTATCTTGAAACTGGCGAAGAAATGTCCAGCCCTCGCGGCAGGATATACCTGATGAAGGCACTTGATGAAGGAACGATATCGGTGAGCGATGAAGTTTTTATTCAGCACGAAAGTTCATGTTTAGTCTGTCGTTCGTGCGAAACAGCCTGCCCATCAGGAGTACAGTTTGGCATTCTGATGGAGGAAACGAGAGAAATAATCAACGAGTCAACAAAACAAAACCGGTTTCGCAAATTCATTTATACAAAACTTCTTGGTTCTCCAAAGTTGATCACAGCATTACAATACCCTCTTTCACTTATCTCAAAAAGCAGGTTTGCCAGATTATTTGAAAAAACATTTAATGTAAAAAACTTTCCGTTCAAACAATTAATATTACCCCTCCAATTATTACCGGATAGTATTCCCTTTCCCAAGACCCGTCCATTTATCTATCGTTCAATTGGTAAAAAAAGAGGTAATGTTGGCTTATTAATCGGCTGCATCGGAGATCTTTTCACTTCTCGCATCAATGATTCGACAATAAACGTACTCAATCAACTCGGATATGATGTTCATACAATTCCTGAAATCACTTGTTGCGGAGCGCTTGCTGCTCATTCAGGTTTTGGGCAAAGGGCAAGAGAGCTTGCCCTAAATGCTATTGGCGTTTTAGAATCTGAACCTGTTGAATTCTATATCTCGAATATTGCAGGATGCGGTGCAATGCTCAAAGATTATCCTACACTCTTCGAGGGTACAATACACTATGAGCGCGCTTTGAGCGTCAGGAACAAAATGCGTGACATTTCCGAATTCCTTTTGGAGTTTCATAAAGACGATCTTCTTCAATTAAACTTATATCTTACCGAACCCGCTTCAATAGGTTATCAGGCTCCTTGTCACTTATATCATGGACAGCAGATCAAAGACACTCCGGCTCAGCTTTTACAATGTATCCGTAATGTTGAAGTATTTTCATTTGAAGAAAATGAAATTTGCTGCGGAAGTGCAGGCACATATAACATCGAACACGCCGAAATGGGGGAAGCATTACTGCAAAGAAAAATGAATATTATCCAAAAAAGAGAGCCTGATATTATTGCGACGGCAAATGCGGGATGCCTCATGCAACTGGTAAAAGGTATTCGTGAATCAGGATCTCGATCACCCGTAAAACATGTGATAGAGATTCTCTGCGAATCTATGTCGGAAAAATAAATGTTGATTGCCGCGAATATGGCTTATGTAAGAATGAATCGGAAAAAATAATGATAAAAGCAATAGTTTTTGATCTCGATAATACGCTCGTAGATTTCATGTCTATGAAACGCCGAGCTATCGATGCGGCAATAGATGCAATGGTCGATGCAGGATTAGATCTTAAGCCCCAGGAAATACGCGATCGTATTGATGCAATCTATAAAGAGCGCGGCATTGAATACCAGCAGGTATTTGATGACCTAATTTATAATATCTTTCAGAAAATCGACCACAGAGTACTTGCTTCAGGGATCATAGCGTATCGTCGTGCGCGGGAAGCAGCATTGAAACCTTACCCTCATGTGACGGCAACACTGATGGAGTTGATTCGCAGAGGAGTGAGACTTGCAGTTCTCACCGATGCACCAAGCCGTGAAGCATGGCTGCGACTATGCTATATCAACTTTCATCATTTTTTTGAAGTAGCTGTTACTTTCGACGATACCGGTGAGCGTAAACCGTCACAAAAACCATTTAAGACTGCTCTTGATCGACTTGGTGTCATGCCTGAAGAAGCATTGATGGTTGGTGATTGGCCTGAAAGAGATATTGTCGGAGCAAAATCTGTAGGGATGAAAACTGCCTTTGCAAGATATGGCGATACATTCGGCACCACAACCCATGAGGCTGATTACGAACTAACTGATATTTCCGATCTATTAAAGATCATCGTTTGAGATTTTATGCGTGAATACATTGAGAATAAATCGTTCGAGAACATTGACTTTGCTGAAATTGAGTTTGAACAGGGTGATTACGAACTTTGTCATTTTAACCGCTGTGACTTCACTTCGATAAAATTAAGCGAGCGTACTTTCATTGAATGTACCTTTACGAACTGCAATCTCAGTAATGTAAAAGTTGAGCTTACGAGCTTCCGTGATGTAAAATTTTATGGATGTAAATTGACAGGAGTTGATTTCAGCACAAGTAATACTTCAATGATTTCACTTGACTTTGAAGATTGTGTTTTGGATTATGTTTCTTTTGCGAGACTGCACCTGAAGAAGATAAGCTTTCGAAACTGTTCAATGATCCGTGCATTTTTTGATGATGCTGATCTTTCTTCATCGCAATTTATTCGATGCAATCTTGAGAATGCTGTCTTTGGCAAAACGAATCTGGAAAAAGCCGATCTATCGACTTCATACAATTACATCATTGATCCTGAAAATAATAGAATCAAGAAGGCGAAGTTCTCTGTGCCCGGACTTCAGGGATTATTGATGAAATATGATATCATTATTTCGTGATTTGGGAATTTGATCTTGTTTTAATAAATCCGGCGATCTGCGTAAGTTGCGTCTGCATTTCATCGTAATCGGTTTGTTCTCGCTGTTCATCCCCGTTCCTTTCATCAATTGTTGCACCATATACCGAAACATTTGCTCCATTTTGAACGACAGTAAAGACTGATTTATAGGGAATGACTCCAACCCATAATGTTTTTCTTGTAAATGTAGTAGAAATAGTATATACACTGGTTTCGCTAATAGGTTTTCCTTGCGAAGCAAGCCACGCCGCAACATCGTCCATGACTATTTGAATATTTGTATTCGGAATTGCAACTTCCGGTCTTCCGGAAGGAGTCCCTAATTTTCCGACGCTTGTCGTGCCGCAACCAGTAAGCATAAAAAAAGAGAGGAACAATGTAAATGCAATAGGTGTGATTTTGTAAGAAGTTTTCATAACAGAAAAGTGATTCTTAAAGCAACAAGATATTTTTTATTCGTATCTTGCCTGCCTATCCTAACGCCATGAAAATGATTATGTTACTATACAATATGGTTAATAATTATTAATCTTCGGAAGCAGTATTTGAGGTCCGCCGATTTCTTCCCGTAAATTTGCATAGATTTACATACCATATCGAATGCTCAGTCAGGAAATTCAAGAAAAAATTGATCACGCGAGGACCATTGCAGATGCTAAAAGTCCAGCCGGTTACGTCGGTTTCGAAAATATCGGCGAACTGATGTTCAGACGTGCCCGGGAATACGATACAAAACCGTATCTAGTATATTATGATCTCGAAGGAAACCGGCGCGAAGATAATTATAAAGATTTTTTCATGCTTTGCGGCTTGTGTGCAAACATGATGTATTCTTTCGGACTCAGACGTGGTGACCGTATTGCTACGATCTCACATAACCATGCTGATACAGTTGTGCAATATTTCGCTGCATGGCTGATGGGCGTATGCGTTGTGCCTGTTAGTTTATCTGAAGATGATAATCGCATACAGTATGTATTAGAAAACAGCGGAGTAAAATTAGTTTTTTTACGGGACGAATACTCACAAAGGATATTACCGCTTGTTAAAAGCATCTCAACTATTGGGACGACCATACTTTGCGGCGAGATAACTTCTCAATCCTCAAATAATAATAATAATATATATTGGTTCGACGAAGAATTATCAAAAGCCGGATCTATTTATACTTCAGATGCGGCAGTAACAAAGGACGATGAAGCACTAATAGTTTATACAAGTGGTACAACAGGAAATCCGAAGGGCGTAGTGCTTACTCAATACAACTTGCTTGCCGATGCGAAAGGAATTTCAGAATGGCACGGAATAACCAATTCGCAGAAAGTGATGTGCGTTCTGCCTATACATCATGTTAATGGCACGATCGTCACACTTGTAACGCCGATGTATGCCGGAGCGGGTATTATCCTCAATCAAAAATTTCAGTCCGAACATTTCTTTGAACGCATTGAAAAAGAAAAAATCAATATTGTAAGTGTCGTACCAACACTTCTTGCATTTCTGATTGAATATTATAAAAACAATCTTCATATTCAACTCCCAAAACCAGAAACCCTTCGTCATATCATTTGTGGTGCAGGACCATTGACGGTAGAACTCGGCGAGCATTTTGAAGATACCTTTAACATTCGCATTGTGCATGGCTATGGACTTTCAGAAACTACTTGCTACTCCTGTTACTTACCTGCCTCGATTCCTGATTCAGAACACAAACATTGGATGCGGGACTTCGGCTTTCCATCGATCGGCTGTGCAATCCCTCAAAATGAAATGATGATCGCCGATGATGAAGGGCATGAACTTCCTCCTTCGGAAAAGGGAGAGATCGCGATCCGGGGATTCAATGTAATGAAATATTATTACAATAATAACGAAGCGAACGAGAAAACCTTTTCGTATGGTTGGTTTCGCTCCGGTGATGAGGGTTTCTATGAATGTGATGAAAAGGGAAATAAATATTTCTTCATCACTGGAAGACTAAAAGAATTGATCATTAGAGGCGGCGTCAATATTTCGCCTTTAGAAATAGACGAAGTGATCGCAAGATGTCCCGGCGTAAAAGCAGGAATTGCTGTAGGCTTTGAAAATGACTTTTATGGCGAAGAAGTTGGTGCATACGTACAAAAAATTGACGGAGCCATATTAAGCGAAAATGATGTTATCTCTTTTTGTAAGGTGCATCTCCCCTTTTCCAAATCTCCGAAAATCGTTATATTTGGTAATGATATCCCCGTGACGAGTACTGGAAAGTACCAGCGAAATAAATGCAAACCTTTATTCTCCGATTGGCGTGCATCTCAATTTCGAAAAGACAAATAATTTTTGTTCATAAAGAATCGTAATTACCAAAAATATTGTAGTAATATTTAGGTAATACTATTTTAACATACGAGCGGTATTTTCACTCGTATGGATACACAATCACAAATTCGAATGAAAGACCGGTTTAAAACGACCAATCGAGAAATAAGCTGGCTCCAATTCAATGAACGGGTATTGCAGGAAGCACGTGATGCAAAGAACCCACTCTATGAGCGGATAAAATTCCTTGCTATCTATTCATCGAATCTCGACGAATTCTTTCGTGTGAGGGTCGCATCGATCAGAAGTCTTTTGAATCTTAAGAAAGCAGAGCATAAAGATCTTGAGATCGATCCCGGACAATTATTGAAAAAAATCCATAAGATCGTTAATGCTCAGCAGGAATCTTTCGGAAAGGTTTTTCAATCTCAGATCGTACCTGAACTCCGAAAGAATAATATTTTTCTTGTCAATGAAACGCAGCTCACTGAAGGGCAAGCCGAATATGTACGTAAATATTTTACCGAGAAAGTTCTTCCCCTTTTGAAGCCGATCTTTCCGGGTAAATCAACAAGCGATCCCTTCATCAATAACCGCAGTTTGTATTTTGCCATCGAACTTGCGCCCCGTGATGAAATTATAACAGAAGCTAACTCCGGTGCCCAAATAAAGAGCAGCGAATACGCTTTATTGGAAATTCCTTCGGGCGAACTTCCTCGCTTTTTGACACTGAAAAAAGAGGGGAAGAATTCTTACGTAATGTTTCTTGATGATGTCATCCGCCTCTCACTTCGAGAATATTTTGTGCGAAATGAAGTTCTTGGTGTATACTCTTTTAAGATGACTCGCGATGCAGAACTTCATATCGATGATGAATTCCAAGGTGATCTTCTTGCGAAAATCAAAGATGGATTAGGTGCACGAAAAAAAGGAATCCCTTCAAGATTTCTCTATGATCCGAATATGCCGGAGTCCATGCTGAAATATCTTTCAAAATATTTTAAGCTCCGAGATGATGATCTCATTCCCGGAGGGAAATATCATAATTTCAGCGACCTTATGTCATTCCCGAATCCCGGTATAGCAAGCCTTGAAAACAAACCGCAGCCGCCTCTTGCACATCGTGATTTAAAAGATGTGAGGTCAATTTTTGGTGTAATATCACAGAAAGATGTGATGCTACTCTATCCATATCAAACATATGATTACGTTCTGCAATTTTTGAATCACGCGGCAAAGGATCCGGCCGTGATCGCGATAAAGATCACTCTTTACAGGGTTGCAAGTAATTCAAAGGTTGTCGATGCTCTGAAGGAAGCCGCAAAAAATGGAAAAGAAGTGACGGCATTTGTCGAGATCAAAGCACGCTTTGACGAAGAACATAATCTTTACTGGGCAGGCGAGCTTGAACGTGCCGGAGTCAAAGTACTCTATAGTTTTCCCGGATTGAAAGTACATTGCAAATTATGTATTGTTACCCGAATCGAACGTGGCGAAAAAAAACGCTATTGCTATTTGGCGTCCGGTAATTTTAATGAGAAGACAGCGACTCTGTATTCTGATGTTGGCCTCTTTACAACCGATACAAGATTGACGAAGGAAGTAAAAGAGGTATTCCAGATCTTAGGCAGAAAAGAACGCTCGACAGAATTTCAACATTTGCTTGTCGCTCCATTTTCAATGCGCTCGACATTTGAAAAGCGTATCGAAAAAGAAATAAAGTTTGCCAAAGAGGGAAAACGTGCTGAGATCATTGTAAAACTTAACTGTCTTGAGGATCCTGAAATGATCGGAGCATTGTATGAAGCAAGTAATGCCGGCGTGAAGATCAGGATGATCGTTCGTGGTGCATGTTGTGCCATTCCTGGTATTGAAGGAATGAGTGCAAATATGAAAGCGGTTAGTATTATTGACCGATATCTCGAACATGCCCGTATTTTTATTTTCCATAACGGGGGTGAAGAGCGGTATTACGTTGCCAGCGCTGATTGGATGACACGAAATCTCAGTCATAGAATCGAGGTTGGTTTCCCAATTTATGATGAATCAATACAGAAGGAGCTAAAGCACTATATTGATATGGAGTTGCGTGACAATGTCAAAGCAAGGATCATCGCAAAAGGAAAGATGAATAAATACAAGCGCCCTGCAAGCGGAGCAGAACGGGTGCAATCACAAATCGATTTCTACAAGTATCTTCGGTCGAAACATAAACTTAATGACTAAGACTTTCTATAGAATAAAAGACCAAGGGTATGGAAGAGGTATTTTTCTTTCATTGTTAATTTTATTTTTTGCCTCGAAGTCTGCTGCACAGATAAAATACGATTTTCCGCAATTCGGAAAAGAAACAGGGCAATTCTTTTCCACACCTCTGCATTGGGATGCCTTGGATTTTGGTACATTCGCTTTATTGGGAGGACTAACTGCAGTTGCAGCAGGAATTGAGTTTCCTGTTCGCGATATTAAATTTATTGACAGAGCTTTTTATTACAGTCCTGAAGCTATAGGGGGAAGAATGTATGGCGAACTCTATACCCCCTTTGTCATATTTAGTACTTATGCCATCTATTCCCTTCTTTCAAAAGATCCTGCATCAAGTCATCAGGCAAGAAAGATCGCTTATGAGATCGGCCAGTCCTGTCTTTATTCTGCTGCCATTGTTTCGATCTTAAAAATTACCATCGGAAGAGCAAGGCCGCTTGCTAATGAAGGAAAATTTTCATTTGATCCTTTAACTCTCTTTGATGATTATCATCACTCTTTTCCTTCAGGTCATACCACTGAAGCATTCACCATGTCAACTATCCTGTCATTGAATGCCCACTCGACCTGGCTGAAAGTCTTAGCATATGTCCCTGCATTTTTTACACCTTTTTCCAGAGCATATCAAGGCTGGCACTGGATATCCGACTGCGTCTTTGGGGCTGGTATAGGATACTTCGTAGGGAAATGGGTAACCGATCTTCATGCAAAAAATGAAGCTGCTGCAGTTGCCACCTCGTCAACAACTCATTCTATCATATCTCAACTACCAACTGTGTACCCCATCTCCCTTACCTATTCTTTCTGAACTAAACCTTAATGCTTTGAGGGTGAGTTAATATATTATCCGGATCGAGTCGCTTTTTCACCGACTGCAGTCTTGAATAATTCGCGCCATAATATGCAGTCTGCCAATCCTTGAATTCTGCACTCGGATAGTTACTATACTGCGCACGAATCCCATGAGAATAAAAAACATTCTGCACTTCGTCAAATCTTTTTAAAAGATGAGCTTCCTGACTTGGTGATTCCCAATACGTTTGAAGTTCTGATAAAAAACTGAAACTTCGATGAGGAAATGAAGAGCCTTGCTCGAATTTAGGAGTACTAATATTACCGCCAAGGGTATTTATCTGGTAGATCATACCAGGTGTTGAAACAACAATACCTAGTACTTCAGGCATCGCATCTTTTATATCGGCAAATCCTTTATACAGTCCTGCTGAAGAGTTTTTGAAATAGAGCGGCGAACTCCTTCCGTAATATTGCTTCAATGCTTTTGCTAATCCTGCCGGTTTTCCAGAATGTGATTCAGTCATGATCTTGCCAAGGGCATTCACTGAATTTGCCACATCGCCTTTTCCATTTTCAAAATCAGTAAGCAAAATATTAAGCGTCTTTCCATTCAAAACAAATGCCGAAAAACATCCGACAGGAAGGGAGGCAGCAATTTCAAACCAAGCCTCCAATATCTCCTGTGCTTTTTCTGCATTTAGATTTCGTGTTTTAAAATGATGACTTGTAAAATTGCTCGGAGCCAGGTGAGTTTCAAATGTCAAGCTTGTCGCAATTCCCAAGCCCCCCGTTCCACCGCCACGCAAAGCCCAAAGGAGTTCTGCATCATCTTTGGCAGCATGAATATTGCCTTGTGTATCAACAACCGTTGCATCCATCAGACTATCGCAGGTAAGACCAAACTTCCTGCTGAAAAACCCATATCCTCCGCCAAGAGCCAAGCCCCCTAAACCAACACTGCCACATGATCCGGCAGGTATGATCCTCCCATGAGGAAGCAATGTATCATAAAGCTTAGAAAGCCTGCAGCCCGGACCGGCTATAAGCGAACCATCCTTTTGGAGCACTGCTGAATTATTCCCCGAAAGATCAATGACTACACTTCCGTAATTCGATGAATATCCTTCAAAGCTATGGCCGCCGCTTCTGACCGAGATGGGCAATGAATTATCTCTTGCATATTTTATTGCTGTAACAACATCATCGGTATTTTTACATAGTGCAATAGCCGAGGGCTTGCAGTCTATCCGTTTATTAAATCCATTCCGTAATGAATCGTATCCGGCTTCTCCGTACTTGATAATAAGAGGATCGCTGCTGACAATATTCTTCTCACTGATACGATCAGCAAATTTTGATAAGCTTTTTGCATTACTGACTCCAAGACCTAATGCAGCAAGTGAAAGCAGGAATTGCTTGCGGGAAATATTTTCGCTCATCGCTATAAAAATATTTTAAAAATCCTTCGACCACATTACTCAATGTGATCGAAGGATTATAAACAATTCAATTCAGCTTTTTATCTTGCAGCGCCGCCAGATGAAGGGGCGTTCTCTTTTTCACTTACAGGTCCGGCGCCAAGTGACTGCAATTTTGTCTCAGGCAAATGCTTCATCTCATTATGCGTCATGATATGATCTATGAGGCGGTAATCTTTTGCCTGCTGAGGTGTCATGTAATTATCACGCTCAGAATCTTTTGCGATCTCTTCGATCGGTCTTCCGGTATGATTGGAATAGATCTGATAGAGCTCCTGACGTGTGCGCAGCATCTCGCGTGTATAGATCTCAATATCGGTTGCCTGTCCCTGCGTTCCGCCAAGTGGCTGGTGGATCATAATACGTGAATGTGGAAGCGAGGTACGCTTGCCTGCTGCGCCGCCGGCTAAGAGCAATGAAGCCATCGAAGCTGCCATGCCAAGGCAGATCGTTGCGCAGGAAGGCTTGATGTACTGCATCGTATCGTAGATCGCAAGACCTGCCGACACCGAGCCGCCCGGAGAGTTAATATAGATATTGATATCCTTATCGGGATCTTCGGATTCCAAAAATAAAAGCTGGGCAATGATAAGTCCGCTGACCGTATCATCAATTGGTGTGCCGATAAAAACGATACGCTCTTTTAAGAGGCGCGAATAAATATCATACGCACGTTCTCCGCGTGATGTCTGCTCGACGACCATCGGTACAAGTGCATTACTGATCGGCTGATGAAATGAGCCTGCCGAATGCAGACTGGTAAAAGTCGAATAAGAGTCTTTAATAAAATCGTTCATGTGTAAGTATATTGTTAGCCTATATCATTCTCTGTCAACTGATTATACCCTCTGCACAACAGTTTTGTTCCAGAAGAGTGAGGCATCAGATAAGTATGAAACACAAATTCATAGCAATAGCATTCATACTATTTCCCTCCCCATTTTTCATCTCATCCTTTCCCCATTTCCCCTTCCCCCAATTTTACATTTTACATTTTTTTTTTTTACATTCCTCTTCCCCCTGAAGCCCCTGCAACTTTTTGATATTTATTAACTAAAGATTTCGCGCACAGGCTTTTCCCCCTTCCTCGTTCGAGGTTTTCTCTCACCCGGAATCGGCAATTTATCCGGTAAATAATAATCATCTAGCTTACCGCCTTCCGGGAGAAGCTCCTCTTCAAAAGGTTGATCGGGATTATTCGAATGAACAATATTATATGACTGAATCAGATGCTCATAGTCCTCCGGCGATTCCTGAAGATCAACAGCGATCGCAGCCATTAACCGTTTATGATAATGCTCGGGACTTTCGTATTTCTCCGGTATGTCCGCCGGACTGAGGAATTCCCAACGATGATATTTGAATGCCTTGATCACTGCGTCTTCCTCATGTTTATCGGTTGCTTTCCAGACCGGAACATCAGCGGCTAAAAAAGCAGCTTCGCTTACCATGGCTTGCGCCTTCAGTAGTAATTCCTGTTCCTGCTCAGCTTTCTCTTCTTCGGCTGCGATACGCTCTGCTTCTTCGGCTTGCTTTCTCCGGACTTCGGCAAGCCATTCATCGCTTGTCATACCTTCATCATCGGAATCTTCATCTCCACCGGCACCGCTCACGCTGCTCTCCGCAAGATAGGCTATCGATGCAGCTATCCCGGCAAATTTACCCGCACCTGCGCCGCGTTGAATTTTACCTTGCGATGCAACCGATTTCACACGCTCGGCAAAAAGAATGATCGTTGCACCTAACTTATTTGCCCAGATCTTGAGCTGAAACAAAAGGTCATCTTTGCGACGGTAATCTTTCGATGAGAACTCAAGCGAATTAATGATAATGTACTTGAAGCCTTTACCAATTTGTGTTTCGACCATATCGTTCATCGTATTGAGTGTGCCACCGTCGCATGTCTCATATCGTATTAACGGGTCGGGTTTTTTAGTCGAATATTTTTTGTCGATATGCTTGCGGATTTCCGATGCAAGCTGCCGCTCTGTGTGAACGGTATTGATATAGAGAACCTTGCCTCGCTTAAGCGTTTTTGCTATTCGTTCGGCAACCTTAAGCGAAAAGATAATATTATCCCCCGTTTTATGCCCAAGGCAAAGAGTTAAAACCCCTTTCTTCGCATGGGCGATCATCTCAACTTCCTGTTCTTTCATTGTAATTCTCCTTGAAATGTTAAATGTTAGTTGATAGTTGGTAGCTGAGAGTGCCACCTGTCATTTCGAACGGTTGCGTAGCAATAGTGAGAAATCTATAAATTAAAATAAATCCATATCCTCCCACTACCAGCTATCAGCTAATTTATCAGCTTTTATCAAATAAATATATATTTTTGATAGGTACCTATCATTGAAAGAACAAATATACGGCATTAATTTAACTTTGTCAAGGTACCCATCGAAGATTTTATAAACAACTTATCCACAGGGGAATCAACCACCCCAGCCCCTCCTTCAAAAGTAGGGGTTCATTTAAAAAAATAACCCCGCCTTTTCAAGCCGAGGTTGGGGTGGTTTATTCAAAGTCCCGATAGGGACGACATATTAGTAGCCCAAGGTGTTAGCCTTGCGAAAAGATTTTTTAAAATCCCATTAATTACGGTCAATTTTACATTCCCTGATCCCGACTCCGGACTTCGGACTTCAGACATCGGACTTCCCGATTCCCCAATTAAGAACTAAGACCTAAGAACTCATAACTCCCCCTTTGGCCCAGCTATTTCCTTAACTTCCCTAACCGAACCCAATCGCCTGGTGCTCTTTCATATTTCCAAAATACCCATCCGTTTTCTGAAGTTCTTCCACAAGCTTCCTTTGCCGCAAGTGATGGCGAATTAAATATTTGATTTGCAAATCTTATTCTTCCATCTTTGAGAACAGTTGCCCTTAATTTTTTTCCTTTGAATGTCGCACGTATTTTTTTTACTTTCCCTCTATAGGGATACAGGATTGGAGTTCTCCCATTTTTTGAATAAGCTTCTTCCTTCTCTACTTTTCGTTCAAAGCCGAAAAGCATATCCGTTTCGCGCTTAACGTGAGATTGAACATCACGTCGCATATTCCGTCGAAGATCCTGGGCAAATCTTAGTTTGCCTTTTACGGAATTGCCGGGCGGCTGCATAACGCGGAGAACAAGAGATTCTATTTCTCTTAAGTGAGTATCGCCGATAGTTAAATAAACGCTGAATTTATTCCATTTGCCTTCATGCTTATCGCGAAGGTGCTGCTTCAGCCTTGCATTCATGTTTGATGCAAGACCAACATAATACAACCTGTTTCCTTTATACAATGCATAAATACCCTGTCTGCGCCCTACATAGCCTTTAATGATAGTAATGTATTTGTCGAAAACATCAGCAGATATTCTCTCCAAATGCTGTGAGACTAGTTGACCTTTTTTTGCCATGTCTATTTATTTTATCGGATGCTGAATGAAATAATCAATTATAGAATCACATCTTTTAGCTATAGTGTCCTTGAATCGATGTTTGGTACCTATAGTCGAATCAACCTTAAGTATTGGGGCTTCTGCAAGAACTGCTTCATTGAGCCTTTTGTAAATTGGCCTTATAGCACTATCAGCAGCAAGATTATCAGCATTCTGGTCGTAGAATTCATCAATTCTATTCCACCAATTTTTAAAGGTTTCAAAATTCTCATGCACAGGAAGATAGTCTTCTGGATGATATGAGCCCTTAGGAGATCTACCTTTACTTAGAAGCTCCGTCATTTGATGCCTAGCAGTAATTCTTTCTCTAGTAATTATTTCTTGACTTACTTTCTCTGATATAGAAGGTGAGAAAATTAGTGTAAGTACTACTCCGGCAATCCCGCTAACAAATGTCATAATATAAGAAACAACTCCGGGACTTTTAGTTTTATGTGTTGCAAAGCCCTTTTCTATTGCTTGGATAATTCTATCTACTAACCGTTGATCGTTATTTCTTTCTTTTCCCATGTTGCAATCTTCAATCAAAAACTTAAGAAATTCCTCTTTCCCTCTACTGCTCACCCTTCAAAAATCCCAATTCTTACACCATCGGCTGAAGCTTCTCCGTTAGCGTCCTGCATGTCGCTACTTATGCGGCGAAGTTCACGGGCACAAAAACTTCGCTGGCGTTGCGGGTATGCAGGGCTTTGTGGATCCGCTACCAGGCGGTTTAATGATAGAAGATAATTGCTCAAGAAAAACTTAATGCCTTGCTATATTCATTCAAATGGTTTAATGCAATTTGAATATATTTCTCAGGAAACAGTTTATGTTTTCTATCTGTCCAATTATGAATTGTCTCAACGACAGTTTGTTGATCCATACCAGGGTTATCTTTTGTCACAAAATCAACTGAGGCTAATACTTCCAGGGATAGAGCCGTTTGAAAGCCATCAA
>Ga0206887_10030_pt1 | contig 35590 bp, 30 predicted proteins | sample Alteio_BWOrgHeat_89_FD_153248 | JGI IMG/M metagenome (GOLD analysis project Ga0206887, IMG submission 153248) | Enriched cells from forest soil in Barre Woods Harvard Forest LTER site, Petersham, Massachusetts, United States - Alteio_BWOrgHeat_Nextera3 ...
GCAGAATCCTGTTGAATTTAAGGTAGATTTCAGGTCTATTTCAGGCCTCTCTCAGGAACGATGCACGCCAGCAGAGAGCCCTATTTCCTGTTCCTCGACGTTCGGTTGCGGGAATTGAATCTGAAATGTCGATCCTTCCGAGAGCGTACTTTCCACCGTCAGGTTTGCTCCGTGCGCGTCAGCGATCCAACGTCCGATGGAAAGTCCGAGGCCATTCCCGGCACGTGATTTCCCTTCCCTCAGATCGGCCTGGTAAAAGCGCTCAAAGACACGACGCTTCACATCTTCCGGCATGCCAATGCCGGTATCGCGCACTGCAACGACAGGGCGGGTTGCTACGGAAGATACACAGACGCGTATCTCTCCCTCAGGCGGCGTATGGCGAATGGCGTTGTCCAACAGGATGCCAAGGAGCCTCTGCAATAGGAGTTCATCTCCATGCACCAGGACGGGCGTCTCGGGGAGTTGCCAATCGAGATCAATGGAACTGCTCTCGGCCAGATCCTCCACGCGACGACAACTGCTCACCACGAGGTCGCAAAGGTTCAGTTCCTGGAACTGCACTTCGTTCACGAAGTTGTCGCTCTGTGCCAGAGTCAACAGAGCATCCAGAAGAGTCGTCGCGGTGCGGCACTCCATCACAACTTTTTCGAGATCCTGTCTGTACTCGGAATCGGTGCGAGGACGGTTCAAAGAAAGCTGCGCCGTCGCAAGCATGACCGTGATGGAAGTACGGATGTCGTGAGAGGCGTCTGCCGAAAAACGGCTTAAACGAAGAACTGCAGCTTCAAGTCGCGCGAGGAGCTGGTTCCACGCAATCGTCAGGCTCTGGATCTCGTCCCGAGCAACAGGAACCGGCAAGCGATGGGAGAGATTTCCCACTCCGATCTCCAAGGCTGCCTTGGTAATCCGATCCACGGGACCAAGGGCGTGGCGACTCAATGCATAGCCGCTGAAGGAAGCTACGAAAAGGACCGCTGGCAGCAGTAGAAACAGAGAGTTCCTGTACTTGCGAAGGATGATCATTTCTTCATCCAGAGCACCTCCGATATATAGTCGCACCGGAGCGCCTCGCAACAGGATGGAGTGACATCTCACAAGGACTGGTCCACCATCCAGCGTCACGGTGTCATAGACGGGCCGGCTGCAGTCTTCCCCAGCTGGAAGCGAAGGCCCAGGACGATCCGCAGGAAACATCCAACTGCCGTCTGCGTTGCGGATGTGGAAGAGATTCCCTTCATGCGTGACCAACGCATAGCTCTTGAGTTGGTCATAGAGCTGCACGCGACTCCCAGCGCCATCATTGGCCGCAAGGAGACTTATCAGCCGCGCTTCTCTGCCATCAAGGTGCGTCTGTTTTCCCTGGATGAGCGCGTAGTGCAGAAATCCATACGTGAGCATGCCGAACAGAACAAGGCCAGTCGACGTAACCAGTGCATAGAACAGAGCGAGCCTGGCACGTACGGACATGGCACTCATGGCGAAACGCGGCATTCTCTTATGCCTCTTCGAAGATGTAACCCAGCCCATGTACCGTGCGGATAATCACGCTCTGCGATCCCACTGGCTGGAGTTTGGACCGAAGTCCATGGATGTAGACGTCGAGAGTGTTTTCCTTGACGTCGGCGCCGGGAATCCAACCCGCTTCAATAAGTTGCTCTCGGCTTGTGATCACACCTTTTCGCTTCATCAGCAATTCGAGCAGACGATATTGCTTCCGAGTCAGAGCGACCTCGCGCCCAGAACTCACAGCAACGCGCCTGGCAGGATCTAACGAAATGCCACCAGCAGCCAACACGGTCGGCTCTTCGCGTGTGGCCCTCCGTCCAAGTGCCGCTACACGGGCCAGGAGGATTTCAAGAATGAATGGCTTGACTAAATAGTCGTCCGCACCGAGGTCGAATACTTGAACGATCTTTGGCACCGCATCAACGGCCGTGAGCACGAGGATGGGAGTCTTGCAGAGCTTGCGACGAACGCGTTCGAGCACAGTGAGACCGTCGAGACCGGGCAGCATGATATCCAGCAAAGCCAGATCGAATTGGCCCGTCAGGAGTTTCTGCTCGCCCTCGACTCCGTCATAGCAGAGAGTCACCTGGTATCCCGCCTCACGGAGGGCACGATTCACAAGCGCGGCAATCCGAGTGTCGTCTTCAATTACGAGAATATGCATAGCATTTCACCGCCGGGGCCATTCGGCGCAGTCAAGTCTTCTCCGATGTCGATACCGCAGCAAAGCCTCTCACCCCATAGACGAGAAGGGTTCGACAACGGACAAGGATTGGCCGATGGACGTCTTAGAGTGAACGTACCTGCTTAAACCTTAAGAAGACCTGAAGCCCCATCCCAAATCGGTAACAGATTGAGACTACAAGAGAGTTTTCACATTCTTGTTACAACGGGGTTTCATAGGGGCGAACTGCCCCTATGAAACAGAACGAACAAAATCAGGTGACCGCTCAAACACCTGTGGGACGCGGCAACAACATTGACCGTCCCCTCAGGGGTCGATCGCGTGCTATACGCTTCAAACTGGCATCAACATGGCTCGAACAGTTGGACACGATCGCCGCAAACTGCTTCGAAATCTTCCCGGAGCAGTGTGCCGCGATACGTGAAGCAACGCGCGTAGCGAAATCAGAACTGCGGATCGAAATTGAAGTAGATGGGGTTCGACAAGCCAACCATGTTCCCGCTCAATGCCATTGATTTGGGAACCTGTGGATAGGGTGTGGGCGCTCCTTCCACCTCGACCCGATAGTAGGTACGACCGATCAGTGTGGGCGTATCTTGGAACTCTACATTGGACACAGAGCCGGTAGTCTGCAGCGTCCTAAACGGATTGCCATTCTTGATGACATGGACGGTATACGTGGAGTCGGCAACGGTATTACCGACAAGCCGTACACGCACTGTCACTGGCTTACCAGTTGCCTTCACGTTATCTCCCATCATCATGTCCATCTTGCCATCACCGTCTGTATCGGCATAAAGCTCCACACGTGGCGCATTTGGATTCGCACTTACAGCTACACGACCGTTTGTTAGCGCGTCGATTACGCCCTGCGGAGTCCGCGACACTGCGTAGACCCACGTCGTTGGTGTGCCAACATAATTCGCCTCGGCCTGATAGCTATTCTTGGTCGCCTTGTCTGGCGAGTCGGGGCGCCCATGGTGCGCATCGCTGCCTCCGCGGCCGGTCAGCTTCCTGCCTGAAGAGAGCATGTCATCCCAGATCATGATTGCGTTAGCGTTCTTAGACCACAGTGCAGAATTCCAAACCTCAATGGAATCCACCATGTCGTACGAATACCCAAAGTGATCTTTGCCGCTGGGATGATTTGCCGAGAGATGAACGCCCAGCTCTTTCTTGATGGAGCCCACGACGATGTCGCGTTGATCGCGCACATCGTAAAACCGTTGATGATCATACGGCTTTGCCGAGAACACATTGCCGTGTCCGCGCGTCGTCGTCCACTCCGCGGCGTACAGCAGAACCACTGAATCCGAATGGAAGTCGGGATCAGTCCAGGTGTTGTGCGCAACGTCTCCCAGGACATGATTGTCATGATCCGTGATGGCGAGGAAGTCCATACCAATCGATTTCGAATAGTCGATAATCCGCGCGACCGAATTATTGCTCGACTCCTTGCTATGGCTGGAATGAACGTGAAGGTCGCCCTTCATCCACATTCCCTTATCCAGACTCGCAACGGGTGGCAACGAGTTCAGTTCGACGGGAGCCCAGGGGCTGACATGAGGTGTCTGAGCCTGTGTCCACTTGGTACAACCCAACATTAAGATCGCAAACAATGTTCTGGAGAAACGCATAGAGCTTCCTTTTCGTCAGCGCAATCGCAAAATGCCCATGAGCAGAGGGCAATCGAAGGCTGGAGTGAAGGAAGTATGGTTCGGGCTTGAAAGTCGCGCTAGGTGTAAATTGAATCGTCTTGGGTGGACGAAACTTACTCCTGTCGTCTCAATAACATCGATCGCTGAGAGCACGTAGTTAACACGGGTGTGTGAATCAGCAACGACCGGTCGGAGTGGCTGCCGATTTCACTTGATGCGCTCGGCAATCACGTGAGGGGCAGAGGCATTCGATGAGAAATCGTCGGCGCCAACCAACAATTCAAATGAACGCAGGTGCCCTGGCGAAGTTGTGGCGCGTTCCAGTACCGGCGCCATTAATGAAGGAGTCATCACGAATGTTGTTGCCGCTTGTGTGCCTGCAGTGTTCAATCCACCGACAATCAACACACTGCCCGTAGCTGTCAGATTCGGAAGAAAGACAATCACCCCGTACGTGTGTGGTTTCCCCAGGGTGCCGTAAATCGCGCGCTCGCCAGCCAGCGGATGAGTATTGATAAGTCCCGATGGGATTGCCGGATCAGTACTCACGCGTTGTTGAAAGTTCATCTGGTTCGTAAAGAGTTGTATCCAGGGGTTGGATTCAATAGATCCAATCAGGATCGCATTGCCCGTGCGCAGATCATCCATTCGGAGATCACGGGCATAGCGGACGACCATGTGCGAAGCCGGAATTTCTGCATGGAACTCAGCCAGACGTGATGCAAATTCAAGGTCAACGATGCTTGTGAAACGCTTGCGCCCCAGTTTGAGAAGCTCTGGCGAATTGGAATCTGTCTTCGCCTCAGCATCACTACGAAAAGTGCTGCTGATATATGCGGCGAGGGGAACTGGTCGGTTCACAAGCGATTGCATGATCACGAGCCCATCGTCCGACGGCACCACGAATGTGTCGCGATCCTTTGAAAATATCTGCCGCCAGAAGTTCTTCGAGATAGCCTCATCGGAACTCTTGCCGGAGCCATGGAAAGCAAACAGAAGAACACAACAGACAATAGATGCAGCTAAGAGGGCCATCCATATACGTTTCTTGTGCCATGGCAACACCGGTGTAACAAGAAACGCTTCATCAGAGAGAGACGGATTATCGTCCTGTGGTTCCGCTACCGCAGAAGTCTCCGACACAAGCGAAGGGCTCTCAGCTTTAGAAACCTGTTGCTCAATTTCAATCTGTCGGGGCGTAAAGACTGGAACGTATCCGCCACGTGGAATGTCAAGCAACAAGGATTCATGTTGCCCTTCTTCTGAATAGTAGGTCTCGATTCTCTTCCGAAGATTGCGCGCATAGCTACGGACGATGTTGTCTTCGTTCGAGTCGTAGCCCTCAGCCCGATCGAAAACCAGGATGCCGATCTGTTGTTCCGTCATCTCATGGTTTCGTCCGCGAATATGACGATCCACAATGAAGAGCACGAAGCGCGAAAGTAGACGCGACCGCCCAAGACTCCCACTGAACGCGATACGGCAGGCAAGTTGCCAGCGTGGGTCGCGGGGATGCGCATCGATCCTGACCTTACTTTCCTTCAGGAAGCGCTGCGTTGCATCCGCGACAAGTGCCGATGACTCTTCAAGTGTGTGCATTTCGGTACTTCGTTACAAGGATCAGCGTATCGATATGCCGTTACGCCTTCGTGAACACAGCTTTCACACTTGTCTTTGAAGCGGGTGAGCAGCCGGGGTGCAATCGTTCTCCATTCGATAAATATCGATGAAACCACTGAGTGCAAGCTCTTTCATTTCAGTTGAAGAGAGGTGATTGCACACGCTTTCCACCCCTTTGAACACCTTGTAGCGCCAGGCATGGAAACGCATGATCGCTTCATCCACGAGCACCGTTTCGAAGAAGTGTTTAGAACCTCCGGCTGCGTGCGTGTCTCGTGCAAATCTTCTCCCTTTGAGGCAGAGACGTGATGAAGTCATGGCACCCGTTTGCAGTTCGTTCGTTAACACCGCATTTTAGAATTCTGGCAGTTGCCTGCGTGCTGGCATGCGCAGCGAATCCATCGCACGCCCAGTCGGATTTGTCTGGGGTCTCTGGCACAATCACCGACGTTTCAGGGGCAGTGGTGGATGGAGCCGAGATCACCGTTACTGACGAAGCCACAGGAGCGGAGCACAAGACCACAACCAATAGTTCTGGCTATTACACCATCCCGAGCCTTTCGCCGGGACGTTACACCATCCGCGTACAGGCACCTACGTTTCAATCGCTCACGAGCAAGGGCAACATCCTTGACCCAGCAGTAGCAACCACCGCCAATTTGCGCCTTCTCACAGGCTCGGCAAGCGAGACAGTACAGGTGGCCGCGCAGGAAACCAGCATTCAGACCGATAGCACCGTGTTGGGCCGTGTCATCGATAGCAAACAGGCGGAGACACTTCCACTGAGCGGCCGCAACCCCGTGACCCTCGCTCTCTTGAAAGCTGGCGTAACGAGTACCAGTGGCAACGTCTCAAACTTCCAGTTCAGCACTGGACTCGGCGGGCTGAACATCAATGGCGGACGTGAACGCGACAACCTCATCACCTACGACGGCGCCGTTGCTGTGCGTGTTCGCGCAAGCGGTGATTCGGTGGGTGTGGTCGATCTTGAGAATGTGCAGGAAGTTCAGATTCTAGGAGCGAACTATCCCGCCGAGTATGGCCGCTCCGTCGGCGGCCAAGTCCGCATCATCACCAAAGGCGGCTCGGATCGCTTCCATGGTTCTCTGTACGAATATCTGCAAAACCCTCTGCTGAACGCCAACACCTGGGTACGCAACCATGCATCAGCAAACTTCAACCCGGCACTCCCCCAGAGTGTTAAGTCCAATTACGTCGCACCGTTCACTTACAACCAGTTCGGCTTCAGTGTGAACGGCCCTGCCTACATCCCTCACGTGCTACCGAAGGGTAAGGTCTTCTTCCTTTACTCAGAAGCTTTCGTTCGATATCCCGCGACGAATACTGCTCCTGTAACCGTGCCGAACCCGGCCTTTCGTACTGGCGACTTCTCCTCGGTCGCAACACACATTCGTGATCCTCTGATGGCAGGTACATGCGATCCCAAGAATGGTGGCCCAGCCTGCTTCGCCGGCAACATCATCCCGAAGAATCGCCTTAGCCCTAATGGCGTCGGATTGTTGACCGCCTTCCCTGCTCCCACTGCCGGATTCCTTGTGGGCACACAGAACCTTCTTCAGATTGCAAAGCACCCGCAGAATCAGCAGATCGATAGCGGAAACCTGGACATCATTCCCACTGACAAGGACTACATCCGCTTCCGCCTGACGCATTTCTACTACTTCGAAAACAATCCGTTCTCTGCTGCGTATGATCTTGTTCCGCGCATCTTTAATCGTCCTAACCAGACTGTCTCACTCGACTGGGTCCACACTTTCAGCCCGAACACGATGAATGAGGTTTTGGTTACGGCAGCGCATGGTGCGGATCGTCTCTCGATTGACACCAGCACTGGCCTGTACGACCGCACGCGTTACGGTATCAACTATCCCTTCTTGTTCCCCAATGGGAAGGATCTCCCGAACAAGATTCCAACTGTTCAGTTCGATAGCAGCGCCATCACAACGCTCGACGGCAGCGCATATCCTTCACACTCGCAGGGTGAGGTATTTGATTACGCTGATACCTTCACGCGCATCATGGGCAATCATCAGTTGCGAGCCGGCGTGTTGTATGAACGTGCGGGTGAGAACGATAATGACCAGATCTCCGGGCAGAACAGCGTGCCCGGCCAGACGAATAATCAGAACGGCAAGTTTGAATTCTCCAGCGCCAATCCTGCGGGCACAGGTCTCGATACAGCAGACGCTGCACTTGGTATCTTCCAGAGCTATGCAGAAGTCGGTCAGCGTGCAGAGACTCCCTACCGCGCGAATATGTTCGACTTCTTCGTGCAAGACTCGTGGAAGGTCTCGTCCAAGCTGCACCTTGACTACGGCGTGCGCTATTCCATCGTGAGACCGTTCTACAGCCTGTGGAACAACATCGGTACTTTTGACCCCGCGTTCTATAGCGCCTCAAGCGCCGTGAAAATCGACAAGAATGGTAATCCCGTTGCAGGCTCGGGCGATCCGCTGAATGGCACAGTTCTCTTCGGCAATGGCTTTACTGAAAGCGCAAAGGCGCATGTCCCACTCGCGGTTTCAGGCGCTGCGGATTACCTGTTTCATGGACTGCCACGCGGCTACATCGACGTGCATTACACCACATTTCAACCCCGCCTTGGTGTTGCATATGCAATGAACTCTAAGACCGTGTTGCGTTCAGGCTTCGGTCGTTACATGAGCCGGCAAGGTGTATCCGATGGCGTGTTTGAAGGCGGCGCGCCACCGTTGCAGTCCTATGCAGGAATAAGCGGTGGAAACGCAGACAATCCAGGTGGTGGTGCGGCAGGCTCGTTTCCCACGATCTCTGGTCGGGTCGACCGCAGCTCGCCACAACCCGAGGCTTACGTATGGAATGTCTCCGTGGAACGTGAACTTCCCTTCAACACCGTCTTAGGTGTTGCCTATGTGGGACGTCGCGGACTACACGGTCAGTTCCAATCGAATCTGAATCAGGCTCCAGCCGGATCGGTTCAGGCGGCTGCCGCGAAGCTCAATATCAACTCCTATCGTCCCTACGCTGGCTACGGCCCTATCACACTCGTCTCCCAGGGCTCAGGTTCGGCCTATAGCGGCTTGCAGGTCGATGTGAACCATCGCTTCCAAAAGGGTCTCAGCTTCGGCGCAGCCTACACCTTTGCCAACGCCACGGATTGCGGATCGTTCCAGAAGAACTTCCTGCCAAACTTCAACGATCCCAAATATCTCTGCGGCACCGCGGACTACGACATCCGTCAGGCCATCACGATCAACTCGGTCGCAGAGATCCCGTTCCACAGCAAGAGCCGGTTTGCAAATGAAGTCCTGGGCGGCTGGCAGATCACGCAGATCTATAACTTCCAGACCGGCGTTCCTCTATCCGTCACAACGTCCACAGATATCGCAGGCGTTGGTACGGGAGGCGGTGCACAGTTCTACTCAATCGCACCTGGCGTTCACCTTGGAGCCTCAGGCGCATTCTCAGCCGGAACGTCTGATCAGAACTTCTGGTTCAACCCTGCTGCTTTCGTCGCACCCGCCACAGGCACATTCACACCGCAGCACAACCGCAATATCCTCCGTGCGCCGGGTGTAGAAAACTTCAACGCAGGCCTGCTGAAGCGGTTCAGCACCTTCGAAGGTCAGTACTTTACCTTTCGCTTTGAGGCGTTCGACTTTCCGAACCATCCCAACTGGTCTGCCCCCGACGTCAACCCCACTTTCGGTCATCCAGAACCCCATCAGTAGCTGTCGGTGGAACCTAGCGCCGACTGGACGATTGCGATTACAAGAGGACTGACGAAATCGTCAGTCCTCGTGGAACTCTGTTAGAAGCTGTAGCGGAGACTTGCCTGCATGGAGCGCTGACCTGTCTTGCTCGTTACACGTCCAAAGGTGGAGCTTGTGGGGTTCTGGATGACCGAAAGTGTAAAGCGTGTTGTCGAAGGTTGGTACAAACAGCTCGCTCTCGTTGAAGGCCATCTCACCCGTACTCACGAAAGACGTCATCGTATTTCCGCTATCCCATAAAGTCTTTCCAGTGGTGGCGTCGAGAGCGTAGACAGTAGCATGCGTCCCCTTCGTTGGAGGCTTTCCGTTTGCGTGACTTCGATCCGCACCCGTCGCCAGCGCAAATACAACACCGCCAACAACAATGGGTCGCCCAGGCGAAGCCATGTCCGCGGACTTCCAGGCTTCAGTGAGCGTGGGCTTGCCGCCGTCTTCTGTCATCTTGAAGGCGTGCACTGCGCCGATGCTCTTTGTGCTGTCCGTAGCAACCAGCCAATGCGCCCCTTTCTCATCATCGAAAGTGGCGAGTGCAGTCGGGGTGAAACCGGCAGCGATTGAGATCGGCGTAGAGGCTCCTCCAGTCGCATCCAGCAACACTATGCTTCCGCTCTTTGTTCCCACGGCAACCCACTCTGCATTTTTCCCAGTGACGATGATCGGCGTAGAAGCCAACTGCACATCAGCAACCTTCGTGCTCTCGAGGACTTTCGGCTTTAAGGCGAAGAGTGCAGAGTCGGTCGAGACAAAGAGTGTTCCCGCTCGATTGAAAGCCGGAGCGCCAAGGATGTTGCCTCCCTGCGACTTCCAGGTCCCTTCCGGCGCCATGTCCTTGGTCTTAACATCGAGCGCATAGATTGTGTTCGGTGAGGAGCCACAGCCCGGCATCGTGGCAGCGTAGAGTGTGTCCTGCACAACAATCAGGTTGGATGGTGCGCTCCCCGGTGGAAGAAATGGAACGGGCTTGAACGCTTCTTTTCCTGAGTCGAACGTGATCGCACGAGCCATGCCGTCGCTGGTGACAAGGAATATCGGCACAGAGAAACGGATACCCGGCGGAAGCTGCTGTGCGGGAGCAGCAACACGCTGCCCAGGGCCAGCACCTAACTGACCGCCCATGGCAGCAGCGAGAGGTATGCCTTCATGCGGCTTGCCGGTAACCGTGTGATATCCGACGGAGGGGCGAGGTGTACGCGGCGGAATGGGTGTGAGAGAGGATAGCTTGCCAATCGCTGAAGACCACGATGCGCAAGCCTGCGCCTTGGAGGCGGTTCCGTAATGCTTGCTCCAGAAAGGAACTCCCAGATCGTAATCCACTGTGTAGATCGAGTCAGGACCACCGACTACGGTGAGAGCTTTGAACCCCCGATAACCGATGTATGTCGAGATCAGGATCGGTTCCGCTGCCTTCCCTGCGGTGGTGTCCATCGCAACCTTCCACAAGAACTTGAAGGCATCTGGCTTGACGATCTTCGCAGGCGTTACCTGTGGATCAGAACGAACCCACGATGTTCTTTGCGGGTCGCCGGCAGAGGTTGTCCAATCCGGGCCACCGCGTTGTGCACTTGCAAATGGTGCCATCAACGTCGCAGCGACAAGTCCCATCATTGGGAGAGAAATTCTGTTCAGGGTCATTTGGCCACTCCAAACGCATAAACATTGCCGTCATAGGTGGGCAGATACACCTTGCCATTCGCAGCAGAGATACCACTGAAATGACTCCATCCCGTGATCTGATTGCCACTTGTCCACAGTTGCTTTCCGGTCGTGGCATCCAGAGCAAGCAGGACAGCGTGGCGTCCGCCCGCAATACGCATTGTGGACTGCGCCGATACGGGCCCCGCAGCAGGTACAGGTGGCTGCGGTTCCGGCGTTTCATTCCAGGCGCGATCCACGTGTGATTGGCGAGTATCCTCGCCGCTGCCGTAGACGAACATCACACCGTTGGCGATAAGTGCTTCGTCAGCCATGTCGATATCGACCGAAAGCCATTGCGGAGTTAGTGCCCACTTGCCATTCCGCTCTTCGACTTTGAAAGCCGCCACGCCGCCATTGACGGGACGACTGAATTCCTTAGGCGCATGGAATCGCTTAGAGACCGGGCCGTTGAAAGGAACCGCAATCCATGGAGTACCTGTCGCGTCTTTCCATACACTCAGCGCTCCCCAGACTCCCGTTCCTGCATAGTTTGGCTCGTCGTTGCAGATAAGACCGGTATCCGCGAGATCGGTGCGATGATCATCGCCACCGAAGTTGTCACGATCGAGTAGCCAGACACGACATTCTTTACTGGTGCCGACCAGGAGCTTCTTGCCCTGGTATTCAAAAGCGACAGGAGTGGTGTTCACATCAAGGTCACGTTTAAAAAGGAACGCAGCGTTTGGAGGCGAGAAATAATCGGTCAGTTTGAGCTCGCCCTTGCCGTCAATCTGAGCAGCAACGATGCCGTTACCCAGACGACCGTTTTCCGCATCCCACAGCCCATCGCCTGTGCCCATGTAAACCACTCCTTCCGGACTGACAGGCGTTCCGCGGCGTCCCCATAAGCCTCCACCGCTGGGTAAAAACAGGCTGGTGACGTGTGTCTCAAGGTTGTAGGAATAAATGCCGTTAATGAGGCCACCGCAGCCCTGTGCTGTGCTGGTGTAGATGACGTTCTTAAAGATGTTGAGCGCATACGGCTTGCCATTCGGTGGCATAAATTTCTCCACCGGATCAGCGTCGGTTCCATCTGCTGGATTGATCGTATGCAGTTGACCATCCCAGGAGACGGCATAAACCTTGTAGCTTCCTGGACCAGTTTTTAGCATTGCAGGAACCGCTGTCTGACCACCGGGACAAAGCGTTGCAGCAGGGCGACCGCCGGTCGGATTCGGGCTCTTGAAGTTGATGTGCCACAGAGTCTGCCCGGTCTTCGCGTCGAGCCCGAACAAGTCATCAGACGCACCAGCGAAGATGGCAACTTCCCTCTTTCCTGCAGGAGTATCCACGCTGTCTGCGATCAGCGGCGGAAAGAGATTTGTCATTTCATGCGGCTTACTGTCCAGATGTACTTTCCATAACAGCTTCATCCCGGCAACATTGGTCAGACTGAAAGACTTGTCGTCCTTAAGCCAGCCCGTTCGCGAGCTGTCGACACCCTCGGTCAGATAATCAACAGACCACGCCGTACTAAATGTGATCAGCAGTATTGCTGCAACGGCTAAGAACTTCTTTCGATGCTCCATAACGAAGCCTCCTGTCGTGCCACTTAGAGAGCGTTTCGGCTCCGAAATTTTGAGACGATTCATAGTCTCGCCAAAGCAAACACCAACAGAACCTCCCGTCCCGGTACACGGCAGGTGTAGGGATGCTTTTACGAGGAACTTATCGTCGCGCCGCTAAACTATCGCCTACGAGATAAAACCGTCAAGCCAGAAAATAAGTGGGGCTAAGATGGCGTGATCCATGGTTTCGTCGATAGATTCCCAAGATTGCCAAGCGAGGCTCCTTGAGAACGTTCGCACGATATTGCTAGACTTTCGGGCAATATGATCAATCTGACTCTTCGCGTCGTCCGGCGTTGCGTATATTTCGGATTTGTATTTTTCGTGACAGGCGCTCACGCCCAACAGATGGCGGACGGTCCCGACAAAGATCTCTTCGTGAAAACCTGTTCCAAGTGCCATGAGATCGAACGAGTGCTCTCGAAGCGACAGGACAAGAGCGGCTGGCAGGAAACCGTCACCAAGATGCAGGGCTACGGCCTGGTCGCAGACGATGCCGATTTGAAACGTATCATCGACTATCTGGCAGCCAATCTACCAGCAGAGACGATCCTGAAACTCAACATCAATACAGCGACCCGGATCGATTTCGAATCGCTGCTCTCAGTGAAGCGCCCCGTCGCCACAGCCATCATCGAGTATCGCGACAAGAACGGTGGTTTCAAATCCATTGACGAATTGAAGAAGGTGCCAGGCGTCGACGCTGACCTCGTGGATGCGAAGAAGAATAGTCTTACGTTGTAATGGACGAGTCATCAAACACCGCTGCCGTAAATCTCATCGATGAGTTTTTGCAGATAGACCTTTGACTCCATGATGTCGGTAATCTGTTGCGGGCCGGAAATCTCGCGCTCAATGGTGAAGGGTCCCATGTAGTTTGCTTCTTTGAGTTTGCGAATGAGCGCTGGGAAGTCTACCTTGCCTTTGCCAATGGCAACTTCTTTGCCGAGATCGTGCGGATTTGTCGGAAAGAGACCGTCTTTCATGTGAGTGCCGCGCACGAATTTGCCGAAGACATCCATTGCATCGACCGGATTTCCCTTGTCGTACAGGATGAGATTTGCCGTGTCGAGATTGACGAACACGTTACCCTCTCCCACATCCTGAATCATGCGTAGCATCGTAATCGGTGTCTCTTCGCCCGTCTCGCAAAGCAGCATTACTCCGTTTTGCTTGCAATGGCTTGCTACTTCTTTGATCGCGGTGATGGCAACAGCGTAGCGGGGATCGCCAGGCTCTTCGGGTATGAACCCTAGATGGGTGTGGATGGCCGGAATAGTACAAGCATGGGCAAATTCGGCTGCAAGTTTGAGTGCGTCGATCCTCTGCCTCCGATAAGTAGGAGGTACGATTCCAATCGTCTCTGCTCCGTGATCGAAATCGAAGATTCGCGGCCCTGGATTATGCTCACTGACAGCCGTGACTCTGACGTTGTACTTCTTTAACGCATCCTGCAGTGGAGCGGCCTTGCTCAGGCTCAGTTCCTCAAAAAAGATTTGGCATTGGGTGAATCCAAGATCGTGTACATGTTTGATCGTGGCTTCCGGAGAACCGTCCTTAGTGACCTTCACAACGAGCCCAAGCTGAGGCACAGAAGAGGCCGCAAACGCGACGGAGGGCAAAGCTGCGCTCGCCAGAGATGTTGTGACGAGTTGAAGAAACCGGCGCCGATCAAAAGAGCCCATTGAGATATCCCCCGATGAAAACAAGACTGCAGTCAACAGTAAGAATGCATCGTGCAACCGATTACAAACGACAAAGCGACCAGGCGATACATCGGCTGGTCAACGTCCCACCTTTATAGAACAATTAATTCCCCATTCAGCCATACATCGTGAACGATGAGTTCGCCAGTCCAGCGAAAGCGAATCAGATCGGCGCTGCTGCCGACCGCGATGCGGCCTCGGTTGTTTACAAAGCGGCCGGGAATCTCTGTCGCCATCCTGAGAATTTCGTTCAGCGGGCGTCCGCTCATTCGAACTGCCTTTCCTATGCACTGCACAAGGGGAACCGTTGCTCCTGCCAGAGCAGTCGAGCCGAGCAGAGATAATCTTCCATCTTCGCTGAGTTCAACGTTGCCGCCTACGGGAGCGACATAGATTCCCGGCGGCATGCCAGAGAGCGCGACCATGTCAGAAACGAGAATCGACTGGTCAATTCCCTTCGCTCGCACCATTGCCTTCAATGTTTCAGCTGGAAGGTGATGGCCATCCGCAATGAATGATGCTGTCAGGCGATCCTCCGCTAGCTGACTCCATATCGGATTCGGATGCCTGGGAAGAGTTGCTGGGAGAGCGTTTCCCAGATGAGTCGAAAGGCAAGCACCCGCCTCGACAGCACAATGTATCTGATCCGTTGAAGCATGCGTATGCCCAAGCGATACGTGGATACCACGGGTCACGAGGCCAGTGATGTATTGTGCAGAGTCATCGTAGTGAGGCGACATCGTGACCATCCCGACGAGATCACCACAGGACTTTTGCCAACGATCGAATTCCTCCAGCGAAGGCGGCCGAATGTGCTCCTGAGGATGAGCGCCTCGATAGCCCTCCAGAGGAGATATATGTGGGCCTTCGACATGAACAAAAGGGATGCAAGCTGCGACCCGTTGAGAAGCTTTGCGCGCTTCTGCGATGACTTCAAGGCTACGCAACATCATCGTCTCTGAAGCTGTGATCACGGTGGGCGCAAAACACGTGACACCTGTCGCAAGCATCGCCTCTACGATTTCGATGACGCCCTGCACTGTGGCCTCGGGACCGTTGAAGTCCCGGCCTGCGCAACCATTTACCTGGAGATCAATGAGGCCCGCAGATATCCAGAGATCGCAATCCTCGGGCCCAGGCTCGATCGATACAATTCTGCCGTCCTTGATATGGAGGCATACAGGTTGTCCTGTAGCGGGGTCGCGGCCGATGATCAGTTCTTCCTTCACAACACTTCCCATGCCTTACGTGGTCAGAAGCGAACTCGAATCAGGATCCAGATAGACGGTGCAGTTGGGATGCGTCTTGAGCGCAGTGGCCGGAAATTGTCCACTGACGGGATATTCCATCATGGCACGAACTGCTTCCGCCTTATGTCTACCGGGGACACAGCAGAAGAGCTGCTCGCCGCGAAGTAGAGATGGCACGGTAAGCGTAATCGCTTGATGCGGTACGTCGTCCAGCGTGGCAAAACACTGATCATCAACCTGCTGCTGTCTGCAGACTCCATCCAGCTCCACCACCTTCACACTCAACGGATCGTCGAGCCGGGCTGGAGGATCATTGAACGCGATATGTGCGTTCGTTCCGATTCCTAACAACACAAAATCAATCGTGTCTTCGGCCAGCATAGTTGCATACTCACGGCATGTCGCTTCGAGATCGTGACCAGGATTGATCAGATGGTAGCTGGCAAGAGGAACGTGATTGAAAAATGCCTCTCGCAACCAGTTCCCGAACCTCTGCGGTGCATCTTCAGGCAAGCCGATGTATTCATCCATATGAAACGCAGTGACACGTGGCCAATCAATGTCTGATTCAAGAAGAAGTGAGGAAAGCATCTCGCCCTGTGATGGCGCGGCAGCGAAAACGATGCGCAGATGCGGTTTTTGTTGCAGCTTAGAGCGAATTGCTTCAGCTATGTCTGCGGCTGCTCTTCGCCCCAGTTCCTTTCGGTCAGAGGCTATATGTACCTTCATAGAGGTTGAATTAGGGCTATTCATGATGCTCCGTAGCCATTCGGATTCAAGGCAGTACGGAGATCACCAGACTGTCTCTCCGATGGAGGGTTGATCGCTTCAAGGAACGCTGCGGAGTTTTTGCTTCTGGAAGGGTAGAAAACCCCGATCACGATATACGCAAATAGGGAGACGAACAAAGGAGCGCCCACCGTAATCGCATTGGCGATGTGTGCATGGCTGCTTAGCCAGGGCTGCATTGCAGAAAGCTTCAAAGAAGCAAAGGCAAGGGCGCCAGCGATGCAGGAACCAATGGCCGCTGACGGACCACTTCTACGAAAGGGCCGGAGAAGTCCCAACAAAATGGGAACAGCGATAGGCCCCAGCAATGCTCCGTACCAAAGAATGACCATGCCGATGACCCCTCCGAAGTGAGAGGAAAACAGCGCCAACACCATGCTGATAAGCAGGAACGAGAATGTTGTAACCCTGCCGAATAAGAGCTGCTGCCTATCCGCGAAAGGTCGTCCTTTCCTAAGCACGGGCATAATATCCCGAACAATGACAGCCGACACTGCATTGGCATCGGACGAGGTCATGGCCATCGTATGCGCGAACAGGCCCGCTAGTACAAGTCCGATCAGGCCCGATGGAAGCAGCGTCTTCGTCAGCACAGCATAGGACTCCGATGGGTCCTGCAGATGAGGAAAGATGACGGGAGCCGCCCACATGGGAAAGAAGAGCACCAGCGGCCAAAAAAGAAAGAGAAGGGCTGACAGTAGAGCAGACCTGCGCGCGGCCTTCGGAGTAGCCGATGCGAGAAACCTCTGTGCCAGACTCCAGCTGCCGCCGTTGTACGACAAAGCATTCACGAAGAAATAAGTAGCGGCAAAGATAACGGTATAGTCGCCGTGGAATGGCTTATGGTGATCGGGCGGAAGTAGGTGCCATATCTGCCAGAGCGAACTGACACCACCCAGCTTAATCAGCGTCGCAACAAGCATCGAAACGCCCGCAATGAACTGAATAACGAATTGGCTCAGATCTGTAAGAGCATCTGCCCAGAGCCCACCCATTACGGAATAGAATGCCGTGACGCTGCCGGTCAGGATGACTCCCCAAAGCAGAGGCACTCCTGCAAAGGCATGGAGCAGTATCGCTGAGGCACTCCATTTTGCACCCACATCGAAGACTTTGAGAATCGCCCCGCTCCACCCCAATAGCTGTTGGGTCGGCAGATCGTAGCGCACTTTCAGATATTCGAGAGGCGAGATGACATGAAACTGCTGCCTCATTCGAACCCAACGTCTCGGGAAGACGGGCATTCCAAAGAGCAGCGCAAGAGAGATTGAGGCCGCCCACCAAAAATATACGGTGATTCCAGACGTGTAGGCCAAGGCGGCGTAGCCGACGAAGACAGCAGAACTGTATCCGGACATGTGGTGCGAAATGCCTGAGAGCCACCAGGGCATCTCACCGCCAGCGGTGAAGAAATCGCTGGTATTCACGACACGCTTTCGTGCCCAATAGCCAACAATCATCATCAGGGCGAAGTAGGCTATGAGCACCACCCACGCAAAGAAGCCCATCAGTTTTTACTCTCAGGTGGCATGGAGAAAATATCTCATGCAAGGGGCTGCGTCTCCGTCGACGGTGTTGCAATTCGGAACATTCGATCAGGCACGCTGTTGACCGCAGACGTCCAGCGTCCTTGGTAACTATCGGAAGTTCACTACATCGATCACACTGAACTTGAACACAGACCTGGGAGAAGGCGGCTCCGCGGAGTCGCCTCTTTTTTTGTTTATCAACACCCGCTCATCGGTTAAGCTCGAAACTAGCCGGCACAGGTACCGCAGCAGAGACTGCTCGAAGGCAGCGCGCGCGGAAGCCATGACGGGGGATGACTCACACCAGGTCTGTGAACTTTCATCTCTCGTTCGCTCGGCCTTCTCTTCATGCGTCTCGACCCCGCATCTGACCCCTATAGGCGATTCAGGCAACCGAAAAGTGAGCGAGCGGTACGAGTCTCCTCCACGTTTCCCGTCGCTAGCAGACGTTCGATTGTTCAATCGACAACAAGCGCGACCGCAAACGGTGCAAGTGACAGCTGCTTACTTGGCAGGCCCTTGTTAGTCTAAGAAGCAAGATTGGGAGGTCGACGTACTGTTCTACAAAAGTCTCGTTCCGATGATCGCGTTCGGTCTCTTGGCGTGTGCCTCTCCGGCATCACTCTTGGCTCAGAGCAATGAGGAAGACACTGCGGTGTCGGACGAAAGTAAGGCATCCCCCAAAACGCCGAGCAAAGCCGCACGTTTCTGGCATGCATGGGCGAGCATGGCAACAGCGACTCAGGCCAAACAACCGTCTTGGGCAGTGCCGCTGGTCAGCCCGTTCCCAATGATTGCGCAGGTATATCGCTCCGACTTCACGCGTCAGCTGACTTCTGCAGGCACGACAACATGGAGTTATGGTGCAGGCAAGGGATTCAATCTGATCCCGGCGCCGAATATGCAAGTGGACATCTATCCCCCACCTTACTTCCAGCGCAACAGTGCGACCGCATCCGACGGGTGGGGCGATGTCGGCTTGCTCTACAAATACCGTATCGCGGCACGACCAGAAGCGACGGGCAACTACATCATCAGCGCACAGCTCGGCGCTTCGTTTCCAACAGGCCAGCACAGGAACGGCGCCAAATACGCAACAGTGACACCAACGATCCTGGCCGGCAAAGGATTCGGTCGGCGGTGGAATGTCTTGAGTTCTTTGGGTGGCACGCTACCCACCTCGCAAGCGGCCTCCGAGGGGCGGACGGTGCACTTCAACTCTGTGCTTGAATTTCGAGCCGCAAAGTTGCTCACCATGGAGCTCGAAGATAACGCAAGCTTTTTCCATGGTGGACCGAATGATGGCCGACTTCAGAACTTCATCACTCCAGGAATCCTGCTCGGTCGAATCAAGTTTTTCCCGAATCAAGCAGGAAGCCGAACGGGGCTTGTGTTGGGAGCTGGCATGCAATTCGCAACCTCATCCTGGCATAGCTATGACCACAACGTCGTCTTGAGCGCACGGTTCGCATTTTGAACTCGGCATATCGGCTGATACAGGAGTTGCCTCCTTACCGCTGAGCGACGGCGCAAGGCGAACCTGTAAATCAGCCGGCGGGCCTATCGAAAGGCCTCGCAATCGGTCGAGAACGCCAGTCATCCATGCAAACCGTTCCAAATCAACGAACCTAGCGCAGGATCCCCGGCGAAAGTGGGCATAGCTTCTTACTTTGGACAGGTCACCATGACCAAGCGGGTTTCCTCACTTGCTTTGCCCTTGCCACATTCGATTCAGAGAGTGCTGCCTCGCTTCATCAATCAGCTTCTATCTCGGCAGCGTTGCACCGTGGCCCGAAGACGAGCATTGATTACGCAACTATTACCGGGATGCCACCCGGGCGCACAGAGAAAGAGCGTCTTAACCACTGAGGATTTCCATGGCATCCCTGCACCTCGCCAAGCATGACCGCACATTTCGACAGCCAGTGGTTTGGGCCACTAGCCTCGTCCTGTTAGCCTTCCACGTCGGGGCAGTGGCTGCCCTTTTCTTCTTTACCTGGAAGGCCTTTTTCGTCGCCATGTTTCTTTGGTGGCTAGCGGGTGGCCTTGGCATTGGGGTGGGATATCACCGCCTCCTGACACATCGTGGCTACAAGACTCCTAAATTCGTCGAGTACTTCCTGACCATTTGCGCAACGCTCACACTGGAAGGCGGACCGATCTTCTGGGTCGCAACGCATCGAAAGCATCATCAAAACACCGACAAAGAGGGCGACCCACACTCTCCCCACGATGGCGGCTTCTGGTCGCATGTAGGCTGGCTACTCACAGGGCAAACCATGCACAATGATGCGGATGATCTGCTGCCCTATGTACCGGATCTCCGCAAGGATCATTTCCATATATGGATTAGCCGGTGGCATTGGGTCCCCATAACCATCCTGGGAGCCTTGCTGCTCTTTGTAGGGGGATGGCCCTTCCTGTTTTGGGGGATCTTCTTCAGAACCGTACTCGGCTTGCACTCCACTTGGCTCGTGAACTCTGCAACTCACATGTGGGGCTCGCGGAGGTTCGCCACCAGCGACTCCTCGCGGAACAGCTTCTGGGTTGCGATACTGACGTTCGGCGAAGGCTGGCACAATAACCACCACGCACATCCACAGTCATCACGCCATGGACTGGCCTGGTATGAGGTTGACGTGAATTGGTATGGCATCTGCCTGCTCAAGGCCATGGGCCTGGCTTGGGACGTGAAGGCGCGATCAGTCTCTGACGGGTAATCTCCCCGGGATCCGAGAAACGTCCTTTTCTCCCCTAAAGCAGATCAGGCAAGCCAAATAGGACTGTGGCCTGTGGCTCTATCGGAAGTGGTCTTTCAGCAAAACGACTCACGCCCCAAATTTTGCCTACCTGTATACCCCGCAATGCTTCTGAAACGCTTTCTTGTATGGGGAATCCGCTCTTATGAATAAGGCGCACACTCTGCGAAATCACCTGGCAAAGCATGAAGCGATTTGAAATCTGATCAAGAGAGCGGAAGGTTTCAGCTGAACGCATGCGGGGCTCCCAACAAACTGCTGTGAGGTAATTCGTTGAACCACATCTGGAGATCGTTAAACAAGAGGTGACCTGTCTTCCGAATACGTCCAGAGAAGTTAATAACTGAAAGTATTTGATGTTCCTTGAAACGGTCCTAAATTCTTCCAGCTGAAAATAGTTCGCCGACATCCAGCTGTTGTCAGCATCTACCAACGCGGTTACGAAGGTCGCTTTCCGAATAGTCGCCTCCACCAGGGGCTGGTATTACGGCCGAACATTTCTGATGCGAATGCTGCTGCTTCTCGTTTCGACCTATCAAGCTGCGCACGCTGCGTCTGTACGATTTCGCCTGCTGTTGGATACCAGCTAGGAATGTTCTTAACAGGCTCAGTTTTGTTTGACATCATATTCACCCTGATTTCAGGTTGCTGTCGAAGTGGCAAGAACAGTTGCCAACCGTGTAATAACTGCCTCTATGTCTCACCAAGTTAACGCGACGTGGTAATTTTGACGCCTAGATGCGGGCATCGAACCTTGCGAGTTCACTAAGCGCTAACCAGATCCGGACGTATCCTGAAGGCCGCTTCGTCAACCAAACCAAGAGATCCCCACGCCTGGATATGTCGGGATGCCAGCTTTACACGCGCGATATAGAATTTCGGGAATTTTCTAACCCTCACCTCCATTAACTCCGCCGTATTGAAGCGAGTCTTTAGATCCTCCAGTCCTGAATGGATCGCTCTGTCGAGTGCCGCTGTCGCAGTACGACCAACTCCCATCCGGGAGGAGTAGAGCGCTAGCCACATGAAGTGCCATCCCAGTTCCCGAATCCGTTTGTCCACCTTATGAGCGGAGTCAAACTCGGAGTTCGTCCAACCGTCGTAGCTGGACTTACCAGTAGAACTGAAGTTGCTTGGAAAGATAGTGTCACAACGAAAGAAAACGGAGCCCGTAGTCATCCGGCTAGCTCTTCCGTCAGCGGCAGTATGAGTCGATCAACTGATTTTCTCGCCAAGACCAGGGAAGGCTTTTCTGCTGCTATCTCGGGAGAAGCGACATCTGTCTTGCGATCTGCGGGAGTAATCAACGCCGAATGTTTGCGAGATTGGGAAAGGTGGTTATGTACGTCAGACTTGTCTCTGCGACTCATGTCTACTCCAGAGTTCCGTTGCTTGCTTGGGTGGTGCTCGTCTGAAGCGAAGCGATGGTACTGCTGGAGGCGAGAAAAATTAGCTACTGCGCTGAGCTTACGCTCTTTATTTCGGTCTGCGCGCCTTTCAGCGCTGATATGTCGTGCGTCTTACGATTCAATTCCATCAGACAAAGTATTTGGTGCGTTCGTGTCTAACCACGAGAGCAACTTACGAATACTCCCTGTGGCCATGGCCATGTAGGAATCTGCGGCCCCGTAATAAAGACGGATCGTATCGCCATCGTCCTCAATAACCTGCCCACAAGGAAAGACGACATCCTTCACATCACCATTTCGTTCGTAAGGAGCTTCCGGTCCGAATATCCAAGCATCGCCACGCTGAAGACATACTTCAGGGCGGTCGAGATCGAACAACGCTAAACCTAATCTGTAGATGCTTCCAGATGCGGTCGTGCGAACGCCGTGATAAATCACGAGCCACCCTTTTACTGTCTCTATGGGAGGTGAACAAAGCCCTATCTTATTTGCGTCCCACCACCCGCCCTTCCGTGCCTCGAGCATCACCGTATGGTCTCCCCAATGTCGAAGATCAGGAGAGTAAGAGATCCACATATGAGCACCTAGTGCCGTCATTGGACGATGTATCATGGCCCACTTTCCGTTGATTTTCCTTGGAAATAGTGCGGCGTCTTTGTCCTCAGGTGGCATGATGACACCGTAACGATCAAACGTGACGAAGTCTGACGTCAGAGCCAGGGATACTCCCGGACCTCCGCGAGCGAACGACGTGTACGCAACTGCGAACTGCTTGAGTTCAGGCACGTACGTGATGCGTGGATCTTCCACACCCCATATTTCCTCAGGAAACTCCTTCGGCATCGCAGGCATGGTTGGTGTTCGATCAATCCTCCACCCATCGATGCCGTTTGCTGACCTTGCAGCACAGAGATGGGAGAGTCCTCGCCTATCCTCAACGCGGCATAGCAGAAGCGTATCCCCATCCGGGAGCTTGACTGCGCCAGCATTGAAAACGCTATTGATGGGATAGGGCCAATCATTGGGGCCGAGGATCGGGTTCGCCGCATGCCGCCGAAACAGAGGTTCGTTCGCAAGTGTGCTGAGTCGTTCTGTCTCTCGGTCCGTGTGGGCTGATGTGAAGCTGATCGAAGCTGTAGAGCTCAAAGGGATGCACTCATTTCAGAAAACTGTTGCGTTTCACTCGACAGTTCCAGGCTACGTAGTTCAAGAAGTGCCATAAGAAACGAGAGGGTCGACTCTGCTCCCTGATTCTCATTCACACGGTCTGGATGCAGACCGTCCCTACAGCCACCTGTCACGGCATCGTAGAGAGGAACCTGGAGATCGTTCTCGCCGAGAAACCAACGGAAAGCAACTCCTGCCTCATTGAGCCAGGACTGCTCTCCGCTGATCTGGTGCGCGGTTATGCATGCTGAAACCGTTGCGCATGCTTCAACGGGTTGCTGATCGAATCTCTCTTTCTTCGAACCAGCAGCAAATCCCATCGACCCAACAGGAACAAACACGCTATCGCTCTCACGATGTTGTTGTGCCAGTAGCCATCTTAAAGATTCGGTGCCAGCCTCCACCATCCGCTTGTTTTCACTCTTCCATCCGGCGAGAAGGAGCGCCTGAGGCAAGCGAGCATTGGAATAGGACAAGTGTTTCTCAAACCAATACCAGTTATTGCCGCGTGTCTGATCGAAGATGCTCAACAGACGGTTTGCCAAGACGTTTCTCCAACTTTGAATCAACCGGTCTCCGGGAAACCAATCGAGATACGCTTGCATACCAAGCACTGAGAAGGCCCATGCGCGTGGACTACTGAAGGTGAGGCTAGAGGAGGCAGCTGCCTGGAACATCCTGCCAGCTGCGCCCCTAAGGCCGACGTGGCTCGAAGTGCCAAGCACGCTGCCGATTGCCCATAACGCACGGCCATGACTATCTTCGGAGCCGGTCTCCTCTAGCCACGTTCGCCCATAGCTCAAGAAATTACGAAACCGACCGGTGTCATGACGGAAGGCCAGCCATAGAAAAGCCATGTAGCGACACGACAATGTTTCATACTCAACACTGCTGGATAGAGGAGATGCATTCAACGCGTTGACAACAATGAGTGCTCGAGCGTTGTCGTCAGTGGTGTAACCCTCTGCGTTGTTCGGCAGAGAGTAGATCGCATGTTGCAGAATGCCAGTGTCGTCGGTCATCGCAGAAAGATGACTTGTGTTGAGAAATGGCAATCGGTCCAAGGCTATGGTTTCTGCATCGCGTGGAGCCGGCCTCGGCCTTGACATCCGCTCCGAGCGCGCTCGTTGAAAGGTAGCCATGTAAGCCTGCGCAGTCATTTCCCAGGTCGTCCCGCGCGAATGAAGGTAGGCGCGTTTCCGCATCTGATGTCGTAACGCGTCGTTCGCGAGCAGAACGTTTACGCTTTCGGCGATGGAAGCGGGATCGTCGAATGGGACAATGATCCCCCGTTGATCGGCAAGCAACTCTTTGGCATGCCAATAGGGCGTCGAAATAATTGCCTTGCCTGCGCCAAACGCGATAGCCAGCGTACCCGAGACAACCTGCGCCTCTTGCCGATAAGGAGTGATATAGATATCAGCCGCGCCTACGTGTTCCATCAACTCTTCATTGCTCACGAAGCGGTTATCGAATATCACGTGTCCACTGACCCCAAGTGAACTCGCGAGCTCTGTAAGCTCCGTTCGATATGCCTCTCCCTCAGACCTTCTGACATGAGGATGCGTAGCACCCGAAATGATATACACCACATCCGCGTTTTCTCTCAGAATGGCGGGCAAAGCACGGAGTACGTTCTCAATTCCCTTGTTTGGAGAGAGCAAACCAAACGTGAGAAGAACCGACTGGCCTTCGACGTTGAAACGATCTTTAAAGTAATTCGGGTCATTGAAGGGAAGATCTGGAACGCCATGCGGGATCAAATCAATCTTGCTTGCAGGGACGTCGTAGATTTCTTCTAGAAGATCTACCGCACGCTGGCTCATCACCACGATTCGGTCAGAAATCCGCGCGATCTCCAGAAGGTTCGCCATTTGATCCGGGTTTGGCTCTCGGAGCACTGTATGCAGGGTCGTTACGATTGGCATTCGCAGCTTCCGAAGCAGCGTCAGGATGTGGGCACCAGCTGGGCCGCCGAAGATGCCGTATTCATGTTGTAAGCACACGAGATCGTTGCTGTTGAAGTTGAGAAAGTCAGCCCCACGCTCATACGAGCTAACATCCTCTTGCTCTAATTCAAGGCGAACTCGCTCCGGGTACTGGTAATCCCCTCCTGGATCGTTGACCGGAATCGCGAACAGCCTCTCTTCTCCAAACTCTTGTGCGATTGCGGAGCAAAGATCCGTGGTGAATGTCGCGATGCCACATTGCCTTGGCAAATAGTTACCGATAAACGCGATTCGCGTGGGGAGCGGCAGCGACTGTGACTCGCCGAGCTCAGAGAGGGCAGAAGCGATTTCATTGGTCATGATTGCTTTCGAAATTCGACAGCGTTAGGAGGAACAGCAAAAGCAGGATCGGGCTCGTGAGGTTTCCTACGTTATGGGATCTATCGTTAGGCGGATCCTCGATCCCGCTGGGATTTACGTTGCGACCGGATCCCAAATCCCAAGCAGGCAAAGTGTTCGTTCATCACATTCGACGGCTGCATGTAGCCCACCAGAGAGTTGGCGATCTGCGATCCAAGAAAGGCTGACTCCGAGATTGTCCAGATCGTCTTTCAGATCTGCATAACTTTGGAACGTATAGCTAAGGGGTCGCCCCACCGCATCGACCCCGCGCCCAGTCGCCGTGTAGGTCGTTATCTCATTCGTAGAGCAACGAATGAGATCAATCCAGAACTTAGATACCTCTGTTTTCACGGGGTTATCTCGTTTCCGGTAGAGGCTCGAGATCGTCTGTTTCCTGAATCGTTTGTAAGTCAACCACGAGGAGTGGTTCCTCGGTCGTTACTGCCACTTGATTCATCTGACCATCCCGGCCAGGAACATGCGGTATTGGAAATGGCAGGATAATTCCTTTGCGCTTGGTACTACGCGCAAGATGCTTTGACACGTCGCTGCTACGAGGAACACTCATGAGGACTCCGAGACTGTGTGCGTGCTTGAAAGACGCTCGTCTGGAGCAATGCCGTGAAGGCTGAAGGCGAGAAGGGCTCTATGGGTAACTGTACGCCGTTATCAACGAACGTGCCGAGAAGGAACATCTGCAGTCGCGCACAACAGGCGCGCAAACGTTAGGAACCACACGTAATTCAGTAACTTGAAACTCCGTGCCCACCGCGATGTTCTCTAGGCACCCCTCTTTAGTTTCGTCTGGTATGCGGTCAACAGGCCAACTCAAGCGATGCGTGGTCCATGTAGCGAAAATTGTGAACTGCTTATGGAGTTGAACAGGTTATCCAATCTGGATGGACTTTAACGATGCAAAGACATGCTTGTCGTGTCGCCCCGGATAATCTCGATCTCAAGGGTCGTGACATCGTTCAGGTCAAAGAAGTAATCCTCAACCTCTGCCGTTGCGCCGCGCTGGCTGAAAACCCATTGCTGGCGCACCAGTTCTTTTCGTGATGCACCCGTAGTCGCGAACAGTGCAATTTCCTGCGAACGATCTACCTCTTCCTCTCGAAATTCGAGATGGATGCGCTTTATGGATTGCGGATGGTCAAACCGTAGCCGTATCAGCTGGGGTCCAGGAAAGGAAGCTTTCCAGCCATCTTCGGTATCGGTTCTAAGTGCTCGCTCAAAAGGATGATGAGAGTCTTCCGACGAGAGCTCAACACTTGCAATCTTTTCGATGTCCAGCCATGAACCAGCCGGAGAAAGGCCACTATCGGTCCCAAAACCAGGTATCGCAGCTTTACGCATAGGGCAGCCTCTCTTCCTAGGATGATGGCAGGTTCAGTTTTCGCCGTAAGCTCTGTACCGAATACTTCATACTCAATTGCATGAAGGACCCTCGCACACTCATCCATGCTCCAAGCGTCTGCGTCAGAGTTGTTGCCGTCCTAGTCGTCCACACGTAGTCAACGTAGGAACGCTAACTGTGCCGGGTGGACCACAACGTCTCTCGAGATAACGGACCACGTTGTCGCGGCCCGCGTAGAGATGACTCAGACAGCATTAGCGGGGCTCGGCCATATAGCCGGGCTCTTCCTGTTTCAAACCTTCAAGGGCTTTGCCGGTCATTTCACTGGACAAGACCAACGAAGACGCACGTAGGCGAATGGCCAAATGTCATTGAAATTAACGACTTGCACCAACGCTCTGAAATGCTCTGCTAAGAGCGGTGGGAACAGCGGTTGCAGTTCAACAGAAACTGACGGCATTGCAATCAGAACAACATTCAACATCTACGGAGATGTGGTAACGGATGAGCTGAATACAGCAGGAGCAAAAGTCGCTCAACTTGCTTTCTCAAGACAATGGAGCGCAAACCGGGCGCGCTATTTTCATAGTTGATCGATTTATTGGAGTTTGATGGCTCCGCAGGTAGGACTCGAACCTACAACCCTTCGGTTAACAGCCGAATGCTCTGCCATTGAGCTACTGCGGATCAGGATGAACGAGGTGCCGGAGGGCGGGCTCCGGCTCAACTCGCATTCCCTTTATAACAAACAAGTGCGCTGAGGTCAAAGGACTCACCTCTCTCTTCCGACCTGTTCAGGGATACAACACGACAGCAATGTTGTAAGTGGCAAAACTGGATTTAGTTTTCATGTCACATGCGCCAACCGCTGCACTGGAGAATCCACCCTGTGCAATGCGCGTGGTCAACTGTGTCGGCAGGTGGTCCAGATTAGTAGAGGTAAACCGCATCACGAATGCTGGCCTATCTCCCGCATATCCCGAAGACTGCCTGCACGTGGCGCGGGCGGCTTCACTAGTCTCCACGCTGGAAGCTCCTGCGGCCGAGACGAGTTGTGCCACCTGCGTCTCCTGCTGACGATAGGAGAGCGGCTGCACGTCGCGTGCAAAGTCCTCCACGCCCCACATCTGTCGCCCGGAAGCGACCACCGCAATGCCGATCGAGTTCACCTGCGGATCGAGGATGTTGTCACGGTGACGCGGTGAGTTCATCAGCGCTGTGTGCATTTCCAGAATCGACGTGCTGGTAGCCACATTTTCTGCAACACGAGAGAACCGCGATCCCGAAGCAGCTGCGCGCTCTGCCAGCCCGGGCTCACCTTGGAATTGGTGTGAGATCGCCTGGGAAGACCGCATGCGGAATGCATGCTCCTGCGCTGCATGCGTCAGGGTTGGATTCCATGTCACGGACGGCAAACCTGCAGCAGCACGTTCCGCGTTGATCGCTTGAAACAAGTATTGTTCTGCGACTGTGTGTTGCGCCATAACGCTACGGCACAACATCACAGACATCCACAGCAGAACCGTTCTAACCCGCCAATTCACCTCGCACAGCCTCCCACGTACGCCGAATCCCCTCTTCCAATTCGACGCTGTGTTTCCATCCAAGGCTGCGAATCAGTGAAACGTCCATCAGCTTGCGCGGTGTGCCATCTGGCTTCGAGGGGTCGAAGCGCAACACTCCCTTGAACCCCAAAACACGCGCAACAGTTTCGGCCAGCTCACGGATTGTTACATCCTCGCCCGTGCCAATGTTGATCAATGGCGGAGTGTCTTCGCGCAACAGCTTCGCATATTCATCCTCAGGCAGATTCAGCAGATACACGCACGCTTCGGCCAGATCGTCGGAATACAGCAGTTCGCGCTTCGGCGTACCGCTACCCCACACCTCCACGGCTTCCGCACCATCTTTAATGGCCTGCGCCGTCTTGCGAATCAAAGCCGGCAATACATGAGAGTTCTTAAGATCGAAGTTGTCATTCGGCCCATAGAGATTCGTCGGCATGGCTGCCAAATACTTCGTGCCAAACTGCCGGTTGTATGACCAGCACATCTCGATGCCCGCAATCTTCGCCAACGCATACGCCCGGTTTGTTGGTTCCAATGGCCCCGTCAGCAGGCAGCTTTCGGGCATGGGCTGCGGCGCCATCTTGGGGTAGATGCAGCTCGACCCCAGGAACAGCAACCGATCGACATCCGTGGCATAACAGGCTTCGATCACGCTGTTCTGAATCTTCAGGTTGTCGTGGATAAAGTCGGCTGGATAGGTGTTGTTAGCCAAAATGCCACCTACCTTTGCCGCCGCCAACACCACAAACTGTGGCTTCGTCTCCTGAAAGAAACGTAGAACTGCTTCCGCATCCTGCAGATCCAGTTCAGCACGTGAACGTGTCAGAACTTTCGTGTAGCCAAGTCGCTCCAGCTCGCGCACGATCGCTGAACCAACCAGGCCACCATGCCCTGCGACATAGATGGGCGCATCCTTCGGCATGTAGGCCATGACTAGGTCTCCCGCACGTTGAAGGGCTTATAGCCGTGTTCCATCACCAGAGCATCGCGTTTGGCCGCGGAGTAATCGGCCTCGATCATCTCACGCACCAGTTCGTCGAAGGTTGTGCGAGGCTCCCATCCCAGTTCACGCTTTGCTTTCGACGGATCACCGAGAAGCGTCTCCACTTCCGTAGGACGGAAGTAGCGAGGATCGACAGCTACGATCGTCTTGCCCGTAGCCTTATCGACAGCCTTCTCATCCACACCGCTGCCAGACCATTCCAGGTCCATCTCAAGCAACTCAGCGCAACGTTTCACGAAGTCGCGCACGCTGTACTGGACACCTGTTGCGATCACAAAATCCTGCGGCTTCTCTTGCTGCAGCATCAGCCACTGCATCTCGATGTAGTCGCGTGCGTGTCCCCAGTCGCGCTTTGCGTCCATGTTGCCCAGGAACAGCGTGTCCTGCAGGCCAGCCTTGATACGCGCCATGCCGCGCGTGATTTTGCGCGTTACAAACGTCTCGCCACGCATGGGCGACTCGTGATTGAACAGGATACCGTTGCACGCATACATACCGTAGGCTTCGCGATAATTCACCACGATCCAGTAGCCGTACATCTTCGCCACCGCATACGGCGAACGCGGATAAAACGGCGTGGTTTCCTTCTGCGGAATCTCCTGCACAAGGCCGTAGAGTTCGCTGGTGCTGGCCTGATAAAACTTCGTTTTCTTCTCGAGTCCGAGGATGCGGATGGCTTCCAGCAGACGCAGTACACCAAGCGCGTCCGAATTCGCCGTGTACTCCGGCTCTTCAAACGAGACAGCCACATGCGACTGTGCTGCCAGGTTATAAATCTCGTCCGGCTGCACCTTCTGCACGATATGGATCAGCGACGACGAATCCGTCATGTCACCGTAGTGCAGGATGAAGTTGCGATGCTGCTGGTGCGGATCTTCGTAGATGTGATCGATACGAGCCGTGTTGAAAAGTGATGTGCGCCGCTTGATGCCGTGCACTTCATAGCCCTTCTTCAGCAGAAACTCTGCAAGATAGGCGCCATCCTGTCCAGTTACACCAGTGATAAGAGCTTTTTTCAACGTCATTCCTTTTAGGGATGCAGTTTTGGGCGGTCTCTACGTGGACCGTTCATTGGTCAAGTCTACTCTGCCGGGATGGGAGAAACCGGCGGTCGCCTGCGACGACGACGGTTCACAAGTGCAAATCGGAACGGAGTCTGTGGGCGTTCAAATGGACGTCCGCGATATTCGTTAACAGCCGAACGCAGGTCGCGTTCAAACTGTTCCAGAACCTGTTCACGTCCCAGATTCCGTACTGCGTACTGACGCGCGTTATCGCCCATACGGCTCCGCTGCGTCGGATTCGCGGCGAGCATATGAACAGCGTCCACCATCGCCTCTACATCTTCCGGTGGAACCACCACACCGCAAGGAGAGCTACCATCGACACCGCCCGCGATCACAGTTCCTAGCTGGGTATCCGCAGGAGAGCTTGCAATCGTCGCGCGTCCGCTGGACAACATTCCCGTCAGCTTCGACGGCATCACCAGGTCCGCTGCGCCAGCACGCTGAGGCAACAGATGGACATCTGCACAATTCAGAAGTTCATTCAGTGATTCCAGCGGCTGTAGTGGGAGCAAGGTCACGTTGGTCAGCCCACGGACCATCTCTTCCAACTCGGAGCGGAACGCTCCTTCGCCACAGAGAAGGAAATGAATTGATCCTTCGTTGCGTAACGCGGCAGCAACCTTGGGCAACAGCTCAAGTCCTTGCTTGTTGCCCATGTTTCCGCTGTAGAGGAACACGGTCTTCCCTTCCAGCCCAAGCTCTGAACGGAACCGATTGGGAGCATCCGAAGGTTGCGGCTTCACCAGATCCACATCTACCCAGTTAGGAAACAAAACAATACGTTCCGGTCGCACATCCTTTGTAAGGGAGCGTTCCACCATGCGCACGGAGATGCTGGACACGCGCTGAAACGCCTTTGAGAACGTCTTCTCAAGCAGCGTGGCGAACGTATGAATCGGACCTTTCCGCGGCAGCAGGCCCAAATCAAACGCTGCGTCCACTTCAAAATCCTGCACATGTAACCAAGCAGGTGTGTGAGCTAGTCGAGATGCCAGCAGAGCGAAAGGAGCACAGAAAAATGTGGGTTCAACAGTCCAGATGATGTCGGGCGCGCCCGCACGCGACGCCATCACCTCGCGCATCAATACGGGCAAAGAACTTACTGCAAAAGAAAACAGGTGACGAACACGCTTGAGTCCTGTCACCTTCTCGGGAACGTACAACGGACAGCGGAACACCAGTGGCTCTCCTCGGCCATCGCCTGCATCACCACCGCCCTCCCGGACGTATCCGCGTCCGCGATAGTCGTCGGCAATTTTCCAGGCGGGATAATACGGAGGCGCCGTTATCACTCGCACTCGATGGCCACGTTCAGCCAACCAGCTCGCCATTTCGCCCGTGTATTTTCCGATGCCGGTCAGTTCCGGGGCATAGTTCAGCCCGTAAATCAGGATGTCCAGATGGGGGCTCCTTCGCAGCCTGTCAGATGAAGATGTCGCCCTCTCATCATAGCTTCCGGGCATACCCTTTCTTCGTCACAGTCTGGGGAATTCTCCCCGCTGCCTCAGGAAAAGTTGCGCTAAGCCTTTTTCCATCAGGGCATTTCAATAGCCAGATGACCATGACACGCTGCACAAGTACGATAAGTTCATGCGTTCTCCCATTGCCCTGACCGCCATCGCGTTGCTGCTTCTCTTCGCGATTGCAGCCCTGCTGGCGCCGTGGGCCGCACCCTACGATCCCGCCGGATTACACCTTCAACAACGACTGTTGTCCCCGGGACATCACTTCCTGCTGGGAACCGATGAACTGGGACGCGACATCTTTTCGCGCATTCTGTTCGGCGCACGGCTATCTCTTACAGTCGCCTTCACCGTGGTTAGCCTTTCTCTTCTGCTTGGACTCGTCGTCGGCTCCGTCGCGGGGTACTACGGCGGATGGCGTGACACTATCCTCAACGTCTATGTAATGAATGCCTTCATGGCCATGCCCGGCATTCTTCTGGCCATTGCCTTCGTCGCCTTCCTTGGCACTGGCCTCCGCAACGTGATTCTTGCACTCACCCTTTCGGGTTGGGTGAACTACGCGCGACTCGTGCGGGCGCAAGTCATGTCCGCACGCGAACGAGAGTTTGTTGAAGCGGCGCGTTCTCTTGGCGCTGGCGATCTTCGCATTCTGCTGCGACACATTCTGCCCAATATCGTGCAGCCGGTGATCGTACAAGCGGCTATCGGCATGGCAGGTGCGGTTCTGGCGGAAGCCACACTCAGCTTTCTCGGCCTCGGTGTGCCGCCGCCAGCCGCGAGCTGGGGCTCGATGCTCAACGACGCAAGAGCACACCTTTTTGATGCGCCACACATGGTGATTGCCCCAGCCATCGCCGTAATGCTGTGTGTACTCGCGTTTTCATTCCTCGGAGATGCTCTGCGCGATTGGTCTGATCCGCGCACGCGCTGATCCGCGGACAACGTCCGCACAAATAAGAACGCCCGGATCTCGTAAGAGATCAACGGGCGTCCGCAGACTAACCCTCCCCCAGGGTTGTCCACGAAATCAAAAATAGCATCTGAATTCACATTATGCGTTGCACTAAAGTAACAAAAAAGTAACCAGGTAATTTTGGTTACATCAAATCGTGAAATATTTTGGTTTCCAGGGCTTCGGCATTGATACCGTTTTCACGGAGAATTCTGCCAACAACGTCCCTAGCCGTCTCCACGCGACCCGGTTCAACAATCAACAGCACGGATGGCCCTGCGCCGGAAAGCGCAACTCCCAGCACCCCATCGCCCCCTGCAACGGGCAGTAGTAACGGTAGAAGCGGGCATGCCGGCGAACGATAGGGCTGGTGCATCCTGTCTTCCATGGCACGCGCCAGCAGGTCGCTACGGCCCTCGGCGAAGGCCGCTGTCAGCATTGCCACGCGCTGCACATTGGCGATCGTATCGGCCTTGGAATAGCTCTCCGGCAGCATGGCACGCGCCTTTTTCGTGGAAAGCGAGCTATCAGGCATGACCACCAGCAACGGCCAATCCACCGGCGGCTTAATGGACAACGCGTCCACTTCACCTTCGGCCGTCATAAGTGAGACGGTAAGCCCGCCCAGAACACAGGCAGCAACGTTATCGGGATGCCCCTCACGGAACGAAGCCTCGGTCAGCACCTTATGCTTCGACCAGCCCAGGCCACCGAAGTGCGAGGCAAGCATCACTCCCGCCACGATCGCCGCGGCCGAAGACCCGCATCCCATTCCCAACGGGATCTCGTTATGCAGATCCAGATGCAGGGGAATCGCGTCGATTCCCTGGCCATCCAGAACGCTCCGGTAGGTCTCCAGCACCAACGAGTCGTCCACATCGCCGGTTTGAGCGGTATTACGACCTGTTGATGTGATGGAAAAACGTTCGGATTCTCGCGCCTCGATTTCAAGCGCAAAATCCATCGCCAAACCCAGTGCGTCGAACCCCGGTCCTAGGTTCGCCGAGGTCGCAGGAAGCCGCAGTTTCAACCCATCTGCCATGACTACACGGAACCTGCCATCTCAGCTTCCAGCGCACGCATCACGGACGACTCGTTCGAATCCAGGATCAGCGGCGGCCTGCGATACGGCGCGGCTTCCGCCACGTCCGTTGCCAGCAAATCCTTATGGAAGTCGATGGTGTACTCCGGGTCCTTCAGCGTATGACCGGTAAGTAACAGAACGACACGCTCACCCGTCTGTACATGGCCCGACTTCAACAGCTTCTTCAAGCCCGCCAGAGTAACCGCTGACGCTGGTTCGCAGCCAATGCCTTCAGCACCAATCTGAGCCTTGGCAACGGCAATTTCGTTCTCGTCAGCTTGTTCGCACCATCCGCCGGTCGCCTCAATGACGCGAGCCGCCTTGCGCCAGCTCGCAGGATTGCCAATACGAATCGCCGTAGCGCGTGTGTCCGCCGTGACAGGATGCAGTTGCTTCTCTGCATTCGTGAACCACTGGAAGAGCGGATTTGCGCCCGCAGCCTGAATCACGCTGATTTTCGGCACACGGTCGATGAAGCCAAGGTGCTTCAACTCCGTAAAGCCCTTTCCCAGCGCGGATCCGTTCGCCAGATTGCCACCCGGAACGATCACATGATCCGGCACCTGCCAATCCAACTGCTCGCAAATCTCAATCGCGGGCGTCTTCTGCCCTTCCAAACGATACGGATTCACCGAGTTCAACAGGTAGATTGGGTTCTCGCGGACGATCTTCGTCAACAACTTCACACAGCCGTCGAAATCCGTCTTTAACTGCACAGTCAGCGCGCCGTAATCCATGGACTGCGACAGCTTGCCCCATGCAATCTTGCCTTCGGGGATGAACACAATCGCACGCAGTCCAGCGCGAGCCGCATACGCAGCCATCGCAGCCGACGTGTTGCCCGTCGAAGCGCACGCCACCCACTTGTAGCCACGTTCTGCCGCAACGGACAGCGCTGTGGTCATGCCCGTGTCCTTAAACGAACCCGTGGGATTCATGCCCTGATGCTTTGCCAGTAGGAAGTCCAGCCCCAGCAACTTGGCCGTTCGAGGCAGGTCGTACAAGGGTGTGTTCCCCTCACGCAGCGTCACCGCATTGTTTTCGTCCTTCAGGATGGGCAACAGGTCGCGATAGCGCCACACTCCGCTGGCATCAATGGGCAATGTGGAGTCGCGCCGCTCTGCCCACAAATGGCGGAGTGCCTGGGCCTTGGGACGTAGAGAAGCGGCATCGCCACGCGTCTCGCTCCACGGATACTCCACTTCGTAGAGTTCGCCGGTAGCCGGGTCGCGGAAATCGCTGCTAACCGCATCGGGAGCAATCCGCTCGCCACTTCCAATGCATCGAAGCTGATGTGAGACAAATGACATGGATGACTCTAGGGTATCGCACCATGCTTCGACTTCGCTTTTTTGCCGTCTGGATCTTCGCTGCAATGCTCTGCTCCACAGGCTCCCTGCACGCGCAGAACAAGGCCGCGCCGAAGGAAGTCATTGTGGCGGCCGCCGCCGACATGGAACCTGTGCTTACTGCTTATGCGCCGCTATTCGAGAAACAGACGGGGCTCAAACTCAAAATCAGCTATGCCGCGTCAGCCGCTATGTTGCAGCAGATTCAGAACGGCTCACCCGCAGACATTTTCTTCTCAGCTGATTATTACTTCGCGGAACAGGCTGTCGCCGCCG
>Ga0206887_10029_pt2 | contig 35379 bp, 26 predicted proteins | sample Alteio_BWOrgHeat_89_FD_153248 | JGI IMG/M metagenome (GOLD analysis project Ga0206887, IMG submission 153248) | Enriched cells from forest soil in Barre Woods Harvard Forest LTER site, Petersham, Massachusetts, United States - Alteio_BWOrgHeat_Nextera3 ...
GATCAACTGCTCGACCTGTTCGATGAGGATGGTTCGTATGCGGCACTGATCGACGATCTGACGATTTCGGCGGAGTGGGTAGACCTTCCCGCGACCGATTTCGACGCCATTGCCCGCGCGCAGAAGAACTTCGGTTACACGAAGGAAGATGTGCGCATGATCCTGACTCCGATGGCGACAGACGGCAAGGATGCGGTCTGGTCCATGGGCGACGACACGCCGCTCGCACCGCTGGCCCGTACGCCGCGTCCCATCTACGCCTACTTCCGTCAGCGCTTTGCGCAGGTGACGAATCCAGCGATCGATCCTCTGCGAGAGGCCATTGTTGTCTCCCTGCACACGCGCCTGGGCCCGTGGTCGCACATGCTGGACAAGCACGCTACGCTGCCCGGCATGTCGCTCATTTCGCCGTTCCTTTCGGTGGGCAAGCTGGAGGCCCTGCGTCAGGGTAAATATCCGCATAACGATAGCCTCAGGCTGCGCGAGTTGAAGTGCGTCTTCAACAAGGATTTCTCGTTGCAGGTCGGCATCGAGGCACTGTGTGCCAACGCCGTGGAGTTAGTAAGTGCCGGTGTTGAGATTCTGTTGCTGAGCGATCGTTACGCCCCTGCAGACAGCCTGCCTATCCCCATGGCGATTGCCGTCAGTGTGGTGCATCATGCGCTGGTGAAGGCAGGTCTGCGTACCGCCACAGGCATTGCGGTGGAGGCGGGTGACGTACGTGATGTGCATCATGCCGCTGTACTCATCGGCTATGGAGCGGGTGCCGTATGCCCGTGGCTGGCGCTGGAGACAGCACGTGCAACGGCCGGTGCCGACGGCGATCCGAAGGTGCCGGAAGTAAAGATGTTGAAGGCTTTCGATGCTGGTCTGGCAAAGATCATGTCGAAGATGGGCGTCAGCGTGGTGGACAGCTATCGCGGCGCTTATCCGTTCGACATTTTGGGGCTGGGTAACGAGGTTGTGGATCGCTGCTTCCCGAATACTCCTGCACCGCTTGGCGGCATTGGATTCGCGCAGATTGAGCACAGCATCCGCCAGAACTCGGGAGCACCTGTATCCGATGAGCTTCAGGCGAAGATTGATCTGCCGGATTATGGCTGGATCAAGTTCCGCAAGGCCGACATTGCGGAGCCACACGCATGGGCGCCCTCGCATGTGAAGGCGTTGCAGTCCGTGGTGGGATCGGCCCGTAATGTGGCTCTTCCGGACGATCCGGCGAAGGCATTCCAAATTTACTCATCCGCCGTGGATTCCAGCAATGAACCCACGGTGCTTCGTGAGCTGTTGGAGATCTCTCCTGCCGGCGCGGAACTGCCGTTGGATAAGGTGGAACAGCCCTCGTCGATGTACCACCGCTTTATCGCTTCCGCGATGTCGCTTGGTTCTCTGAGCCCCGAGGCACATACCACCATCACCATTGCGATGAATACGCTCGGCGGTAAGAGCAATACGGGTGAAGGCGGCGAGGATTCGGATGTCTATCGTACGCATCCTGGTAATCGTCGCGTGCCGCAGCCCGGCGAGGCAGCTTCGTTCGTGAACAAGCCTGCGCAGGGCGGCGTTGCGGTTGCTGAGCCGATGGTCGAAGCACCAGCAATCCACTCGCTGCTGAACAATCGCATCAAACAGGTGGCCAGCGGACGCTTCGGTGTTACGGCGGAATACCTAGCGCATGCCGAGGAGATTGAAATCAAGGTGGCGCAGGGGGCCAAGCCTGGTGAGGGCGGTCAGCTTCCCGGTCACAAGGTTTCCGGTCTCATCGCACGTCTGCGTCATGCTCAGCCGGGCGTGCCGCTGATCTCGCCACCGCCGCATCACGACATCTACTCCATTGAGGATCTGGCGGAGCTGATCCACGACCTAAAGCGCGTGAACAAGCGTGCGGCCGTGGGCGTGAAGCTGGTTTCAAGCTGCGGCGTAGGTACGGTTGCAGCAGGTGTGGCGAAGGCTTATGCCGATTACGTAGTCATCGCCGGAAACGTCGGTGGCACGGGAGCTGCGGCGCTGTCGTCCATCAAGTACGCGGGAAATCCGTGGGAGCTTGGACTGGCGGAAGCACAGCAGACGCTGATGGCCAACGGCATGCGTGGACGCGTGCGTTTGCGTACGGACGGTGGCCTGTCCACAGCGCGCGATGTCCTGATCGCGGCGCTGCTCGGCGCGGACGAATACGCATTTGGTACGGCTGTCCTTGTCGTGATGGGCTGTGACATGGCACGTCAGTGCCACCTGAACACCTGCCCCACCGGAATTGCCACGCAGAAGCCGGAGCTTCGCGCTCGTTTCCGTGGCAAGCCGGAGCATGTGGTGCGTTTCTTCCAGCAGCTCGCAGGCGACCTGCAGCAGTTGTTGGCCCGCTATGGCCTCGCATCCATCGAAGATGCCATTGGACGTGTTGATCTTCTGCAGCAGGTCCGTGCTGATGGCGGCCTGGATCTATCGCCGATGTTGGCACAGGTTGGCGAAGGTCCGCGCAAGTGGGCCGGCATCCGCAACGATCGTCCGGAGAGCCGTCCGGCCCTCGACGAGCCGTGGGTGGAACCTGCACTGGCGGCAGTCGTGGAAGGCAAGCCGTACGAGGTCATTGACACGATTGCCAACCGCGACCGTGCCGTGGGCGCTCGTATCGCTGGTGAGATTTCTGTGCTGCGTGCAAAGGCGGAATCGCCAATGCCGGTACCGGAGATCAACATCAACCTGGTAGGCACCGCGGGTCAGAGCTTTGGCGCGTTCGCCGTGGAAGGTATGCACCTGAAGCTGACCGGCGAAGCAAACGACTTCGTTGGTAAGGGCCTGAGCGGCGGCGAAATCGTCATTCGTGCACGCGGTATGGCGGTTGGCAGTGGTGGTCATCACGTGGTGCTGGGCAATGTTGCTCTGTACGGTGCAACGGCAGGCAAGCTGTTTGCTGCGGGTTATGCGGGCGAGCGCTTCGCGGTGCGTAACTCTGGCGCAACGGCAGTGGTTGCAGGCGTGGGTGACCACGGCTGTGAGTACATGACTGGCGGTACCGTCGTCGTTCTCGGTGAGATCGGTATGAACTTCGGTGCAGGTATGACTGGCGGCATCGCGTGGATTTATGACGTGGATGACACTGTTCTCGGACAGACGCGTTACCACGCGGAATTCCTTCAGGCAGTTCCGTTTGCTGAGACCGACGAGGCAGCTCAGGCAGAACTGAAGACTCTGCTGGAAGAACATGCCGAGAAGGCGGGCAGCACACGCGCAGCGCGAATGCTGGCGGATTGGCCGGCTTACTCTCCGCGGTTCTTGCGCATGGTGCCTTTGCCGCAAGCCTGAGTCGTTCGACAAAACAACACAATGGATCCGGTTTTGCCGGATCCATTTTTCTTTTCGGAACAGACTTTGATGAGGTTGAAGGGATGATGTCATCCGTCGTGTTCGCATGGTCACGGCGAGATTTGTCATCCAACGCAACCGAGGGTTTTTCGCTTCCATGTAGGATGACCGTTGGGCTGCTACATGCCCTGTTGGGAGTCGCATGGACCTGCGTACGCTGAATGACGTTTTCCTGAAGGCCACTTCGCGCGGCAGTGAGCGCGCCATTCTTACACCCGTTGGTGAACGGTGGGAGGCCATCTCCTGCGACGCGTTATATTGGCGGACGCGAAGCCTGGCTGCGTGGATGCAGTCGCAGGGTATTGTGAAGGGCGATCGAGTTGGGCTCATCGCGGAAAACCGCTGGGAATGGGCAGTGACAGATTTTGCGTCGCTCGCCATTGGCGCTGTTGACGTTCCCATGTTTCCCACGCTGACGCCGGACCAGACGCGCGCGCAACTCTCAGATAGCGGTGCCAAGATTGTCTTCGTCTCTACACAGGATGTTGCGAAGAAGGTTCTTGGCACAGGCTTTGAGGGAACGATTGTCGCGATGGACAGTGGCGAAATCGGCCTTCCTTTTTCGGACCTCGTTGCCGGTGAGGATTCTTCCGGACGTGATGCAGCATTCGATCAGGCTGTGGCAGCGGTGCAGCCGGAAGATATTGCAACGATCATCTACACATCGGGAACCACCGGCGACGCCAAGGGGGTCGTGCTGTCGCATGGCAACGTCGCTTCCAATCTGTCGATGACGACAGAGCTGTTCCGCTTCGGAGCGGATGACCTGATGGTGTCGTTTCTGCCGTTGTCGCACGTGACGGCGCGCCACATTGACTATCTGTTTTACGCGGAGAACGTCACGCTCGCGTACGTTAGCCGCCCGGAGCGCGTGCTTCCTGCGATGGCTGTAGTCAAGCCGACGATCTTCGTCGCGGTACCGCGTGTGTATGAACGCGTGCGTCAGTCCGCAGAGGGCAAGGGGTTGAAGGCCGGTGGCCTGAAGGCGAAGATCTTCCAGTGGGCCATCAAGACCGGTGCAAAGCATCGCGATGAAGTTGCGCAGATGCAGGGCGAGCCTTCTTCGCTGTCATGGAAGATGGCGAACAAGCTGGTGTACAGCAAGCTGCGTGAAGCCTTTGGTGGACGCGTGAAGGTATTCGTGGCCGGTGGTGCCCCGCTCGGCATCGATTTGGCGCAGTGGTTCGCTTCGGCGGGCATCCCAATTCTCGAAGGCTACGGGCTTACGGAAACCTCTCCTGTCATCGCCGTAAACCTGCCCGGCCGCAACAAACTCGGAACCATCGGACCGAAGCTGAAGAACATTGACGTGCGGTTTGCAGAGGATGGGGAGTTGGAAGTGCGCGGCCCCAGCATCTTTCAGGGTTATTGGCAGAAGTCCGAACAGACGTCCGAAGTGATGGACGGCGAGTGGTTCAAGACCGGCGATATTGGCAAGATCGACTCCGAAGGTTTCCTCTCCATCACCGATCGAAAGAAAGAGCTGATCAAGACGGTTGGCGGTAAATTCATTGCGCCGCAGCCCATTGAGAACAAGCTCAAGGTTTCTTCTTTGATTGGTTTTGTGGCATTACAGGGGGATAAACGAAAGTATGTCACCGCTATTGTCTCGCCGAATTTCTCCGTGCTTGAAGAGTGGGCGAGGGAGCAGGGAATTGCGTCATCAGACCGCAAAGCCTTGGTTCATGATGAGAGGGTGATTGAGCGGTACCAGAAAGAATTTGATCGCGTGAATCAGGAAGCCTCGCCCTGGGAAAAGGTAAAGCGCTTCCGTTTGGTGTCCGATGAATGGACGGTGGCTGGAGGCGAAGTTACGCCCAGTCTCAAGTTAAAGCGGCGTGTGGTGGCCACAAACTACGTGAAAGAAATTGAGGCAATGTACAGCGGTGCGGACGCGGAATGAAAAAGGCCAGTCGTTCTTGCCTTGAACCCCGGTAACCGACACAGCTAAAAGAATTTGCTTGTACCAGACCGGGGAAAGGGGTACAAGTATGGGGCTGGGAAGCTTCGATTTCCCGCGAATCCTAAATCCCTGGGAAGAAACCATGCCGAACGCCGCAGAAATAGCCATTCGCGAAGTCATGGATATCCGCCAGGCTGCTGGATATCTGGGAATCAGCAGCGACACGCTGTACCGCTACGCCTCAGAAGGATTTGTGCCCGCTTTCAAGCTGGGAAATCGATGGCGGTTTAAGAAGACCCTGCTGGACACCTGGATGGATCATCAGTCGGGAGCGGCGATGCCGGCAATCGTTGTTGCCAAGCCTGAAAGCAAGAAGCCGGCGCGTTCCGCCAAGTAGCTCAGGCAGGTTGCAACGTAAGCAGCGTGAGTTCTGGTGGGCAATTGAACCGGAACGGAAGATGCATGCAGCCGAGCCCACGATTGACATAGATCTGCATCCCAGAACTGCCCACCGTGTGCAGCCCCTCGACATACTTCTCACCCATAGCAGGCAGAAGGATTGGCGGTAGGAAGGGAAGCCGCACTTGTCCTCCGTGCGTATGTCCTGCCAACATCAGATCGACGCCGTAGCTTTGAGAGGCGATTGTATCGGCAAAATCCGGCTCATGTCCCAGTAGGACGATCGGTTCGTCCGTTTTTCTTTTCGGCATAGCGAGTGTGAGATTGGGCACGTCAAAGTAAGCATCAGCGATGCCGGCGACCCATATTCTTTCGCCTCGTTTCTCCAGCGTGGTGAACTGATTCATCAAGAGCGTGAGGCCATTGCGTCGTAACGCATCTGCTACATCAGCCTTAATTGATACATCATGATTGCCAAGAGAGCAGAAGCGTATCGGGCATTTAATTTCACGCAGTATTTCGGCACAAGCATACGCATCGGGCACCGCCTGACGATATTCGTCGTTGCTCGTCGTGATGAAATCGCCTGTGAGTGCAACCATATCTGGCGCAAGCTCATTCACTTTTTGAACGGCATGGCGGACAAAGAACGATTCATCATAGTTATGAAAGTGAAAGTCGCTGAGTTGCGCAATGCGGAAGCCGTGAAAAGGTGCAGGCAGGTTGCTGATATGAACCGTGCGTTCCACGGTCATGAGCAGGTGCCGTTCGATCTCACCCGAGTATAGGGCTAGACCTCCGGCGGTAAGAGTGGCTGCCGCGAGAAAGCGCCGTCGCGTAAGGTTTCCTGTTGCGCTCTTCCGCGAAGACATACGTCATGATACTGGCTTGGCATGCGACAGGGAAACGCACGGCGTCGTATCCTGTTAAAGATGATGCACCGCGGACGTATCCGCTACCTCGCGCAGGAGTTGCGACGCCGGTCCATACCGTCGCTTTTGGTTACGCACCTCCCTGACGTCCGTTATCTAACGGGCTTTACCGGATCGAATGCCGCACTGGTAGTAGTGGCGGAGCCACGGTTGACTTCGCGCCTGTTTACCGATGGTCGATATACCGTCCAGGCAAAACGCGAAGTGCAGGGCGCGAGCGTCCGCATTGCTCCTAAATCAGCAGTTGTAGAGGCATGTACCTGGGCGGAACAACATGCGCCCCAGTGCGGCTTTGACCGTACACAAACCTCGGTGGCCTCTCTGGCTGCCATGAAGAAAGCCGCGGGGAAAAGAGGCTTCTTCGTCCCTGCCGATGGCCTGGTAGCAGCGTTGCGAGTGATCAAAGATGCTACCGAAGTGGAATCCATGCGCCGCGCGGCCTCGTTGACCTGTTCGCTTTACGAAGGTCTACTCGGATGGATTGAGCCGGGGATGAGGGAACGCGATATCGCCGCTGAGCTGGAGCATCGCGCACGCATGGCGGGTGCTGAGTCTATGAGCTTTGAGACGATTGTTGCCGCAGGTGAGCGAAGCAGCCAGCCGCATGCTCGCACCACAGAAGCGCGCATCGAGCCAGGCGACCTGGTCACATTGGACTTCGGCATTGTCGTGGATGGTTATTGCTCGGATATGACTCGCACCTTTGCCATTGGATATGGTGAAAAATCTGTACCGTCCCGCTTGAAACAGCGGTGGACGGAACAGCGTGATGTCTTTGAAGCCGTTCTTGCGGCTCAGCAGGCGGCCGTTAACGCTGTTCACGAGGGCGTTACCTGCGGTGAGGTGGATCTTGCGGCACGTTCGGTTCTGGAGGCGGTGGGATATGGGAAATACTTCACCCATTCCACCGGGCACGGCGTCGGATTGGAGATTCATGAGGTTCCTCGAGTGGGGAAAGATAGTAAAGACGTTCTGAAGGCCGGAACCGTGATTACAATCGAACCCGGGGTGTATCTGCCCGGACGCTTCGGCGTGCGCATCGAAGACTCTGTACTGGTCACGGAAGATGGCGCCGAGGTGCTGACCCCGGTGCACAAAGGCTGGATGGAACTGTAGCGCGGCATTGAATGCCGAGAGCGCAAGGCAGGCATAAGGAAGATGATGGAACAGAACGATTTGCAGGAACTTCGCGAGCTTGTCTCCTTCTTGAAGGACAACGGCATCGCTGAATTTGATCTTCACCGCGGCGAGCAGCATGTCCGCATCAAGTTTGCGCAGCCCGCTGCGCCAATTGCATTTGATCCGGCGCACTTTGCGCACCTGACGGCGGCTTCGCATGTAGCCCCGGCACCGGTCGCTGCCGCACCGCTTGCTGCTCCTGCGCCTGCAGCAGCGGCTGCCCCGGCAGAGGTGCTGCACGAGGTGAAGTCGCCTATCGTGGGTACGTTCTATGAGAGTTCGGCTCCTGGTTCTGCGCCGTTCGTGAAGGTGGGTGACACCATCTCCGTTGGCCAGGTGGTTTGCATCGTGGAAGCCATGAAGCTGATGAACGAGATCGAGAGCGATGTCGCCGGTGAAGTGGTGAAGCTGCTGACCGAGAATGGCAAGCCTGTAGAGTATGGCCAGCCGCTGTTCGCGGTACGGCCGCGGTAAGGACATGGGCATGTTCAAGAAGGTCCTGATCGCAAACCGTGGCGAGATTGCGCTACGGGTTATCTCGGCTTGCCGGGAGCTTGGCATCCGTACTGTGGCCGTGTACTCCGAAGCTGACCGCAATAGCCTCCACGTCCGCTTTGCGGATGAGGCCATCTGCATTGGCCCCCCGCGCTCCGCGGAGAGCTATCTCAACGTTCCGGCGGTTATCTCTGCCGCAGAGATCGCGGATGTGGATGCGATTCATCCCGGTTACGGACTGCTGAGCGAGAACGCCAACTTCGCCGAGGTGTGCCGCGCCAGCAACATCAAGTTCATCGGACCGCGTCCGGAAGTGACGCGCATGATGGGTGAGAAGTCTACGGCTCGCCAGACGATGAAGGCGGCTAATGTGCCTATCCTGCCGGGGTCCGATGGTGTTATCGGGTCGGTGGAGGAGGCGCTGCAGTGGGCTGCGGATGTGCGTTATCCGGTGATCCTGAAGGCTGTGGCTGGAGGCGGCGGACGCGGTATGCGTATCGTCCGTTCGGCAGACGAGCTTCCCGGTTTGTACAACCAGGCATCGACCGAGGCGCTGAACGCCTTCGGCAATGGTGACCTGTACATGGAGAAGTTCATCGAGCGTCCTCGCCACATCGAGTTCCAGGTGTTGGCCGATGAGCATGGCAACGTGATGTCGCTGGGCGAGCGTGAATGCTCCATTCAGCGTCGTCACCAGAAGCTGATCGAGGAAGCGCCGTCGTTGCAGATTACGCCGGAGATTCGTACGCGTCTTGGCGGTGTGATTGAGCGTTCGCTGCGGGAGATTGGTTACTGGAACGCTGGCACGATCGAGTTCCTGATGGATGAAGATGGCGAGATCTACTTCATCGAGATGAACACGCGTATTCAGGTGGAGCATCCGGTTACGGAGTTGATTACGGGCATCGACCTGGTGAAGGCGCAGTTGCGCATTGCGTCGGGTGAGAAACTGGCGGATATTGTGCCAGCGCGTCCGACGATCAATGGTCATGCTATCGAGTGCCGCATCAACGCTGAGCATCCGGAGAAGTTCACACCTTCCGCGGGCAAGATCACGGCTTGGAATGTGCCGGGTGGAAACGGTGTTCGTGTGGATACGAACCAGTACCAGGAAGGCGTTGTTCCGCCGTACTACGACAGCATGATCGCCAAGGTCATCTGCCATGGCAAGGACCGCGAAGAGGCGATGAATCGCATGCAGCGCGCTCTGAGCCAGTTTGTGGTGGAAGGCATTCACACGACGATTCCGCTGCAGCAGAAGATCTTCGCCGATCCCGACTTCCGCAAGGGTGACTTCGATACGAAGTTCATGGAACGCTTCTTTGAAAAGGAAGCTGCGCGCAAGAAGGCGGAAGCCGAGAACGAACCGACAGGGGCATAGGCAGGGAGGGTACCCCCCCCCCTCCCCCTGTTTTTCTAAAATCGTCTTTCTATTGGGTTTACGGTCTGGGTTTCGCTAAAATAGTCTGCCCATTGGACTTAGAGGCAAAATCGTCTTTCTAAAAGAGTTAGGGCCACGCGAAAGCGTGGCCTTTTTGTCTCTGGTTCTATTCTAGCGGTTTGACGGAAATACCATGCCAACTCTATTTCCTGTGGTTTGTTGGGTTTAACTGGTTCGAGGGCTTGACAGAGTCAAGCTGGCTCTCAGCCAGCTCGGATGCCCGCCTTTCCTTGGGTCGACGAGGGGATTGGCCTGTTTTCATCAGTTGAGAACGCCTGGGTAATTACTTCCGAGAAGCCGCATATCAGGAGCGCTGTCCTGACTTCTTCCCAAATGTCTTCTCCACGCGAGCCGTGTTTGCAAGCAGAACCTCTCTGGTCTGTGCGAGAAAATTGGCAATCACCTGCAAGTCGCGTTGGGTGTATTTCGATGCCACTGCAGCCATGTCCTTACCCAGCGGACCAAACACGGCAGGCAAGACTTTATCCAGGCGGCTGCTCGGTTTGCGGGCCACCAGCACGCGACGCCGGTCCTTCGGATCGCTCACGCGTTCCGCATAACCCGCCTTCGCAAGCCGGTCGATGATTCCCGTCACGGCGCCCGTCGTGAGGCCGGTGAAACGAGCCAATTCCCCTGCGGTAACAGGGCCGCGTGACAGTAGGTCCAGGCACTTCCTGTCAGTTGCGCTCAATCCAAGGCATCGGCCCACAAGATCGTGAAACACCACAACGGCCGCAACAAAGTCACGACCAAGCAGATTGCCCTCTTCGAGGGTCCGTGGTGGAGGAGGCGTCTTACGGCTTGGAGGCATAAAAGTAATTTAGCAAGATGATTATCTTAGAATGCTAAGATACATTCGTGGACTGGGATGTCATTATCTCGGGCGCAGGTTTGGGCGGACTCTGCGCAGCCAGCGGACTCAGTCAAGCGGGGTGCCGTGTCCTTGTACTAGAACGCGACGAGACTCCATTCAGCCGCAAGCAGGGGTATCGCATCAACATCAACAGTGTAGGAAACACTGCGCTTCGGGAGTGTCTTCCGCCCGCGCACTACGCGCTCTACCAGAACGTATCCCATAATCAGCTCGATCCATCCGTTGATATCTTCAGCCCGGATCTGAAGCAGATATTGCATCGCACCGCTGATGTTCCAGAAGGTGGACCGCCCCCAGCTGCCATTGACCGATCCATGCTGCGTGCCATTCTTCTGGATGCCGTCCCCAATGTGCGTTTCTCAGCGCCCGTGGTCGACACGATTCAGCAAAGCAGCGAAGTCGAAATTGAAATCGGCGATGGCACGAAGCTCACGTGCAGGCTGCTCATCGCCGCGGACGGCGCTTCTTCCCAGTTGCGACGCAAACTACTTCCCGGCCACGACCCACAACCGCTCGGCACCATCGCGATCTACGGCAAAACCTTGCTGGATACGAGTGCGCTGACATGGCTTCCAACCGGAGTTCTCCAGCAGCGCTTCGTTGGTGTCACGGATGGTGGTGGAACCACGCTCGCGCTTGGAGCCTGGCATCCGCGTCGCAACCCCTCCGCGGCGGCGGCAGCGTTCGTCGCCAGCCTTCGTCTCCCTGACATCAAGCCGTACGTCATGTGGGTACTGATGGTTTCTTCAGAAGCCGCACCGCATCCTGACTCCAGCGCGGATGAACTGCACGGCTTTGCGCTGCAGGCCATCCAGCATTGGGCTCCTGCAGCCACACAATTCGTGCGCGACGCGGACGTGGAAGCAACCTTTCGCATCACGCTCCGCGCTGTGCCCTCGGTGCCCGATTGGCCAACCGGACGCATCACGTTTCTGGGCGATGCCGTGCATGCCATGTCTCCCGCAGGAGGAGAAGGGGCCAATACCGCCATGGCAGATGCAGCATCATTGGTGGCTGCATTCCGAACGCAGGGCAGCGACGGCATCGCGCTCTATGAGGACCAGATGCGGAAACGTGCACGCGCGGCCCTGAATCGATCAGCGGCTTATTCCCAACCTGCTCGCACGGAGGGTACATCCCATGTCTGAGCCACTATCGAATCCGGCGTACTCAAAGTTCAGAATCCTCGTGGCTGCGGCAGCGGATATCGCCGTTGACCTTCTGCTGCCTACCGTCGTCTACTTCCTGCTGTCTCCCACGCATCTCTCCGCAATCGTGCGCCTCACCATCGGCGGCTACTTCGTTGCGGCAAAAGCTGGTGCCGGACATCTTGTAACGGAAGATTCAGCGCCGCAACACGCAAGTTTCTTCAAGACTTTCCTGCTTGGTGTTGCCATCGCAGTCCTGGCAACCGCTGTCACGCTAGGCGTACGGGCCGCAGGCTTTTCGGATACGACAGCTATTGCAACTGGCTCTCTTCTTCTTGCGCTCGTCCAAGGGGCGCGGCTCGTCCGCGGCCGTCACAAATTGGATGGGTTCGCATTGCTGGTCCTGCTGGAACTTGCCGCCACCATCATTCTCGCCTGCATCAGCAATTCATCGCGCCTTCTCCTCATCCGTCCCAGCTTTTACACGGGGATCGCAGGCTTCTACGTACTCTCTACCCTTTGGGCAAAACGGCCATTCATGATGCAGGTTACAAAGCCAATGGCTACGGACGGCGACCCGGTTCGTGCAGAGGCGTTCGAACGCGCCGGACGGGAATCGGTACGCTTCCGTCGCGCCGAACAGGGCATGACTGCGGGCCTGGGAATTGTTCTTCTCGGAGAAGCTCTCCTGCGTGTGTGGACGGTCTGGTCTCATCCGATGAGCGATGTCGTCATCTCTTCACTGCAGTCTCAGGCTTTGGGCATCGGACTCTTCGTCGTTTGGTTTGCCGTCGTAAGAATTGTTTGCGTGCCTATCGCCAGCCGCGAGGTGGACAATCTGATGCCATCAGCCCAACCGCGCAAAGCCGAGGCCTCATAGACGCCGTTCTCATCGGCGATGATTCTCGACAAGCGCATCATCGCCAATGCACTTATTGAGTGAGTGAGCGTTTGCGCTTGTCTTCCGCAAAGAGCCTGGGGCCGACCTCTATCAGTCTTGGCATCATTTTGTGTAAGCTCACACGATCCCACGGAGCATTAGTTCGAGTTCGCAGTCCTTTTTCGTTGAGGTCACTGACGATCTGGGAATAGGAAAAATCCTGGCTCAGCAGATCCATCATTAGTTTCAAGACTGAATTCTCGTAGGGGTCGATCTCCAGACGCAGGCAATCGTCGGACAGCCGAAGACCGTAAGGAATCTCTTCTGCGTGTTCTGGGTCATGAGGTGTTTCCGATTCCGGAAGTTCTCGACGCCACTCGATCGAGACCAACTGCCATCCGGCCTTCTGGCGGTCGGAGATCAGAGTTGGGCTGAAGGGGCCGGAGAACCTGTCCTTGATTCGTTCAAAGTAAGGCATGTGTTTCCTCCAGGCTTTGGACGAGCAATCGCCACGCCAAAGCATTTTGCTTCAGAATCAGACGGTTGATGCGCAAGGGCTTTTCGAAAGCTGTGCATCTTCGGACGGAGCTGTTCGCTTGCGGACAGATTTCCAAATTTCTCTAAGTCTGCGATGGAACCTGGCGGCGTCAGTCCGGTGTGGACTCGGAGATGTGATCGATCACTACGATCCTGACTGGTCCTGTTCCGCTTTCCACTCGCATCCCGAGTTGCTGCGATACCGCCTGAATCAGAGTTGGCACGCCATCGTCGTCAGCTGGATTGACGAGAGGATTTCCGCTGCTCGGGTGAAACTCCAGCGTTAAGTCGTACTTTCCGGCGAGTCCTGTTCCGTCCAGGAGCGGCTTAGTCTCTATGCCGCCCACACCGATGCTGGTCAACGCCCGTCCTGCGTCGGCTATCGTCGTGTCCGTTATGCCAACATGGAGCACGTTTCCGGGCAGATAGTAGTAACTAAAGCCGCAGGTCGCTACGGGTGGTGTTGAAGCGTCGGGCGCTTTGCCCACGGACGTATCCGCTTGTACTGAGCAACTGGCCCCTTCTGGATGTGGCTTGATCTTTGGTCCGAGCACACCGGGCTTGCTCATCACAAGACGGTTCACCGCTCCTTCCTTGGTGAATTCATGTATCTGCAGGCCGAATCGATCGGCCAGCATCGTCCGGAGCATCTCACGCACCTGGTCGTGTGTTGCCTCACCCTCAATCCGAAAGGTCTGTGTGTAGATCCGGTGCTTCACCCAATTGGGCTGTTTGTCGAATGTAGCTTTGTCCTCACTCATCTGCATGTGATAGGCATACGCAATCGTCATTTGCACCGGGACAGTCATTGTTTGCAGTCCGTATACCGGGGCTGTTTTGTTACGGATGAATGACGATACGAAGGTGAGCGAACCAGGAGGGGCGGGTTTTATCGACACGGTCTCAAAGGCGAGCGGGGCTGCGGTTGAAGCCGTTGCATCTTGTTTCGACTGAGCGGACTGAGGCTCTTGTCCATGAAGGCTGCCGATAGCGCATGCCACAAGCAACAGCATTCCTGCCGTTTCTTTTCCTGTCATACCGTTCATCCCGTTTGCAGATCGGTTTACTAAGTGCCAGTACTGACGTATGGACGAACGACTTCAGCGTTTGTAAACGCTGAAATGGATTGATGCTTCATCGATTTTCTATAGGGGCTTTCCTCGGCGAACAACTCTGGCGGTTGATTCCGCATTGTTGAGAGGACGTGCAACGACGCTGGATTCACGAGAGGCATGTTCGTCGGCCCACTGAAGAAGTTTTTTGAGTAGTGGGGAAGTGTTCGACTTGTTGTAGCCCATGACGAGATCTATCGTTGGAACTTCTCCGTGAAGAGGCCTTGCGACTACCGATGGAATGAGAGCGTTTTGCACGTAAGACGGCAGCAGAGTGAAGCCGCCGGTGGATGCTACGAGCGACATGCCGCCTGAGAGAGTTTCGGCGTCGTAGATTTGCTTGAGTTTGATGCCGACCCTTGCGGCGTATTCCTCGATGACCGTTTTAAGTACGGGAGCGGCGCGTGCTGTGCTGATGAAGTCTTCGCGACAGATGTCTTCGGGGCGTATGGTTTTGTGGCGCGCGAGACGATGGCGTGCGGGGAGGATGGCTACGAGCGGTTCGCGGGTGAGGAATTTGAAATCGAGGCCTACGGTGCGGGTTTCGCGTCGTAGCAGGGCTACATCGATCTCTCCCTGCATGAGTGCATTTGCGAGCTCGGGAGATGATTTCGTGATGATGGTGAGGTCGGCACCGGATGCGTCATCACGCAAGATGCGCAGCGCTTCGGTTAGCCAGATGACTTCCTGTCCTGGGAGAAAACCCAGATTGAAGCCTGGTTTGTGAGGCCGCTCTGTGTTTCGTGCAGCTTCGCAGGCGACGTCGATCTGCATGAGCGCGAGCCTTGCATGATCGAGGAAGACTCGACCTGCGGCGGTGAGTTCGATGCCTCGCGCTTTTCGCTCGAGTAGCTTCACGCCGAGTTCCATTTCAAGGTCGCGGATCTGTCGACTGAGTGATGGCTGTGCCGTATGAAGTCGACGCTCGGCGGCCTGTAAGAGACTGCCTTCCTCGGCTACTGCAATGAAGTAACGCAGATGGCGAAGTTCCATTGGGAGACCCTCCAGCTATGCGCAATAAGCATAGCTCAAGCAATCAAAGTATTTGTGCGAGGGATTGGCGAGGACGAATCTAGGGCTAACGGAGAACGCATGATGCGTTCTCCGGAATCTCAACCTGAGGTGTTACATCATGTCAACGCAACGTAAACTTACCATCGTTTTTTGTCACGGCATATGGGCTGATGGCTCGTGTTTCAGCAAGGTCATTCCTGCGCTGCAGAAGGATGGCCATGAAGTGATTGCAGCGCAGTATGGTCTGGATTCGTATGAAGGGGACGTGGCTGCTATCAAGCGCACGCTGAATCGCGTGGGCAGCCCAGTTCTGCTTGTGGGGCATTCCTATGGCGGCGCAACGATTACGGCTGCCGGTGTGGATGAGCGTGTGGCGGGATTGGTTTATATCTCGGCCGTTGCACCGGATGCAGGTGAGACGGTGCAGAACCAATTGGACAAATATCCTTCAGACATCTTTACGCGTGTTGAAGTCGCGGATGGGCGCGCATGGATGCTTCCGAACGGCACAGAGTTCTTTTGCGGAGACTTGTCCGCTGAAGAACAGAAGCTGGTTTGGGCAACACACTATGCACCTGTTGCTGATTTGTTCCAGCAACAGAAGCTTGATGCCAACGGTGTTGCATGGAGGACGAAGCCGAGCTGGTACGTTCTGGCGAAGCAGGACCATACCGTTCATCCCGACCTGCAGCGGTGGGTGTCAAAGCGTATGGGCGCAACGGTGACGGAGGTGGAGAGCAGCCATGTGCCGATGCTCTCTATGCCTGATGTTGTCATCGATGTGATTCGCAAGGCTGCGAAGTCACTAGAAGAAAAATAACGAGTCTCAGGAGTTGTGAGGCTACTACTCTTCGACAGACCGTCATCTGGCGGTCTGTCGTATTTGGGCTTACTGCTAGCCGCACATCACGCCTGCGTGGCTCTGTCCTACTTCAATGAGATAGCCATCGGGGTCGCGGATGTAGCAGCGTATCTCACCGTATTTATCGATGGGTTCTGTGAGGAAGTCGGCTCCGCGGCTCTTCCATAGCTGATACGACGCCTGCATATCGGCTACGCGGAAGTTCATGAAGCTGGTGATGTGGTCGGGGTCAGGCGTGCTGAGTGTGACGGTGGGCTTGTCTGGTGTTGGGCCACCTTCGACGTCTAGGATCATCCAGATGTTTGCGAGTTGAAGATAGCAGGGTGCGTTGCCATCGTCGAGTGTAAGGATGCGTGCGCCGAAGACCTTCTCGTGTCCACCTCGGTGGCCAGGGATCAGGATTTGGCCAAAGTCTACGCTTGGAAGATGTGAAAGCGGACGGGAAGAATGTGAACCTCCCGCCAAGTCGTGCCAGCCTGTTATGCGAAAGCTGTTATGACGTGCTTCCGTAACGCTGTGGCCGCAGTGTAAGCTTGTTTTTCTCTTCGTAAAGCATTCATTTTTAGCTGTAAGGACTCAACGCATGAAGTCTGGCAGGACCCGGACGCTGCATGTCGGGGCTTTTGCCTTTGCCAGCGTCATGATGGGTGGAGTGTACGCTCAGCAACCGAAAACCGATGCATCTGTGCAGCCAACGCAGGCGAGCGCCGGTGTGAATGATTCCACGAGCAATCTGCCTGATGCGCAGACGGTGATCCACGGAAATTTTGTGCAACGGCTGGGACGCTTTTATTGGGCTGACTGGCGCGGCAAGCTTCCTGCAGGACCGACTCCTGCGCGGCGTGCTTTCGATGCGCCGCTGGATAGTCCGCCGTATCCTTCCGGCGACTGGAGCTATGGTGGATCGCCTACGATTGGCGTGCCGGATACGACGACGTATCCGTTGATGACGGCGTTGAAGATGGAGAACCGCCGGACGAAGATTTATGGATGGGCGAAGGGAACGTATAACCAGAGCACCAGCCACGACAGCAACTATCCGCTGACGTTTGCTTCGACACCGAACACTGCGCGCCTGCACCAGGTGGTGACGTTTATTGAACGGTTGCCGGATACGGTGCAGAACACGCACTTTGACTGGGGTTACCACATTACCGCTCTGTACTACGGCGTGGACTATCGCTTTACGACGACCAAGGGATACCTGAGCGAGCAGTTATTAAACGATGGGCGCACGTATGGCTTTGATCCTTTGATGGAGTATGCGGATCTGTATTTTCCGGTGAAGGATGGTTTGAACATCCGTGTGGGGCGGTTTCTTTCGTTACCGGGATTGGATTCACCGCTGGCTCCGAATAACTACACGATGACGCGTTCGCTTGTGTACACGGCGGCTCCCGTAACGGAGACGGGAGCGGTGGCTACGTTGAAGTTGAACAAGCAGTGGCTGGTGCAGATCGGTATGTCGGCGGGGCATGATGTGTCGCCGTGGTCGAGTGACCATAAGCCTTCGCTGATTTCATGTGTGAACTATTCGACAGCAACGAATCATGACAACGTCTACGTTTGCGCGAATGGCATCAACGATGGCAAGTATGCGTATAACAATGTGCAGCAGTATGACGCGGTCTGGGCGCACAAGTTCAATGCGAAATGGCACATGGCAACGGAAGCGTGGGTGATGTATCAGCGCGATGTGCCGAACATTGCGAACGATGTTACCGATCCGCCGCCTCCGGAGAGTGGTTCGTTAGGCGCAGTGTGTGCGCCGGGTATGTTGCGGTGCTTCGCGCCGGAGTATGCGATTGTTAACTATCTTAACCGTGAGATCAGCCCGTCGTTGACGGTTGGATTCCGTTCGGATCTGTTGAATGACAAGAAGGGGCAGCGCACCGGCACGGCTACGAAGTACACGGAGAACACGCTGTACGTGAATCGCTATTTTGGCAGCACGTTCCTGATGCAGTCGGACCTGCGGTTCGATCACTCGTGGGATAAGCTCGGCTATAACAATGGCAAGGCGCGGAACCAGTTGGTGTGGGGTGTCAGCCTTGTGTATCGCTATTGAATGGAGTTTCAAGGGATGACGCAGTTGCCGCGGCTGTACGCGATTCTGAATGCGGAGAGTTGTGCGCGGCGTGGGCTGTCTTTGCTGGAGACTGCGAAGGCCTGGCGCGATGCGGGTGTAACGCTGTTGCAGTATCGCGATAAGGTGGCGTCGGACCTGGATGTTTTGCGGAATGCTGCGTTGTTGCGCGAAGTGTTTGAGGGCGTAGAGGCGACGCTGATCTTGAATGATCGTGTGCACTTGTTTGCTGCGTCAGGATTTGATGGTGTGCATGTGGGGCAAGGGGATGCTCCGGTTGCCGCTGTTCGCGCGGTGATTGGACCGAATGCGGTGTTGGGTGTCTCTACGCATAATCCGGCAGAGGTTTCTGCAGCGGATTTATTGTCGGTGTCTTATGTGGCCGTGGGGCCGGTGTTCGCTACGTCGACGAAGCTGGATGCTGAGCCGGTGGTGGGGTTGGACGGTGTGCGTCTGGCTCGGTCGTTGACGCGGAAACCGCTGGTGGCGATTGGGGGGATTACTCAAGCGAATGCGACGACGGTTCTTGAGGCCGGAGCGGATTCTGTGGCGGTGATTTCGGGATTGCTGGATGGGGATGTTCGCAGCTTTGTTGCGGTACATCGTTAGAGAGACAGTTGAGGAAGTAGAGGCGAAGCGGATCTCCTGCTTCGCCTCTTTTCATGCGATGTGCTCTTAGTGCGTGGCGGGGGCGGGCTGTGTTGGTGCTGGCTTGGTGAGCGTTGCAAGCTTGCTCTTGGCCATCTTCAGAACGACGCCTGCGTTGCGGTCTGCGGCTTCGCTGATTTTGTATTCGGCGGCGGTGCCGAGGACCATGGCGAATTCCTGCGGGGTGAGTTTGTATTCCTGCTCGAGGTAGGCAAACATGGTTTCCGTGGCGTCGGCGAAGGCCTGGTCGATGGAACCGTCGAGGCCTACGGCCATGATGTGGGTGTCGTTGTCAACGAAGACGCCGGGGATGCGTTTGCCTTTGAGCACCTCTACCTGGACGGTGACGTCGAGCGAGGTCTCGAGGGCGTCGCCTGTGGTTTCGCCGTCGCCCTGAACAGCGTGGCCGTCACCGAAGAAGAGCAGGGCACCGGGGACGCGTACGGGCAGGAGTACGGTTGCGCCCTCATTCACCTCATTGAAATCCATGTTGCCGCCGAAGCCACCGCTGTCGCCGGTGCGGATGCCGGGGCCTGATGCATCGCCGGGCGCGACGGCGACGCAGCCGAGCATGGGCCGTACCGGGACGCTGTAATGCTGCATGTGTGGGCCGGGTTTTTCGGGCGTGGCAATGTTGTTTGCGAGATCAAGATGCCAGCGGACGGTGTCGACCTTGTTCTGCGATTTGGCTGCGAGTGCTGGCGTGTTGGCGCGGGGGACGATGCCGTTGGTGCTCATGGCCCAATCGCGGTTCAGGCGGAGTTTGCGAATGTGGACGACGAGGGTGTCGCCGGGCATGGCGCCGTTCACGTAGAACGGGCCGGTCTGCGGATTGCCACCGAGCGAGCGCGGTGTGCCGCTGGGGTCATTGCCACCGGCGTCAACGGTCCAGGTGTGGAGCGTGTCTCCTGGGTTGACTGTGAGGACTGGTTCGTATGCGCTGGAGTACTGGCGGCGGAAGACGGTGGGTGTGAACTCGTGTGTCTTGGGTGGTGCAGAGGATGCGCTTGATGGGACGTTGCGGACAGCTTTGAACGTGTGCGTGGTGGGGTGTGCCACGGTCATGTTCTGCGCCCAGATCATGGTGCCGGTGATGGTATCGCCCGAGACGGTCGCGGTTACGTCCTCGTAGCCGTCGCCTCCGGGGTCCTTGGCGTGGAAGGTGAGCTTGCCGTCCTTGAGTGTGCCTTCGAGTTTGTCCCCTGCGTAGTCTCCGGTGATGTGGTCGCCCTTCTGCTCCACCGTGAGGGGCCAGGTGGTGGCGGTGCCGAAGGTGTCGAGCGTAAGGGTCCACTTACCTGCAATGGTGGGTTGCTGGGCAAGGGCGGGCAGGGAGACTACCGACAGGAAAACGAGGCTGGCGACTTTCATAGGAGCTCCGTTGGAATTCATTACTCATAGGTACGGAAAGAACGGTAATTTTGCCGAGATTTTCTTCGTGATTTTTACGCCTCGTTGCAGGGTCAGACAAGCAACCGCTGGTGCAGAGGTTGAGGTGTATCTCCGGCTTAGTCCTTCATGATGAATCGGATGGGGATGTGTGAGGTGAGGCTAAGCAAAGTAAACGGGCGATGAACGCGACTTGACCAAAGTGGCCAACCGGACTATATTCATAAGTGCGGGGTGGAGCAGCCCGGTAGCTCGTTGGGCTCATAACCCAAAGGTCGCAGGTTCAAATCCTGCCCCCGCAACCAACACAAAACTTGCTTGTCCAAGCAAGTTCAAGTCCCCCTCAGACAAATAAATTTCATCTGGTTACGGAAGCAGCCGGAGCACGTCAGTGCTGTTCCAGCGTGGCTTTGCGGTGGCAGTGTCTTTGACGGCAGCCTGGGGTATTTTCGTCCGCGCTGACCTCCTCTACCTCGTTCCTGCCGAAATCCTGCACTCAATCCGCTGCGACAAGTTTGCTCGTCACGCGCGGTTCCACAATCGCTCCGAGCGGCACCCAGGGTTCGACTTCATATGCAGGGAGCGACTTCGGCTTCCATGGCGATTCCACGACGCTTTGGTGGATGAAGGAGTTTGGCGGGATGAGGCGATTACGCCCCATTGGGAGTATGAACTTTTTCTGTTTCACGTGAGGGTCCTGTTGAGGGAGGAATTCGCACGCCCACCAGATACCTTTTAATGAATTATGCGGGTCTGCCTCTGCGCTTGGCTGGACATACTCCGGGAGGCCCTGGAGCCTGGGAAACGCCGAGCATTTGCCGAGGACGATCTTGGCCTTGTAGTCATTGACTTCCAGACCGTGCGCGATGGCTTCTACCATCATCCACTCCAACGCTATTTTCGATAAGCCGCTGGTCTCCTCTGGGTAGCTGCCGCCAATGTCAGAATGGACACCTGCGAACCATACCTGCCGGAAGTCCTGCGGCGAACGATACTCACCCCATAGATTGTCCTGATAAAAGCAGCGACGCTCGTGTATGGAAACCGCGTGACGGCCCACTTCGATGATGGGATTCGTGCCCAGGAAGGGCAGCGTGATGGGATCGTAAACCCAACCGTAGCTAGCCACGGTATCCCAAAGACCGCAGAACTTTATCTTGACAGGATTCGCGTGCGAAAACTGCCATTTGAATACCTCATCCGACGTGAACTGTGTGATCCTGCCCTTCGCGTCCCTGGTTCGCTTGGAATACATGTCGAGGATGTATGGGATCGCGCCATGATTGCCGTGGCAGAGCAGGCCAAAGACATTGATGAGACTTGCCAGGGCGCGGACCGTGAAGGCTCCTCGGCTGAAGCCGAAGAGGTAAATCTCGTCACCGTCTTCATAGGTGTCCATGAGGTAGCGATAGGCGTCGCCGACGTTGCGAAGCAGCCCGTTGCCGAACGCCAGTCCTCTCAGTCTGGATACATGTTTGCTTATGAAACCGCGCGCGTTTGGGTCACCCATCGTTCCCACGCCGGGATGGTAGTAAGCGACCTGCCCCGGGCCTATTTGGAGGGAGCTGTAGAGTTTCGCAACGTTCGACTCCTCCGAGACTTTTTCAAAACCGTTTCCGGTGCCATCACAGCAGATAACAATCTTCTTACTCATGATGCGTCGCTCCTCAGCAATGAACTAGCGGGTACTCGATTGAAACGTGGAGAGAGCGAATCATAACACCGACGAAAACGGTTGAATCACCTATTTCTCTCAATTGTTTCCATCGTCGAAAGTGCGCCCTGATTGCGTGGAGATAGCGCCGTTGCTGGAGGCAAGATGATCGGGAAGAGGCATATCAGGTCTTATTTGCATGGCGAAGCCTCGAGAAGCCTATCGCGCAAATGAATCGAGCCCTACGACGTCGATGCGACGAAGGGCTCGATTCATTTGTTCGTGCGGTTCTATCAAACCTCCAGGATTGAAACCTCTTTCACCTTTGCTGGCCCCGAGGCCGAGCGTTGAATGAGGAATGTCTTCAACTCCCAGGGGCCGAGGGTGACGGAATGGTCGACGTTCAGGAACGTACTCTTCAACGATGTCTTCGTCGCCGTCCCGGAACGTTCTTGTAAGCGAACGATGTAGCCGTCCTTAACACTTTCAGCAGGCTTGAGTGCGAGCACCCACACTGAGCTGGGGGAGACCTCAAAGAACGACTGTTCCCATTCCATGTGTCCTGCATGAGCAGACGTCATGACGTATTCAGCCGGGCTTTGCAGTTCTTCCGCAAGACGATCCAGCGCTAACTGAGAATGCGTACCCTTTCTGGCCACAAGCCAGAAGCGACGTTCCTGGCGTCCCTGATCCTGCCATGCATTCGCGTCGAAGTAGACGGTTTTGTCGGGTCTGTGGCGAGCGAATGGGGCGGAACGAATGAGCACTGTCCGGAAGAGTCCGTCGAGGCAATCGTAGCTATAGGTCTGCTCGTTGATGAGGGCAAGAGTGTAGTCATTCCCATTGATCTTGCCTTGCACGGCTGCCCAGTCCTGATAGGGTTCTTCTTCGCCATTGACAGAGCGTTCAATGACCGCTCCGGGGACCTTGGTGAAGATACGTGGCTGAACCATTGCGGTGGGAATCTCAAGTTTCAGCATCTGCTCATGCTGATTCCAATTGATAACGAAGCGAAGTTCTACTGCTTCAATACCGGCATACTCAACGAGATCAAGAATGATCTCTGATTCCATCCACGTTGCGCGATGGCGAGTGATGCGAGTGACAGGACCTTCCTCTACAACACCGGCATACACCAGGGTAGGACGACCCATCTCCTGGCGGAATTCGTTTACACCGTGCGCCCATGTGTCGGATGAATCGGCGATAACGACCAAGCCAATGCTTCTGGCCAGCAGTTCGGTTCCATCTTCCGCCTTCGCAGAAGATATGCCGAAGCCAGTCTTAGAAACCGTAATGGCATTTGAGAAGGCTGCTCCATCCGGAGCGGGACCATGCGCAAGCTCAAATAACTTGTAACCGCAGGCAGGCAAATCGACCCATGCCGTAAGTCGAAGATGTTGCTGCGTCATGCTCTCGGAAGCTAGCCACTGGATCGGGTACTTCTTTTGATCCTTATCTGTTAAGTGGGTAATAAATTCCAAGTTATCGGGACGCCGACCAGTGTAATACTCGACTAATGTCTTGCGTGGCCAGGGGAGAGGATTCCATAGGAATACCGCGCCCTGCACGACCTTAGTAGTATCCACCTGACGAGCCATGCTCTCTAGTGCCCGCACCTTCGTTGTCTGAGCAACCTCGCATGCGAAGCCGAGACCGTCACGCACATCCTGATAATCCGCATAAAGCGCCGTGCCGGCCCCCATGTCATGGAACTGGCAGAACAGAATCTTCCACCATGAGTCGACGAATTCTTTGTGAGGATGCTGATGTGCCGTTGTCAGGCTTGAGAACAGAGATATGGACTCGGCCTCCACCATCCACCGCTCTGCACGACGATTGAGAGCCTTGCCTTCACCATATGCGGAATAGCAGCCACGCGAATGGTGCTGCAATTCGTGACGAACCACGGGAAGGGAACTAAATGCAGGGGATTTCTTTACCGCGTCAAAGAACTCATGCAACGTGCTCCAGCGTAGTTCTGGGAGGTTCGGATCGCCCTTCATCTTCAGGACTTCGCGTATCTGCGCGGCAGTTACTGCGCCTCCATGATCACCGACTCCAAGAAAGAATGCCGCATCATTCATGCCGGGTGCGAACGAGTGCTCTGCATCAGCCGCAAGATGGGAGGCGTTATTTTCATATGTGCGATAGAGTCTGAGCGCGAGCACCCGCGAGCCATCCGGACCTTCCCACCAGAACAGCAACGGAAGATCCATCTCATTCTCTTGCGGCCGCATGAACACGTAGTACTCATAGCCGGCATTTTTTAGGATGGTTGGAAGTCCGGCAGCGTGTCCGAAAGAGTCTGGATTGAATCCGATCTTGACATCGACGCCAAGCTCGTTCTTGCAGAACTCTTTTCCGTAGAGGCAGTGTCGAGCAAAGCTTTCCGTCGCGGGGATATTGCAATCGGGCTCAACGGGCCAACCACCTACAACTTCCCAACGACCTTCGTGGATGCGCTGCTTGATCTCTTCAAACATTCCCGGATCAGCATCCTTAACCCAGCGGTAATGCATTGAGGAAGAATGGCTGTAGCAGAATCCCGGCGTCTCTTTCATGCGATTCAACGCACTGCGGAATGTGTTCAGCGCTTCATCAGAGCCATCGCGCCAGCGCCACAGCCACGCGGCATCAATATGCGAATGGCCCATGATGTGCAATACGCGCTTGCCGTTTGGGGTGTTGGTGTGGACTACCTGGGCGAGGGAATTAGAAACTGCCACTGTGCCAAGAGCTGCTGTCCCCTGAATCAAGAAATTTCTTCTGGACAGGCCGCCTTCAATTGTCTTCATAAGACCTTCCTCGTGCGTTATTGCAAGATTGACGACGCAGAGAATGTTTGTGCTTGAGGGATGTCCGACAGAGAACACACGTCGTCCATGTCGGCGCATCGGCACGAGCTACCACTTCGCTTTTGTCGGATACGTTTCTGGAAAATCCTGCCAGAATCACACCTGAACTTATCTTTCGCGCGGTAAACACATGTCAAGAAAGCCGATTACAAAGCTGGCATGACAACTTAAATCGAAACGCTTTAGATTGAGCGAGAAGCGCCGCAAGGCTGCGCGATAGAATTCGCGGGACAGCGGTTCGATTTATTCGACGCATCTGCGTTGGCGGGCGCGCGATTGCGCTACATCTTCATCGCTTCTCAAGGAGTGTGTTTGTGTTTCCTGGAAAGTTTCGTAAGTCGAGTTACTGTCGTCAACGTATCGGTTCGCTTGCGATGGCCGCAGTTCTGTGCGGAAGCTTGATTTCATGCGGCGTTGCGCATGCGCAATACACTCCGGAAACAAAGCAGTTTGATAATCCAGGGCCGCAGCAAATTGCTACCGCTGTGCAGGCCTTGTCAAAGCAATCGCAAGATAACATCGATAAGCTTTCTAAGTTGGACGAGCTTCCTTCGCCAACCTGGAAGTATCACGTTGGATATGTGGCTGGCGCTGAAGTGCCCTCATTCGATGACTCTTCCTGGGAAATTGCGAATGCGTCCGGCGGGGTACGTGCGCAGGAGATTCTTTGGGTGCGTGGAACCGTCACGATTCCGCAGACGCTCAATGGGTATGACCTGACGGGAAGCAAGTTATGGATTCAGGGCTGGCGCCCTGAAGAATACGCGTTAACTCTATTTATCAATGGAGAGCGTGCTGGCGAAGGCGAAGGTTTGATGCCGCAGGTTCTTGCGAGGGACATCAAGCCAGGCGACAAGATCTTCGTCGCAATGGAGCTTCGAGTTTCAGGACGTCCGAAGAGAGTTCCGCTCACGCGTATTCGTATTGATTTCATTCCATCGCGGCCCAGTCCGCGTGATTTGTACAACGAGATCATCGCTTCAACACTTCTGGTCCCGCAATTTGCAAAGAATGATCCCGCGAAAACGGCCGCACTGGACAAGGCTGTGAAGGACATTGACTTCAAGTCTCTGGATGCCGGAGATCAGCAGGCATTCGATGCTTCGCTTCGCTGGTCGCAGCAGGATTTGGAAGTGCTGAATCCGATTGTGAAGCAGGTGACGTATCACATCACTGGTAACTCTCACATCGATGCGGCATGGCTGTGGCCGTGGTCTGAGACGGTGGATATTGTGCGGCGCACATTTGGTTCCGCACTCCACCTGATGAATGAATATCCCTCCTATACCTATACGCAGTCGGCGGCTCAATATAACGAGTGGATGGTTGATAAGTATCCGGAAATTAATAACCAGATCAAGAAACGCATCCAGGAAGGACGCTGGGAGTTAGTTGGCGGTATGTGGGTGGAGCCAGACCTGAATATGCCGGATGGCGAGTCACAGGTTCGTCAGCTCTTGATTGGTCAGAGATCTTTCAAGGAACTCTACGGGACGACGGCGAGCATTGGTTGGAATCCGGATACGTTTGGTTACAACTGGCAGCTTCCCCAGATTTATAAGAAGTCCGGCATCAATTACTTCGTGACGCAGAAGATGGTGTTCAACGAAGCGAATCCACTTCCATTCAAGTTGTTCTGGTGGGAATCGCCTGACGGTAGCAAGGTGCTTACCTACTTCCCGCACGGCTATGCGAACAATAAGATGACACCTCTCCGTATGACCAATGATTTTGTGCAGGAGCGCACGCTTGCTCCCGGTCTAACGGAGATGATGGATCTGTACGGCGTGGGGGATCACGGTGGTGGTGCCACACGCATGGTTCTGGATGAGGCGACGCATTGGGCACGGCCCGATAAGATTGCTCCCAAAATTGAGTGGGGCTTCGCGAAGACCTACTTCAACGATGTCGAGAATAAGATTTCGCCGGTTTCGCCTACGTGGAACTATCAGGCCATGGGAACGGGCGTTGCTGCTTTGCAGCCGGAAGCGGGGAAGATCAGCATCCCGACGTGGAATGACGAACTGTACTTCGAGCATCATCGCGGCACACTCACCACGCAAGCTGCGCACAAACGCAACATGCGTGAGAGTGAAGAGTGGGTTCTGAATGCAGAGAAGTATGCTTCGTTCGCATGGCTGGATGGGGGCAAGTACCCCGCCACAGAATTGAATGAAGCGTGGAAGAAGGTGCTCTTTAACCAGTTCCATGATCTTGCCGCCGGCTCGGGAATCGGTGTTCTTTATAAGGAATCGCAGAAGGATTACGATCAGGTTCGCTGGGCAACCAATGAGGCTTCATCCAAGGCTCTGAATACAATTCAGGCCCACATCAACACCAAGTTGGCAGGACAAGTTCCTGTTATGGTTTTCAACCCGCTGGGATGGAATCGTTCTGGAATTGTGCCGGTAGACGTAGAGATGCCAACGTCAGAAAGAAATGGTGTCACGGTTCTGGACCGCGCTGGTCGGGTTGTGCCATCGCAGATTGTGTCAGTTAACAAAGCGACCAACACGTATCACCTGTTGGTTCAGGCGAAGGATATCCCGTCGCTCGGTTACGAGGTGCTTCACGTTGTTCCTGGTCGTCGCTCTTTCGTGACCGATCTCAAGACGAATGGACTAACACTTGAGAACGCGATCCTCAAAGTGGAGGTTGATCCAAATACCGGATGCATCACGAGCCTCTACAACAAGAAAGACAACTTTGAAGTATTGGCTTCGGGTGCGTGTGGCAACGAATTGCAGGCGTTCAAGGACACGCCGGTGGATGATGATGCGTGGAACATTGATCCTGGAACGCTGGATCATGTGATTCCGCTCACGAAGGCTGATTCGGTAAAACTGGTTGAGAATACGCCATTCCGTGCGGTTGTTCGCGTGGAGAGGACATGGCAGAGTTCAAAGTTTGCGCAGGATATTACGCTCTATGCCAATTCCGATCAGGTGGAAGTGGTCAACGATATCGACTGGCATGAAAACCATATCCTGCTGAAGGCTGCTTTCCCATTAGCAGCATCGAGCAATATGGCGACTTACGAAATTCCCTACGGAACGATTCAGCGGCCGACCACAAGAGCCAATAGCTGGGATGCTGCGAAGTTTGAAGTGGCTGCGATGCGTTGGGCTGATTTAGGCGATGGGAAACATGGATTTTCTCTCATCAATGAGTCGAAGTACGGATACGACGGCAGAGACAATGTCTTGCGGTTGACGCTGTTGCGTTCGCCTCTGTCTCCTGATCCGGAAGCGGATCGTGGCCACCAGCATTTCAGCTTCGCTCTCTACCCACACGCCGCTGACTGGAAGACAGCACTCACAGTCCGCCACGGTTATGAGTACAACTACAAGCTGCAGGCTCTGCAGGTGCAGGCGCACGCAGGATCGTTGCCACTGACGCACTCCTTCATCGAGGTCGACAACGAGAATGTGGTGTTGACTGCGGTGAAGAAGGCGGAAGACGAGAATGGATTGATCCTGCATTTCTATGAATGGGCGGGACAGGCTGGCAAAGTCGAGTTCCGCATTCCCACGGGAGCAAAGTCCGCGACGCTAACGAACCTGATGGAGAAGCCTGAAGGAACGCCCATACCTGTTGTCGACACGAATAAGGTGGGGGTTTCTGTGACTCCGTATTCGATTACGTCAATTCGTATCGACTATCCGGAGACTCATTAGCAATAGTCGGAAGAAGCACGGTTCATTCATTGCAGCAAAATAAGCGAATGGGGCAGAAGAGATAGTCTTCTGTCCCATTCGCTTTCTGCTGGTTCGACGTAGCGCGGCGGAGGTGGATCAGGGCCTGTTGCTCATGCCATCACGACAGGCCGCGCGGACAGTCGATCCTTTACGGGATGCGCACCTAAAAGGACGGCACTGGTAGAAATGCGTGTAGACGCTCTGGTGGGAACCGAGTAGAGTGTTTGGCTTAGTACGTGTTGGATGACCAATTGACATCATGCTGAGGTAGCAATGGCTAAGTCAAAAAATGTTCCCGCGAAGAAGTCTTCAAAGCCTCGCACCAAGGTTTCAGGTAATGCGAAGGTGATTGTTTCCGAACCCATTATTTCCTTTGAAGGGGATCACCCTCTTGAGGAACGACGCGCTGCAGGCAAGGCACTGCGCGAGAAACTGCCGCGTGAGGAGCATGCGAACTGGGGACGGGAGGCGAATTCTCCCAGTGCTGTAGATATTGTGATGGACGGCAACAAAGGGCGCTTGGAGAAGTACGTGCCACTACGCCTGGCTCGGATGGCCGCGTCACCCTTCGCTTTCTATCGTGGAGCGGCAGCTGTCATGGCCTCTGATCTCGCTCGCACGCCAGTGACTGGGTTGATGGCTGTGATTGACGGTGATGCACACATCAATAACTTCGGTTTGTACGGCACGCCGCAGCGAGACATCATCTTCGATCTGAATGATTTTGACGAAGCCACGGTTGGCCCGTGGGAATGGGATTTAAAGCGCCTTGTCGCCAGTGTGAATCTGGCGGGACGTGAAAACGGTCTTAACGTCCGTGAACGTGCTGCTGCGGTGCGCCGCACCGTGCGTGGTTATCGTTCGAATCTTGATCGACTGTCGAAGCTTGGGGTTCTGGAAACCTGGTATCTGCATGCTTACCCCGGCCGCGAAAATCCGTTGATACGGGTTGATCCAAAATCCAGAGCGGTATGGGCGAAGGCAATGGCCAAGGCGGCGCGGCAAACGAATCAGACATTCCTCAATAAGGTGGCTGAGAAGATTAATGGCAGATGGCGGTTCCGAGAGGAACCTCCTATCCTGACTCGCGTCGACTCATCCACTCGCGACGCTGTTGAGAAGGCTCTTATCGAATATGCCGATACGCTGAACCTTGAACGCAAGTTCATGCTTTCGCGATACAGGATCGTTGACGTCGCGCATCGCATCGTTGGTGTTGGGAGTGTTGGAACCAGAGCATATCTCGCCCTGTTGTTCGGGAATGGAGATGTCGACCCACTGTTCCTGCAGGTGAAAGAAGCCATCGTCCCAGCTCTTGCCCCTTATATCGAGCGTCGCGAACGCTCGAAAATACCTCAGGAAGGAGCTCGCATTATCACGGGGCAACGAGCTCTCCAAGCGTCGACGGATGTGATGCTTGGCTGGACTCAAATCGACGGTCGGCCCTTCTTTGTGCGCCAGATGAAAAACATGAAGGGGTCAATCCCAATCGAGTGGCTTTCGGGAGACGCTTTTAACTTCTATGTGTGGGTATGCGGTGCCATCCTCGCTCGTGCACATGCACGCACGACAGACGCTGCATTGCTCTCAGGCTATTGCGGAAACTCCGGAGTTCTTGATGATGCACTTGCAACTTTCGCCGAGTCCTATGGCGACCAAACTGTGCGTGATCATGCTGCCCTGGTTGAAGCAGTTAAGAACGACCGGGCGGTTCAGCAGATGATGGGCATATAGAACAGAGAACGAATAAGGGGGAGATGTGGAATCACAGAGCAACACGTTGCGATATGTGAATGTCATACCCGATCCGGATCACTGCCACAAGGCACGTCCCCTTCTGCTGATGGAAGGCGGCCCGCTTTATGAGATCGAGAAACGTATTCGGCTCGTTCAGGCCACTGCCCCGCTTACAAAGCGTCGTGCGTTAGCGGCCGTTTGTATCACATGGTTACCGTTGCTTGTCTTCACTCTCTTGCAAGGCACTGCATTCAGTGGAGTGAACATTCCTTTTTTGCGCGACTTCAGCGCCTACAGCCGCTTTCTTATCGCTCTTCCCTTGCTACTGGTTGTCGAACTTGTGTTGGCACCGCGAATTGCCGAAGCGGCGGAACAGTTCCTCCTCGCAGGCGTTGTTACTTCCAAAGACTACAATCAGTTCGACGCGGCGGTAGACGATGCTCTTCGGCTACGCGACTCGAAGACAGCCGAAATTGTGATGGTGATCCTTTCTTTTACCTTCACCGTTATGAGCTACCACACGCTAGCCGTCCACACCTCAACCTGGTACTCCTCCGCCATGCCCGATGGCAGCTACGTGCTCACCGGAGCTGGATGGTGGCAGCTTCTGGTTTGTGTTCCGCTGCTGCAGTTCCTTGTCTTGCGGTGGGTATGGCGCATTGTTCTCTGGTTTCGCTTTCTGGCTCGCGTTAGCAAATTGGATCTGAAGCTTTTCGGCACGCATCCGGATGCGGCAGGGGGGCTCGGTTTCGTCGGCGAAGCGCAACGATTCTTTGGACTCTTCCTTTTCTCGTATTCCTGCGGCGTAACCGGCGTGTTTGCGAACGAGATTGTATATGGAGGCGTAAAACTTGAACATCTTGCTCCTCCCATCGTGGCGTATGCGGTGTTCTGCTTTCTCTTCGCAGCTCTTCCGCTGATCGTTTTTACTCCCAAGCTGTTGGTGACAAAACGTCAAAGCCTTCATCAATACGGAACGCTCGCTACGCTCTACACAGACTGTTTTCAGAGACGTTGGATCAAGGGTGATAACCCCGAACATGAAGCACTGCTTGGATCTTCTGACATCCAATCCCTCGCGGACCTGGGCAATAGCTTCCACATCATCCAGGAGATGAAACCGCTGCCGATTGCTCCTAAGGATCTCTTCAAGCTGATCGCGATGGCGTTGTTACCCATGGCATCACTTCTTCTATCCGTTATGTCGCCTAAAGAATTGGTTGAACTACTTATGAAGGTAGTGGTGTGATTCGGTACAGATCCGGAGTTCTTCTTTTGAGTGCATCAACGTAAACAGCGAACGGCCTGCCATGGGGCAGGCCGTTCGCTTGTTGAGAAAGAAGATTTACTTTGCGTGCACCAGCGGCATGTCAACGAGGTGCTGCATGATGAACCACGCCTGCAGTTCATTGGTGCGGAGCACGTCGGACACAGCCAGATCGTTGGTGCCGTCATCGCCGTTGTCGTCGGCTTGCTTGGCGATCTTGCGGCATTCCTCAATGATGATCTTGTGAGCTTCCAGCAGACGCGAGATCTGCACCGGAACCTCTTCCTTGCCACGCGGGGGGCGCGGAATGCTGGTGACTTCTGCAACGTCGCCGCCCATGGCGATGGTTACGCCACCCAGAAGCTGAATGCGTTCTGCGATGGTGTCCACGATCTCAACCTGTTCGTCAAAGTGCTTATCGAACAGCAGGTGAAGCTGATAAAACGTGGGACCGGCAACCTGCCAGTGGTGCTTCTTATACAGGTCGCGGAGCGCGATGGAATCTGCCAGAAGCTGGTTCAACGCCTTGCAGGACTTCGCACGGACATCCGCGTCCAGACCCAGCGGCAAATCTTGTGTGACGGTGCCCCACTTCTGAATCTCGTTGGCCTTTTCGTGCCAGTGCGGTGTTACCAGATCCTTCGTATCGGCCTTCTTGATTGCGACTGCCATGATGCTTGCTCTCCTTTGTGGCTTGTCTATTGGATGCGAGGGTATGGAATACAGTGGCCTTTATCTTAGACCTGAAAGATGAAGGGCGCGGCAATCAGCCGCGCCCTTCACGTAAGTGTTGATAACGATTTACTTGATGCCTACATCCGGGACCACTGAGTAGCCAGGACGCAACAGGTGGTCGTCGTTCTGACCCTTTTCCAGGTCGATACGAACCGGGATGCGTTGCACCACCTTCACGTAGTTGCCCGTAGCGTTTTCAGGCGGGAAGAGCGACAGGCGCGAACCCGTTGCACCACCGACCTGCGTCACGCGGCCCTTGTACTTGCGGCCACCCAGGGCGTCTACCTTCACGGTAACTTCCTGACCCACCTTCATGTTCTGGAGCTGAGTTTCCTTGAAGTTCGCAGTGATCCAGAGGTTATCCAGCGGGATGATGGTCAGCATGTTCTGGCCGGGCGAGATGTTCTGGCCCACCGAAACATTCTTCTTGTTGATGATGCCGGCGATCGGCGCGACGATGTGGCAGTAGCTGAGGTTCAGTCTTGCCTGATCCAGCTTTGCCTGCGCCGTCATGATGTCTGCATTGGCTGCCTGCGCGCGTGCCTGCTGAACCGCAACCTGCTTCGGAGCGTTTTCACGTGCCTGCGCTGCGTCGCTGCGTGCGGAGTTCAGCTTGGACAGTGTCTGTGCCACGCCCGCCTGCTGCGCGACTACATTCTGCTGTGCTTCCAGCAGAGCACCGCTGGTGGCCGCCGCCTGTGCAACCGCCTGATCAAACTGCTGCTTGCTGATTACGTCCTTTTCGACGAGGGGCTTGTAGCGGTCCACATCGAGTTGGGCCTTCAGAGCGTTTGCCTTCGCCTGATCGACACGTGCTTGCGCTGCAGCAACGTTCTTCTGCGCCTGTGCCACAGAAGCCTCGGCCGTCGCAACGTCCGAACCCGAAGTCGCTACCTGCGTACGCGTCTGGACATTCACGATGGGGACGTTGGAGTTGGCCTGAACGTAGCTGGCCTTGGCATTTGCAAGCTGTGCTTCCGCCTGCTCCACCGCAACCTGGTAGTCGCGAGGATCAATCTCCGCGATAACGTCGCCCTGCTTAATCTCCTGGTTGTCCGTGACGTTGACCTTGATGACCTGGCCGGAGACACGTGCGGATACCTGATAGAGATCGCCGTCCACCTGCGCATCGTCCGTGTCCTCTGTCAGCGTGGAGCGCCAGTAGAAGAACCCGGCCACCAAAACGAGAAGGAGGACAACGGCAATGATGATGAACTTACGACGAGCCTTGGCTGGTCCGGTTTCGGTCGGATCGGGCGCCGCTGCCTTGTTCTGCGGAGGTGTCGCCTGGTTATTGTTCTGCTGCTGTTGCTGCTGATCGGAATCTGCCACGATCACTTTCCTCCGAGTTGAAGAGCTTGTTTGTAATTCGTTCCGGCGTAGCCGACGGCGCGCGCCAATGAAAGCTTTGCAATGTTGTGCTGATACAGCGCGCTGATGTACTGGTTGTATGCCTGTTCGGTCTGCGACTGTGCATCGGAAACAGCAAGGTTGTCTGATACACCGGCACGGAAGCGTTGCTGTGCTTCGTTAAGCGCTTCGTTTGCCAGATCCAGGTTGGATTTGGTGGCTTCTACCAGCTTTTCCGCTGCTTCAATGTCCAGCAAGGCATCGCGAACGTCCGCATTTACCTGCTGCACCTGATCGGAATAACGAGCTTGTGCCGTTTTCAGGTTGGCGTCTGCTACCTGAATGTCACCCTGCGTGCGTGCAATCTGCAGGATGGGCACGGAGACCTGTCCTGTCGCGGTATAAGTGCCGTGCGAGTGAGCAGGCGTGGTGCCCAGGTCACCGTAATCGCCATTGAAATCGACAGTCGGGTAATACTCTGCCTTGGCCGCAGATCTCTGTGCCTGCGCGCCCTTGATACGTTCTGCGGATGCTGCAAGATCCTTGCGGTTCTTCTGTGCGTCTGCAAATGCCTGTTCCGGCGTGGTGGGCGTTGCAGCAGAGAAGGGAGCTGAATCTGCAATGTTGAACTTCTGATCCAGCGGCAGGCCAATGGCGCGGGCCAGACTCAGCTTGTCCTTCTCCAGATTGTTCTGCGTCTGGATCACCTGTTGGTCAGCGTTTTGATAGTCCACACGGGCGCGCAGCACGTCCAGCTTGGGGCTGGTGCCTGCTTCATGCGCTGCAGTAGCCTGATCGAGAGATACCTGCGCAGTTGCGCGCGTGGCGATGGCCGCAGTAATGCGCGCCCGATCTGCGAGGCAAAGAAGATACGCATTGCCAACGGTCAAGACCACCATGTTGCGTGCGTCTTCTGGGGTCAGCTTCGCACCCTGAAAGTTATGCTTCGCAGCAATGTACTTCTGGATGCTGTTGACATTCACCAGCGATTGCGAAAGATATGCGCGGAAGTCAAAGACCTGGAAGGGGCCGATGATGGGATTGAGGCCGGGAAACGTCAGACCGTAGGCCGCAAGGTTCACCTGTTCCACCGTGTAAGAGGCCGAGCCGGTGACGGTGGGGAGCAGCGCCTGTAGCGCCTGAAGCTTCTGGCCACTCACTGTCTGTGTCTGTGCGCCCTGAAGAATCAGTCCCAGGTTCGTGCGAAAGCCGCGCTGGATTGCATCATCCAGCGCCAGTTCCAGCACGCCATCCGTGGCCTTGCCTTCAACCAGCGATCCCTTGAAGTCCTGTTGGGTTACCTGTGTGCTGCCCGCTGCTTGCGGGACAGAGCTGAAGATCTGCTCTGCGGCATCAACCGTGGAGACGCCGGTGGCTGTGTGACTGGATGATCCCTGTCCGCTGCTGCCCGGTTGTGTGCTCGCTGCCTGGGCAACGGCTCCGAGCGGCAGCATCAGTGAAAGAACAGCCACAGCGGATAGTGTCCAATGCCGCGGGTGGCAGTGAAAGCCTGAGGCTCGATCGTGTTGCGTCATACGCTCCATTGCGACCCAAGCGGCTCGGTTCCACGTCTCCACTGACTCGCGGGTCAGTGGCCGGGCGTCGGCCATGCTTCGGTTTCCTACTTCAGATGCAGTGAACCCCATCTCTCGATGCAGAAAATGTTGCCTGCGTGCCACAAATTCTGTGCAGATTCTTTTCAGCGTAATTCACCGCTCCGTTCTATCCTGTTGTTTCGCGCTCTGGAACAGGCTGCGAAGAGGGGGAACAGAAGAATTGCGCCGCATTCGCACGGGAGTTGTGGGGTTTGGACTGGCA